>MDSW01055487.1_pt1 | contig 14585 bp, 12 predicted proteins | sample 811171 | NCBI WGS metagenome assembly MDSW01 (sample SAMN05326641, study PRJNA326480) | marine metagenome | isolation source: seawater | place: Atlantic Ocean: North West | collected 2012 | reverse complement strand
TCTGACCTTTGATACAGAGGATCGAGAACTTTCACAAGCAGATGTGCTTATAAAAGACACCAAAATTGTTGCCGTAGGCCCGAATATTTCTCGACCACCAGGTCCTGTAGAAGTGATTGAAGCTAAGGGACATCTGTTGATGCCAGGGTTGGTCAATGCCCATCTGCACTCACCTGCGAACTTACTCAAAGGGGCGCTTGACGATGCTCCTCTTGAGATATTTATGCTATATGAAGTCCCTCCACTGGGAGATAAGCCCGAGAATGGCCGTATCAATTACCTGCGCACTGTTTTAGGCGCAATCGAGATGCTGAAGCTTGGTATCACGACTGTGCATGATGATGCATTTTTCAATCCAACGCCCACACAAGAAAATATTGATGCAATAATGTCTGCTTATGCTGATGTTGGTATGCGCGCAACTGTAGCTATCGATCAACCAAATTTGATTGAATACGAAAAATATCCTTACCTGGAGGAGATACTACCACAGAAAGAGATAGCAGCTATGAAAGCTACGCCGCGACAAAGTGATCGTGAGTTATTGCAAATTTATGATGACTTTATCAATCGCTGGCATGGACAATCAGATGGAAGGCTTCGATGCTCAACCTCTTGTTCAGCACCTCAACGGGTTGGGCCTGAATACCTACTTGCGCTAACTGACCTATCCCAACGTCACGACTTACCTTTCAATATCCATATTCTTGAGACACGACTTCAGCGCGTGCTTGGGCAAGAAAAATTCGGTAAGTCGCTAATCCAATATGTTAATGACCTTGGAGCCCTTGATGAGAGAAAAGTTGTTATCCACTCAATCTGGGTTGATGAAAGTGATATTTCTGCTATGGCTAAATCAAACTGTATAGTTTGCCATAATCCAATTAGTAACATAAAAATTGGGTCAGGAATTATGCCATTCAGAGCAATCCGAGATGCAGGAATTTCTATTTGTATCGGAACCGATGAAGCAGCTGTAGATGATAGCTGCAATGTTTGGCTTGCTGGTAAGCAAGCGGCATTACTTGGTCGTATTTCCAGCCAAGATTGGGAACGGTGGCCTAAAGCTCCCGAAATCTTAAAATGTATAATCAATGGCGGCGCAAAGTCATTAAGGCTTTCTGATCGTATAGGGGTTATCGCTCCTGGATATGAAGCCGACTTAATTCTTTTGGATTTAAACTCGATCGCTTTTACCCCTCTCAATGATATTCGTCGCCAGCTATTATTTTGCGAGACCGGAGCTTCAGTGAGGATGACTATGGTAGCAGGCCAAGTAGTGATGCGCGATGGGCAGATTCTAACGATAGACGAGAATTCTATCCGATCAGAGATTTTTGAGGCCATGAAAGAAAGTAAAAAAAACCTTAAACAAATTCATGAACATGCTAAGAGGCTCATGCCCTTTTATAACGCAATGCTTAAACGTTCGGAAAGTACATCAATTGGCCAAGTATTGGGCGGTCGCCCACTAAATTACAGCAGTTCTAATTAAGGTGTCTAATTCGAATGAATTTTGTGATCGCAAATAAGAAAAAAAATAATTGAAAATAAAATTATCAATCTTTTAAATTATAACGAATAAATTTTACCTATTTTTGATAAGATATATTAATTGGATTACATTACCCTCAAGGATATGTCTTAAGGGTAGATGTCATAAGTGTCATACTGGAAATAAAAAGTTTGATAAATCTTTAATACAATACTTAGACGATCTTGGGTGTCTAGATGAACGTAAGCAATTAATTCATACTATATGGATTGACGAGGATGACATATAACGAATATCAGATTCTGGTTCAGTTGTGGCTTATAACCCAATATCAAACCTCAAAATTGTGTCTGGAGTTATGCCATTCCAGGCACTAAAAAATGCTAAAGTACCGATTTGTCTGGGTACTAACGAAGCGGCTTGCGATGATACTGCAAACCTATGGGTCGCAATGAAGACAGGAGCCAATATTCAAAGAATATCAATGAGAGAATGCTCGAATTGGCCAAGTAAAGACGAACTCCTTGGATGTGTGTTGGAGCGGAGGTCGCTAATCATTTCGAAATGCTTCAATAGGCCACCTTAAGCTTGGTGCAAAAGCAGACATTGCCCTTTTAAATCTGTGTCCTTTGTCATTTATTCCACTTAATGACATCCGTCGCCAACTAGTTTTTTGTGAAGATGAATCTTCGGTTAGACATGTATTTGTTGATGGAAATTTGGTGGTGAAAGATGGAAAGATCTTGCGTATTAATGAGGTACAAATTTTTAATGAAATAAATAAAGCTTTTAAAGAATTTCAACCTAGACTTCTTGAAATAGAAACCCATGCAAAGAAGCTTGAGCCTTACTATAGGAAGATGTACGAAATCTCTCTAAAAGAAGAAATTGGCATGAATAGTTGGCTAAATAATTTTCCTGAATAATTAGTATCTATAGACTATTATTACCTTCATGACAAACGACCGAAGCAATTTCTTTAGCACACGTTAACCACAACTCTTCTCGGAGTTCAGAAAGTCTAGCAAGAACATTACGGAATTCGTGCAATCGATGAGCTTGACCAATTATGTGTGGATGCACAGCTATAGGTGAAACAATTGGACCATTTTCAGCCTGTCGCATCATCTCATCAATTTGTGCAAGACAAAGATTTGTAAATTCTGTTGCAGTGGTTCCTCGGACACCAATTGCGTTAGCATCATTCGCTTCAAGAGGGTATGGAACAGACAAAATTTTTCCTTTACGGGTATTCATAAAAAAAGGTCTATCATCGGCACACCAATCTAAGACATATTCATAACCCGCCTCAGCAAGAAGATCCAATGTTAAAGGGGTTTCAGCAAGCCAAGGTCCTAGCCAACCTTTTGGCGGTATTCCTTCATTTTCAGTAATACTAGCCGTTACTTCAGATATAAGCTTAGTTTCTTCTTGTTCTGACATGTTGGCTTGAGTTTCGCCGTTTGTTCTACCATGTGCAGCAATTTCGCAACCTACTGATCGCCATGCATCTACAAGGCCAGGTCTAGTAGAATACAAGTTTGTATTGATCAGAGCTGTAGTCGGTATTTTGTATTCATTAATAGCTTCTAAAAGTCTCCAGGCACCAACTCTGTTACCCCAGTCTAACCAACAATAGTTAATTAAGTCTAGCTTAGAACTATTAGGAACAAGAGTGTCAAAAGTAGTTGCATTCAGATCATATACTTCAAGATTTACAGCTAAGTATACTGCAAGTCCTTTCCCCTTTGGCCATTTGTAATTTACTTCTTCTGTTATCGGCCTATAAGAATAACGACTTTGACTACCAAATTTTGAAAGAGGTTTCATTCATTCACTTTATCAAGTCCAATAGTAGAAGCTACTACTATTAAAGCCAAAATTGCAAGGATAATTTGAATACCAGATATTGCAGCTACTAAGGGAGAACTTGTGAACTGAACCAATGCCAAAAGCTCTATTGGTAGAGGCCGATCATGAAAACCATGAGTAAATATAGCTACTGATATATTATCAAAACCTTCTACAAACGTAAATACTGCTCCTGCGAGTATAGCAGGCATCAAAAGAGGAAGTGTAATTGTTCGCAGATTTTGGAAAGAAGAGGCACGCAGATTTGCTGCTGCTTCCTCTAAAGCTGGATCTAACCTTAATAGTCTACTTTGAACTGTTCGCACCATAACTGCGAGTACAAAAACAGTTATTGATATAGACTGAAGCCAAATAGATGGTGTTACCCCAACGAGAGCACCTGAAAATAAAATTGCAACACCTAGAACTATTCCAGGGACCATGTGTGGAATTAATACAAAAACTGACAAAGCAGTTGTCCCTCGAAAACGACCTCTTGCACATGCAAGAGCAGTTGGTACACCCAGTAGGATACACAATACAGTGACTGTAAATCCAACTTGCATACTATTAATGAAACCTTCAACTAGCTCAGATTTTTCAAATACCTTAGCATACCAACTTAGAGTAAATCCTTCAGGGGGGAAACTTAAATAAGCTCGTGTGTCAAAAGAAATAATCAAAACAATCAGTGAGGGCGCAACTAATAATATTAAGGAAAAAATGGCAATTCCAAAAATAAAATATATCCATATTGCTTCACTAAATGTAGAATATTTTTTTGATTTCATTTATTTTTGCTCCTTAGCCCAACGTGAAAAATAGTTTGTAACAAATGCAATTATAACAAGAACGATTAGACAGGTGATCATTAAGATAAGAGAAGTAACCGAACCTTTACTCCATTCAAGCGAAAAAACTACCTGTTCATAGATCATCGTGGCTGCATTTAAATAATTCCCTCCACCCAATATTTGTGGAACAACAAAAGTTGTATAACTAAGAGTAAAAACTAATGCAGTTCCAGTACCAATTCCAGGTGAACTTAATGGTAAAATCACTGTATAAAGTGTACCAATGCGAGAAGCTCCAAGATTTTCTGACGCCTCAATTAAATTACTATCATGACGGCTCATCACAGCTATTAAAGGCAGTATCATTACGGGAAGGTGAATTTGAACCATTCCAATTAATACAGCCCAATGGGTATTCATAATTCTTAAGGGTTGTTCTATTACCCCAAGATGAAGGAGTGTTGAATTAATAACTCCTCTTCCACCAAGTATTACAAGCCATGCGTAAGTCCTGACAATTCCACTGGTTAAAAGCGGAGCAATCGTTAATACTAGTATTATACGTTTTGTAAACTTACCTCCGACAATAAAAAGATATGCAACTGGATAACCAAAAATCAAGCATAAAATAGTTGTCGAAATAGCTAAATTTAGAGAACGCTTAAACGTAGTAAAATACAATGGATCCGTTAAAGCATTAACTAGGAAATCAAAAGTTAATGTTTGTGATACTATTTCACCACGGGATATCGTAATATTAGAAAAACCCAAAGATAAGAGGATAATGAATGGAATTACTGCCACAAATATTAATACAACTAAAGACGGTACTGCTGGCCAAATACCTCGACCCGAAAGTAGAGCATCAACAAGACGCTCAAAAAATGGTTGCTTTATTTTTAAATTTGAAATTGCTTTAGTCATTACAAAGCAAAAATTATGCACAATTCGGGGTTTATAATATTAATCTTGACATTTGAACCATCAGAAAACTTTAAACTACTTTCTAATCGAGCAGCAACTATCTTGAGATTGGCTCCTTCCAAAGTTTCAACATGATACTCAACAAGTGGTCCAATATTACGTTTGTAAACTATTGTTCCCCTCCATTTTCCAGTTTTTGACATTTCTATAGATAAGTTTTGAGGCCGCACCATCACTTGTACAGTTCCTTCAAAATCTGTTTTCAGAGTTTGTCCATCTGGTAACTTTATTTGACTTAATTCTACCTTTGCTTTCAAGAAATTAGAAGCCCCAATAAATTCTGCAACATAAGCTGTCTTTGGTCTATCATAAATTTCATCAGGGGTTGCGACTTGTTCAATTTTACCAGCACGCATTATCGCAACTCGATCACTCATTGTAAGGGCTTCTTCCTGATCATGTGTAACAAATATTGCTGTACGACCAAGCCGTTTTATTAACTGACGTAGTTCGACTTGCATAGTACTCCTAAGCTTAGCATCTAGGGCGTTAAATGGCTCGTCTAACAATAGAACCCTAGGCTCCATTACAAGAACTCTTGCAATTGCTACCCTTTGCTGTTGCCCACCAGAAAGTTGTGCCGGATAACGTTTTTCAAATCCTTTTAGAGATACTGTTTGCAATACTTTGTCGACCCGATTTAGTGCTTCTCCACGGTTTGTTCCAAGCATTCTTAGTGGATAAAGTATATTTTGAAATACTGTAAGATGAGGAAAAAGAGCATAACTTTGGAAAACTACTCCAACCGGTCTTTTATTAACCGGAACATTAGACATATCCTGACCATCTATATTTATATAACCATAATCAGCATCTAAAAATCCTGCTATACATCTCAATAGTGTTGTTTTTCCACAACCTGATGGACCTAGTAAAGTGACAATCTCATTCTCAGATATGTCAATTGAGCAATTATCCAAGACCAAATTATTTTTAAAAGATTTTTTAACTGCCCCAATTTGCAAAACTGGGGCAGTAGTTTCATTTTTCTGCACAGAAACCAATAGTTATTATTACCTATACTCCAAACATTCGGTCGAATGTTTCTACAGTCTTTCCACGCAATGGAGCAAATGATGGCCATTCAAGCGAAGTAGTACTGTCCAACTCTTCAGGCGTAGACGGTACATATGGTGCAGCAGCAGCAGGCACCTCTATACCTTTTACAACAGTGCCAAAGTAAATAGGTGCATTTCCAGCCATTTCTTGTATACCATTGGTGAGTAAAATATCAGCAAACTCATGTACTAAATCAGCCGTACCATCCGCCGTATTTACAAAATGCACTATATTTGTAGGTAACATCAATGGCCCAGGTCCAGAAATTTTTGTATATCCAATTGGCAAACCAGCAGCTGATGCCAAGGCAGCATTTACATGCCAGAGAGGAGCAAGATCTACTTCCCCACGTTCTATCATCTGTTGAAGCAAACCTGGACTACGTCCTACAAGAGGATCCATTTCTTTCCATTTATTTAATGCAAATTCCATATCATCTTGAGGTTTTCCAAAGGCTTCACAAGTGGCTGCTAACACTCCCAAACCTAAGTTAGATTGTGGTCGACACATACCAATTCTTCCATTAAAAGAACCTCCCCAAAGATCTTTCCATTGTTTTGGAGGAGTTGTAATTTTTGATTTATCATAAGCTACGCCTATACCTTCAAACCAAATAGGCTGACCTACATTATATCCATATGGCATGAAACGTGGATCTACATTCTTCGAATTTGGTATCTTAGAAAAGTCTAATGGAACTATTACTTCTTCTGACAAAGCATTGATTATTGCAGGTGAACCCATTACTGCAAGATCATAAGGTGAATCTCCTCGTGCTGCTTTTATTTGTGCAAGGGCTTCCGCTGACAAACCACCTATAACTTTTAAAGAAACTCCAGGATTTCGCTTGCCCAATTCTTTACCAGCTTTGATTAAGGGAGCATCTGATTCATTTCCATAACCTACCATTATAAGTTCACGGTTTGCAGCTCTCAATACTGAAGGACTTGCTAATAAGGTGCTAGACGCGAGACCCGCTAATACTGTTCTACGTGATAGTATGAATTTCTTTTTATAAATTTTATTGGCCATTTTTGTACTCCTTTCTTGGATAATTTTTAAATGACTAAATCTTCACTTGAGAAAAATACTACTTAATAACAATTACTTAAAAGTATTACTTATATATAAATTTTTATGATTAACCAATTTATAAAAAAATTGATTAGTTAACCTATTTAAGAAAATAAATAAGTAAACTTCTAAAAACATATCACAAACAAACATTAAAAAAAAACAAATCTTTATAATGATTATTAAATATTATTATTTATGTCTAAATTTTCATCATCAACCAATTTGTAAAAAAAGATTGGTTAGTCTATTAATCTAAGTAAACATTTACCCTTAACTAAAAAACTATGTGAAAAATATCACTAATAAATATCAAAAATACAAATATTTTTAAATATATTTGATTTTAGAGAAAGTTGGTTAAGTTAGATTATTATACAAACAGTTGCACTGTATAAACGAATTGTATCAGTCCTAAATGACTGATCTTTATTAGTTGTGGTGTTTATATATTACAGGTACAACTGAATTTTTTACAACTTAGCTATTGGAGGAATTATTGGAGTTAGATAAAAGAATTTTAGAAATTAGAAGGGAATCTTCTTCTGATGAGGTTGGAGATCAAGAAAGGTTCCGACGAGTTGAATTAACAAAAATTGAAATGATGTCACAAGGGTCCGCGGTTAGAGATACACTAGACGCAAATACGAAACCTCTTATGAAGATAGCTAAAGATTTGAAAAAACGTCAAATTAATCGTATCGTGATGGTTGGTTGTGGTGATAGCTGGATTTCTGGATATGGCGTTCGGCATGTAGCCGAAAAATATCTTAAAGCAGTTTGTGAACCCTATGAAGCTTTTGATTTCTCGAAATATGGACTTGATGTAATAAATTCTGAAACTCTGGTTGTAGGATTAAGCTCCAGTGGGAAAACTGAGCCCGTTATTGATGGACTAAAAGAATCTGTTAAACGTGGGGCATATGCAATCGGTTGTTCAAATACTGAAAATTCACCACTAATGAAAGAGTTTCCTGGAGCATTACTTATTAAGGCAACAAGAGGCGGATGGCCTACTCAATCAAGCACAGCAGCTATGGCACTAAAAATAGCCTTGATAGCTAGCGTCGCAGAGTCCAAAGGTATAGTTGTAGATAATCTACGCAATGCAATTTTAGAACTACCTACTCAGATAGACGAAGTAGCGCAGTCTTTTTATGCAAATGCCAAAACACTTGGAAAAAAACTAGCCAGAGCTGAACTGATACTACTAACTGGTGCAGGACCATACTATGCACCTGCATCTTTTGGTGCTGCAAAATTGAAAGAGTTGGCACCTATACATTCTTATGCATTTCCACTGGAAGAGTATCATCACTATAGGACGCAAAAAAAGGGTGATCCAATGATTATTATAGCGCCAGATATTAAAAGTCATAGTCGTGCTTACGAAACAGCAATTATGAGCCAAGCCTGTAAAGGTTTTTGCATTGCCTTGGTACCCAAAGGTGAGAGCCAAATTTCTAAGATTGCTGATGTTGTATGGGAAATGCCAAAGGTTGAAATTGAAACAGCCCCCATAATTTATAGTATCCCCCTTCATTTATTTGGATACCACATTGCTATTGAGCGCGATGCTTTGGGACTTGGCGCGCCAACTCTTGGAGGTGGTCTTGACACCTGATTTAATTGTAATAGGAGGCTTAACATTAGACAATGTGATAGCTGCTGATGGACAAGTTCAACTATCTCAGTCAGGGGGCAACGGGGCCTACTCAGCAGCAGGAGCTGTTGTTTGGGTTGATCAGGTAGGATTAGTAAGTAAATCTGTAAAAACTTATCCTAGTGAAGCACTAGAAAAATTCAAATCTAATGGTATAAATTTAGAAGGAGTGCACTGGTCAAATGAAAAAATAACTGCAAGTGATTGGTTTATTTACGATAATAAAGGAAACAGAGAAGAGGGTTTGAGTACTTTAGAAAAATTTATATCTGAGACGGAATTTTCAAAAAGCCACCTTAGTCCCGAGCAAGTATTAAAGTGGAAGAACTCACTGTCTGAACGCTCGCACTTCTGTGAATTAAGTTACTCTACTTTCAGAGTCCAAAACCCAATTGAACCTTCCCAAATTCCATCAAATTGGCGGAACCCAAAAGGTTTACATATCGCACCTAGTCAACCAGAAGTAATGAAAGAAATGCTTGATTTTTTTGGACCAGGAGCTGGCTTTATTATGTCAGATCCAGGCTGGCAATTAGCAGAGAAAACACTCGATGAAATCAACCCTATTCTGTCAAGACTTGATGCTTTCATACCTAGTGAAACGGAATTAAGATCTCTCGTTCCATCAACTGGCTTAACGGATGGCTTGGCCATCTTATCAAGATATTGTCCTGGAATTGTAGCCGTTAAATTAGGTATGGAAGGTGTCTTGATTTGGGATCGCAAAAACAAAAATACTATTAAAGTACCTTGTATCCAAACTGAGGCAATTGACCCCACTGGGGCTGGTGATAGCTTCTGCGGTGGATTTCTAGCTGGATTCATAGAAACAGAAGACCCCCTTATGGCTGCTCGATTTGGAACCATTTCAGCCTCAAAAATAGTTGCTAATTTTGGTGCCCATACTGGCCTACCATTTGATCGGAAAATAGCTAGAGAAACATTAAAGATGATGTATGATTTTCATTAATTTGCAATATTATTAATAAACTAATTTAATTGATTATGCTGTTTAATACAAAACATAAAATAAAATACAGGATAAATAAAATAATGTGCCAAAATGAATTCTCGTGATTTTGAAGGATATAGAAATAATGTTCCTAGAATTAAATGGCCAAACGATGCCCGACTAGCTGTTTCTATTGTTGTCAATATAGAGGAGGGAGCAGAGTTATCAATAGGAAACGGAGACGAACTTAATGAGCAGATTTATGAAGTTGTAGATCAGGTTATAGGTGTTAGAGACCTTTGTATGGAAAGCCATTTTGAGTATGGCCCGCGTGCAGGTTGGCCTCGTATACGTGATGCGCTACGGGCAAGGGGGATTTTAGCAACAATTAATTCGTGTGGACGAGCTTTGCAAGCAACACCTTGGATTGCAAAAGAAGCTATTTCAGATGGACATGAGGTTGCAGCTCATGGATGGCGTTGGGAAAGTCATGCAAATATGACTGAGCAAGAAGAGCGAAAAGTAATTACGCGAACTGTATCTATTATAAAACAAATAACAGGTAAATCCCCTGTAGGTTGGCATACACGCTCGGCATCTTCTGTTTCGACCCGGCGTTTACTTATAGAACATGGGGGATTTTTATACGATAGTAACGCTTATAACGATGATCTTCCATATTTAGTTAAAACAACGGAGGGAGCACATGTGGTTTTACCCTACGCTTTTGATACAAATGATATGAGATTCTTCAATAATGGCGGCTTTGTCTTTGGAAACGATTTTGCTAATTACTGTATTGATGCATTTAATAGGCTTTATAAAGAGGGTCTTTTTGCTCCAAGAATGCTATCTATAGGCCTTCATACCAGAATAATTGGTAAACCTGCTCGAATAGATGGACTGGAAAAGCTATTGGATTATATATTAGAACACAAAGGAATTTGGTTATCAACTAGAGCAGATATAGCAAAACATTGGAGAGCCGCGCTTGGTTTACCTGTTTGGCAACCTAAGCCCTGCCCTGATAATTTTATTTTGGAAAATTCATTAGATTTTGAGAATGAATCGTGATTTAATCGGATATGGTGGAGAATGGCCTAATTTCAAATGGCCAAATGGTGCACGTCTTGCTGTCTCAGTTGTAATAAATTTTGAAGAAGGTGCAGAACTTCAGGTAATTGACGGTGATAATAAAAATGAAAAAATTGGAGAGGTGCTGTCTGTTGTACATGACAAAACACCTGACCAAGGACAGGCTCAAATCTTTGCCTATGGACCAAGAGTTGGAGTTTGGCGAATAGCTCATGAACTACGAAAGTATAAGATTCCAACAACCATTTTTACCTGTGGAAGAGCAGCCAAACGTGCCAGTAATGTTTTAACAATGTTAGCTAATAATGGGCATGAAATTGCATGCCATGGCTGGCTATGGAAACCTAATGCAAGATATAAGAGTAAAAAAGAAGAACTTAGAGATCTTGATAAAGCTACTTCTGCAATTTTTAAAGTGACTAAGAAATTACCATTAGGTTTTTTTTGTAGAGGTTCTGAGAGTCCTTGGACAAGAGAATTACTTGTAAAACGTGGCTACTTTTATAGTTCAAATGCTTTTGATGATGATCTACCATACACAGACCCAACTGGTTTGACAATTGTGCCTTATGCGCTTGATACAAATGACATGAAATTTTTTCATCCAAATGGTTTTGTCAGAGCAAAAGATATGGTGGATTATGTCATAGATGCACTCGATGTACTTGAAAATGAAACAAATCTCGGTGAAACAAGACTACTTAATATTGGTTTTCATTTACGTATCATTGGTCGTCCTGGGCGTTTTAAGGCATTTGAACAAATCTTACAAAAGTTACAAAGGAAAAAGGAAAAAATTTGGATTGCACGAAGAATCGATATAGCAAAAGCATTCGTTGCGGCAACTTGCCAAAAATAGCTCTAATAAATCCTAATACTTCTGCGTCAATTACTTCATCGATGGTCAGGGTAGCAAAAGGATCTTTAGGTAGGAGGTCCAAAATTTTGGGTTTCACAGCTCGGCGCGGAGTTAAATTAATTAAAGAACCTAAAGATCTAGTTTTAGCCAGTAAAGCAGTTGAAGAGCTTGCACCGTTACTTAAAAAAATGGATGCTATAGTTGTAGCAGCGTTTGGTGATCCTGGATTATATGAACTTAGAAGATTACTGCCTATGCCGGTAACAGGAATTGCAGAGGCCAGTATGAGTAAGGCTGGAAAAAGAGGACGCCCTTTTGCTGTTGTAACAACTACACCTAAGCTTAGAGAACTAATTGCAAAAAAAGCATCCGATTATGGACACAATAATTTCAAAGGAACTTGGACCATCCCAGGTGATCCAATTAAACATTTAGATAAACCCAATACACTGAAATGTCTTCTAGCTGATGCTATAAGTCAGGCTTGCAGAGAAGTAGTTTTAGAGGCGGTAATAATTGGAGGGGGGCCTTTAGCTTCAGTAGCAAAAGACCTAAAAAAAGATTCCCCAATACCTATAATTGAACCAATACCAGAGGCTATAGTTCTTTCAATAAAACGTTTAATGAAACAAATATGACTATGAAAAGAAAACTTATTATAGCAGATAAAATAATTTTAGGTATTGATAAGCACGGAAGTCCTGAAATTTTAGAAAATTTTGCAATTCTTACTCAAAATTCTAAAATTGAAACAATAGCCCCAACTGCTGAAATTAGAAAAAAACATCCTGGAATTAGTGAAGTAGGAGGACAAGGCCTCGTTGCCATACCAGGATTAGTGAATGCGCACCATCATGTTGGTATAACACCATTTCAACTAGGGGCTAGAGACCAACCTTTGGAACTTTGGTTTGCTGAACGCCTATCTATGCGCGAAATAAATCCACGTCTAGACACGATTTACTCAGCATTTGAGATGATTTCATCAGGTGTAACGACTGTACAGCATCTACATAGCCGTGCACCGGGCGATACAAGAACGGTATTGAAAAGAGCTAACGCAATAATTAATACTTACAAAGAAATAGGTATGCGTGCCTCTTATTCATTTGCATTTCGTGACCAAAATCGAATGATTTATGCTGCTGATGAAGAATTCATTCGCTCTTTACCTTTGCCATTACGTGCTCAAACTTCTAATTATCTTAAAAGTTTTAAATTACCACTAAACGAGCAAATTGAAGTATTTTATGAACTTCAAAAAAAATATAATAGAGATGAACTCATTGAGATCCAAATTGCTCCATCAAACCTTCACTGGTTATCTGACAATGCCCTAGAGAGTACAGCGAAAGTAGCTCAGGCTACTAGTGTACCGATACACATGCATTTATTAGAAACACCCTATCAGGCCGAATATGCGAGACGTAGAACTGGGGGGTCTGCACTTGAGTTCATCGATAAGTTTGAACTCGTTGGTCCTCAACTTACCATTGGACACGGTGTTTGGATGACAAAAGATGACATTATGTTATTAGCTGATCGTGGTGGCTTCCTTTGTCATAACTGTTCCTCTAATCTGCGTCTTAAAAGTGGTATTGTTGATCTAAATAGTTTTATAAATCATAATATTCCAGTTGCATTAGGAATTGATGAAGCGGGAATTAATGATGATCGCGATATGCTTCAGGAAATGCGTCTAGCTCTCACACTTCACAGGCCGCCAGGGCATGAATCTCCTTACCCTTCTGCTGCGGAAATTTTTAAAATGGCAACTGAAAATGGTGCAGCAACCACCCCCTTTTCAAAAAAAATTGGCCGTTTGAAGCCTGGTCTAATGGCAGATATTGTTCTCTTAAACTGGACATCCGTTACGTGGCCATACCAAGATCTAAACATACCCATTATCGAAGTACTATTAAGAAGAGCAAGACGCGAAGCTGTACATACAGTAATGATTGGGGGGGAAATAGTATTCCAGAAAGGAAGATTTACAAAAGTTGATAAAAATTCAATTTTAGAAAAAATAAATCAAGACCTTACCCGTACTGATACTGTTGAAGAGGCAAAACTCAGGAAACTTGCTGCTAATATAATGCCAGTCTTGAGAAGATTTTATAAAGATTGGTATTGATTTTGGTCACTTTAATGTACTCAAATGATCCTTTTTCTAAAATATAAAAAATTTTATTATTAAATAAAACACTTTTACTTGCATAGGAAAATGGTGAAAGGGATATGAAGATAATTATTAAAAGGCTAGAAAAATTTCTAATGATCTTAACTACATTTTTTGTTACTTATCACTTTGGAAAAAAAGTCTATAATGGTGGTAGAGGAGCTTCTAGCTAACTAGCTTCTATAGATACAGAACTATCACTAGAACCTACACCCCAGGGTTTCTCATGCAGAGATACAAAGCAACGAGACTTACCAAAGCACTTTGACTCTATCTACTTTGATAATAATACGATTGAATTAGAAAATAAAAGGGGGAAAAAGTTTTCTGGAATTTATATTGAACAAGGTCAACCAATTGACCCATTGCATACAACGGGATTAAATTAAATTATGGATGCTGTAAGAGAGCATCAAAGAACTGGCAGTGGAGAGTTGTTTCGAAAGGATATCGTTAAGATAACAGGTAAAGATCAAGGACAAATATCCAGAGGGATTAAAAATCTTTTATTAAAAGGAAAGTTAGCACTAACTTCTAAGGGAGCTATTTTCATACCTAAGAACCCACCGCAGGGTACATA
>MDSW01011976.1_pt1 | contig 14585 bp, 14 predicted proteins | sample 811171 | NCBI WGS metagenome assembly MDSW01 (sample SAMN05326641, study PRJNA326480) | marine metagenome | isolation source: seawater | place: Atlantic Ocean: North West | collected 2012 | reverse complement strand
GCGCCAATACTCGTTCTCGACGAGGCCACAAGCAATGTCGACAATGAGACTGAGGCGGCTTTACAGCGCTCCGTAGAGATTCTATCCAAGGATAGAACCACGATTATCATAGCACACAGGCTCTCAACTATCAGGAATGCTGACAGAATAGCAGTTCTCGATGGGGGGGCGATATCCGAGATAGGGTCCCATGAGCAGCTTGTTCAGGCAAAAGGACTCTACAGCAGACTTTGGGATGTTCAAACAGGACAGGCATAAGGGCCAAACTCAAGCCATGTAATGCCTTCGAAGGTCATATGCCCCCCGACGGATCTCGTTCATACCCGCATCTCGGGCCATTACAGAGATCGATGGGAATCGAGCTCAAGATGATGGAGGACGGCCGCTGTGCTGTGTACGTAGATGTGACGGATGCACACCTCAACAAGGGCGGCGTTGCCCACGGGGGTCTCCATGCAACCCTCCTCGATACAGCAATGGGGGGCGCTACGGTAGCCGCTCTTTCCAAGGAAGAGTGGTGCGCTACCGCTCAGCTGGATATCTCATATATCGAGGCAGCCCGGGTTGGTACGAGACTGAACTGTGAAGCTAGGGTTTTGCGCAGGGGCCGAGGAATAGCCCATGTCGAGGGCGAGATATCCGATCAAGAAGGCTCAGTCATCGCGAAGGCAAGAGGCACATGGGGCATCTGGCCCAGCAGGCCCAGCCATCTGAAGAAGTAGCAAACCGTACAACATTTCATGAGCAAAGCCCTGCAGTCAGGGGCATGGCCAGGAGCGACTCCATACTTCTAGGGCTCTTCGCAATAGCGCAGTTGATGCTTTGGCAATATCTGGAAGATACTACAGTTGACCTGGCAGGAAATTTATTCGGAGTTAGCGGCGCAACCACCGCATTGCTCGCAATTTATTTCCTAACGTCTGTGGGACGTTATCAGAAGGAGTTCGATACCTCTTATTCGAAACTAGAGAAAACCCGTCTAGAGAGGGGCGAAGATGGCGCCATGCAGAGGGTCGATAATCGAACTCTGACTAGGAAAGCCGGCTGGTGGGCGGTACCAATAGTTCTAATCGTAATCGGGTCGTTGCAAACGCTGGGCATGGTAATTTCATGAGGGCGTTAACATGTCCCGTGCAGCGGAACTAATCGATCGTGCTACAGACAACCCTGCGTTCGATGGTCTTGGCGGCTACTACATTTTCATACGAAGAGTCGCCATTCCGCTTATTCTGATTGGTGTATGCATGTCTTCTTATTACATGTCGATGACATGGTTCTCGCACAGTACATCGATCATATTGGCGGGAATGGCTACTGGAATCAGCCTTGGCCCTATTATGGCCTTGGAGCAGATGTACGGCATTTGGATCAACAAGAAATGAATTCAAAACGTCGATACCACTATGGGGAGACACCTTGCGAGGGCGAATATGGCTGCAATGGTTGACTGGGTCTTAGGGCTGCTAGATGCAACTGGTTTGGAACTAATGTTCGGAATCTCTGCACTGATTGGAGGCGTTTTGTTCCTACTCTGGTTGATACTAATCGTAGTACTCGGCGGAATCGGCGATATTGCCGAAGGGGTCCTGGGAATCAACATCGATGCAATGGGTGCGGATGCATCCTTCAAGGCTCTGACTTTTCAGGGCGTGATGGCATTCATGATGTTCTTCGGGTTGACTGGAATCATCGTTTTGCAAGCTGATGGCCCTGAGTTCCTTGCAGTGATTGTTGGCGGCGCATCGGGGGCCGGCTCCATGTATGCCACGGGGAAGGTTTTCCAGTTCTTCATCGCCCTTCAGGCAGAAGGTACGGTTGAGATTCACGATGCTGTGGGCTCTACTGGCACTGTCTACCTAAGAATACCAAAGGGAGGCACTGGACAAGTCTCTGTTAGCCAAAAGGGCTCTCTTAGACAGTATGATGCAAAGTCAACCGACGGCTCTCTGATTCCAAATGAGGAGACCGTGATCATCAAAGCCGTCGTCGGGACGGTGCTCATGGTCGAGCCTGCCGTTTACTCTGTCTCCGATGAAGAATGAGTAGGATAATATTGACGTTGTCGGCACAGCCTTCATATCCATCCTCATCGAGTGCACCCCATGACCCATCGCGCCCGCATGGCTCTCCTGACGATATTGACTGCCTTACTGCTGATTCCATTGGCAGCCGCTCAAGAGACGGATGAATCCAATCCATTCGTAGGGCTCTCTATACTGACTTTCGTGACCATCCTGCTGTTAGTTGCAGTGGTCATCTTCTTCGCTCAGCGATACAAGCGCTGTCCTCCAGACAAGATCATGGTCATCTACGGACGAACTGCGGGTTCCGAGGCCTCCAAGGTGATTCACGGCGGCGCGACCTTGGTTTGGCCATTGATCCAGGACTACAGCTACATATCGCTGACTCCGATGACCATCAACATAGACATGCGAAATGCCCTTTCGCAACAGAACATCAGGATTAACGTCCCGAGCACGTTCACCATCGGTGTATCGACAGATCCCCGAATAATGAGTTCGGCCGCAGAGCGTCTTCTTGAGTTGGACCTAGATCAAGTCGAGGAGATGGCCAAGGAGATCATCTTCGGTCAACTGAGGCTAACAGTCGCAACATTGACCATCGAGCAGATCAACCAAGACAGGGACGCTTTTCTCGATCTCATCAGAACAAACGTCGATGCTGAGTTGAACAAGGTAGGGCTATACCTCATCAACGTCAACATCGTGGATATCACCGACGAGTCAAACTACATCGAGAGCATAGGTAAGAAAGCCGCATCCGAGGCAGTTGAGCGCGCACGTGTAGACGTCGCCAATGCAGAGCGAGATGGTGCAGTGGGATCCGCCGAGGCTGACAGGGCACGAGAGATTCAAGTTGCAGAGAACATGGCGCAGGCAGAGAAGGGTAAGAAGGCCGCAGAGGCCGACCAGCGTGTCTATGTCAATGAGCAAGAGGCAATTGCGGTCGAGGGTGAGAACTCTTCCCAGGCACAGATCGCCAAGGTAAACGCAGACCTTGCCGAGGCTGAGGCCACTGCAAAGCAGCGTGCTGAGATAGCCAAGGCCCATGCCGAGGCCGAGATTCAGAAGTCGAAGTACATCGAGGAAGAAGAGCGTCTCCGAGCAAGCGACATTGTCAGGGAGAATATCCAGAAGCAGCAAATCGAGATCGCTGCAGAGGCCGAGGCAGAGCGTCAGCGACGCATCGCTGCTGGTCAGGCAGACGCTATACTGCTGAAGTATGAGGCAGAAGCAGCTGGTGTACAGAAGGTCCTCGAGGCAAAGGCAGCGGGTTATGCGGGACTGGTCAACAGTTCAGGCGGTGATGCCAAGGCCGCAGCGACACTCCTCATGGTTGAGAAGATCGAGGGAATGGTAGCTGCACAGATAGAGGCCGTCAAGAATCTCAAGATTGACAGTATAACCGTCTGGGACGGAGGAGGAAGCGCGGATGGTTCAGCCACCTCGGATTTCATCAGCAGCCTCGTACGAAGCCTTCCGCCGTTGCATGATGTTGCCCGGAATGCAGGTGTCGATCTACCTGAGTACTTGGGCACCATGACTGATAAGGATGATCAGTAGTCGGCTCGGTGAGTCGTTGATACGGACTCGTTCTGTATTCGCAATTACAACTGTTTCGGCATTGGCGATTCTAATTGACTCCCTCCTTGATTCTCAGGATGTATTTTCCCTGGGTGCAGGTACTTTCGGCTTCTTATTCGGTTTGTTATTGACCTCATTCATCGCCATTGAATCCAGTGAGAGGAAGTATGCAATTGATTCCATATTGCCTGCTGCAATAGTGCTCCTTGGATTTGGTTTAGACATCGCCCTCCTCTCATCCGGAGATTTGGGTGTTGCAGGTCTGGTTTCTATTCTAATTGCTATAACAGTGGCATTCATCACTACTATGATTGTGGGCAGAATCCTCGGAATCGATACGCCCCAATCATTTGCATTAGGTGCTGGTGGCGCGATATGCGGGACGAGTGCAGTACTTGCAGTAGCCCCCTCGTTGCGTTTAGGCGCTGCCAAAACAGGTGCAATAGTCGCAGTCGTAAACCTCCTTGGTCTAGCAACATTCCTTTCTGTGCCGATTTTAGCGCAGCTGCTCGGAATGAGCGATCAAACCGCAGGAATATGGGCCGGGTCAACCGTACATGCTGTCCCTCAAGCAATAGCAGCCGGCGAGGCCCTTGGGGGCGATGCTCTCAGTTTAGCCTCGGGAACTAAACTCACGCGTGTTCTCGGATTACTTGTCGTGGTCCCCATAGCATCACTTTTTGCAGAGCATAAGGGAACAACGTCGACAGATGAGGGTAGCAAAAAGTCAAACATACCTCTCTTTCTGCCTGGTTTCATAATCGCTTCTATCTTGGCAACAACACTGGTCCCGATGCAAATCGCCACTCAATTAGAGGACTTCGGCAGCATACTGATGGTTCCTGTACTGGTGTTAATCGGATCCAGCATAGACGTCAAAGAACTGGCAGGAGCAGCTGGACCAATACTCTGGACAGGCGCAGTATCAACCATCGTCGTGATGACATCCACAGCATTAGCGCTCGCTATGCTCATGTAGCCCCTGCGTAACGGAGCGACATGGCAGAGGATGTCGTCATCGTCGGAGGAAAGCGTACGCCCTTTTGCGAGTGGTCTGGTGGAAAGAGGGGCGATGGCGAATCAGGAGGGCTGTTATCCGATGTTTCTGCCGAGGAACTCGGCACCATTGTGATCGAAGGGGCCCTTGCTTCCACAGGTACTGACCCGTCCTCTATAGATCATGTTGTGATGGGACATGCCCTCCAGACTTCTGGCCAAGCCATCTTTGGAGCAAGGCATGCCGGCCTACGTGCTGGAATACCTCAGGAAGTACCCATGTTGACACTGAATCGCCTGTGCGGCAGTGGAGCCCAATCCGTAGTCACTGCGGCCCAGATGATTATGCTGGGGGAAGCGAATACTGTAGTGGCTGGAGGCATGGAGAATCTGAGCCAGGCGCCCATGGTTCTCAGGGGTACCCGCCCCGTAAATCGTCTAGGAAGACCACCGACTCAGGGACAGATTCTGGATAAGGATATGGAGGACTACCTCTTCACCAATCTGTTGGACTCCATTTCGAATCGTTTCATGGCCCAGACCAGCGATGAACTTTGCAAGCGACTCCAAGTCACGCGTGAGCAGGCAGACTCCTTCGCTGCTCTAAGCCACCAGAGAACAGAGGCCAGCATCTCAAATGGGCTATGGAACCAAGAAATCGTCGAGGTACACACGCCGGATGGCGCTATAGGCCCATCAGACGAAGATCACGTCGTACCTGGAACGACTCCAGAATCCTTGTCAAAACTACGTACGCATTTCGGGCCAGAATCTCTTGTAACAGCTGGAAATGCATCTGGAATCGTTGATGGAGCGGCGGCCGTCGTGGTAAAGTCCGCGGCTCAGGCATCGTCCGATGGGGACGAACCCCTTGCAAGAATCGTATCATGGGGGATTGTTGGGCTAGAGCCGGCAATAATGGCCTACGGCCAAGTCCCATCTAGCAGGATGGCTCTAGAAAGAGCCGGCCTTTCAGTTGATGATGTAAGTAGGTGGGAGATAAACGAAGCATTTGCTGGACAAGCAGTTGCATGTATGAAAGACCTCGGCATAGATGAGCGAACGGTCAACGTAAATGGCGGTGCCGTGGGACTTGGTCACCCTCTCGCAGCCACTGGGACCAGACTACTACTCACCCTCGGACATGAACTACGCAGATCAGGCGGTGGTTTTGGAGTCGCTACTGCGTGTATAGGCGGAGGCCAAGGCATTGCAGTAGTTATCGAGTCATTATAGCCGGAATTCACATATCCTATTCGCTACTTCGTAGGTTATGGGCCATGCCACACCTATGCGGAGCCTCGTCAAGACCATGACTTGGAGAATAATTGCAACTACGGATACATTCCTCCTAACATTTCTTTCAGCAACCTACATGGGCGAAGACCTCGGAATAACCTTTGATCAGGCCACAGGTTTGGCCGCTACGGTAGCTGGATTGGAACTAGTCACAAAATTGGCTCTTTACTACCTACATGAAAGAGGATGGGCACGACTCAACTGGGGTACTGAAATGCAGGTCCATGCGAATTAACCCAGTATCGTACCTATGATCGCGGCCCCAGCAAGCCATGCTCCTAGCGAAGATCCTAGATTTCCAAGAGCTGTGACAAGTAAGATGCGACCAACCCTATTTTTCCAGAGTCCAGCCACATCTTCGATTACAAGGAACTCCGAAGCGTCTAGTCCTGTGGGTTTTTGCATCTTGTATTGGGTATACCCTGCAAACCATCCTGCCGCAAGTGCAGGGTTCAGTGATGTAAAGGGCGACGCAATGGCGCCCACCAATATCGAAAGAGGATGCCCTCCTGCGATGGCCACCCCCAACCCAGCAAGGGCAGCATTTGCTACCATCCAGTATCCGAGAGTATTTCCTATGCCCTCTAAATCCCCTTGGAGCCACATCCACCCAACAATACCGACGAGAATCACCGGGATAGCGCCCACCAGAATCTTCGGCCATCTTGAAGGGGTTGGAATTACATCTAGGTTTGAGATGACCTCGCCAGCAGCTTCAGGAGAAGGCGTTTCCCACGCAGTCTTAATTCCGCTCAAGTGGCCAGCACCTACAACCGCCAGCACTCTTCCTTGCTCCGACACTTGTCGTATCCTGCTGGCCATGTACCGGTCTCTTTCATCAATCAGAACAACGCCTGCCTTGGGAGCAACATCACGAGCCTCTTCCAGGACTTTACTGAGCATATCCGAATCTTCGAGCAATGCCTCAATGTCTTCTCCATCACCCTCATCATCGCTCCAGAGGAGGGCGTTGAGAACGCGACCCTTCTCTACGAGTCCCATCTTCTTCCAAGCTCTTCTAAGCGTGGTAACTATGTCCCGATCAATCAATTCAACAGGTAGCTCCATCTCTTTAGCAAGATCAATGGCTCTGAGAAGCTCTGCTCCAGGCTTCTCTCCTTGTTCAATGCCCATTCTTCTTTGCTGACTGGCAAGAGCGGACTGAAGCAGGATCATGCCTGAACGACCGTCTTTTATGATGGAGAGAAGATCCTCATTGTCCAATGCAGAAGGATTCTCCAGCGATTTCAATCTTGATTCACATAACTCAACAGCAACAATGTCCGGTTCGAATTCTGAAATTTGCTCCTGCACCAAATCTATCGAAGTTCTACTGACATGCGCGGTACCTACGACTCTGACATTATCATCGAGATCGATAACCGTATCACTCATCTATTGGCCCCCTATCGTCGAAGTCATCGCTTTGAGAAGATCAGCATGTTCCAGTACATCGTGAACCCTTAGGACATCGACGCCCGAACATACTGCTGAGGCTGCAACACCAAGCGTCCCGAAAAGTCTGTCATTGCTATCTTTTCGCCCTAGAAGATCGAGAAACATCCTCTTACGGCTGACGCCCCAAAGCAGCCTGACATCCTCCCTCGGCACTACTTCTCGACCAGCCTTCAGCAATGCAATATTGTCCTCAAGGCGTTTGCCGAAGCCAATTCCGGGATCCACGAGTATGTTCCTTGGGGGTATGCCTGCTTCAACTAGAGCATTTACCCTGCCGCTTAGGTAGGCGCCAACCTCTGAAACCACATCGTCGTATCCAGGGTCCACTTGCATAGTTCGCGGCTCGCCTTTCATGTGCATAACACAAATTTGAGCCCCAGCATCGGCAATTAAGTCGATCATTTCTTCATTCTCAGCGCCAGTCACATCATTAATCATGCGACAGCCCTTTCTCAGAGCCTCGCTAGCAACCCTGGGCTTGCTAGTGTCTACCGACATGAATGCATCAGGCCTCTCATGCAAGATTCCTTCAATCACTGGAATGGTCCTGGAAAGCTCGTCCCCCACACCCACCGGCATGGCGCCGGGCCGAGTCGACTCACCCCCGATATCAATTATCGAGGCCCCTTCGTCAATCATCGAAATCCCCCGGGAAACAGCATGAGACGGATCAAGTGATCGAGAGCCAGGGTGAAATGAGTCCGGAGTCACATTCACAACGCCCATAAGCGCTGGGGGGCGAACCCCCTCGGCGAATGCTCTACCCCCCAAGTCCACCCTCACGTGTGCTGGAAACAACGTTGGCTTTATGATGTGATGGAAGGCGATGAAGGCCAATGATGGAGGAGGGTGATGTCGATAACCCTGTAGAGGAAACCCTCTCGCCGGAGACAATGGAACTCATGCAATCCATTGTTGTGAGGCACAGGCCAAGAGATCCACACCACATGCGCACCCTGATGACTAACGCCGGACTGCAATCCGGAGCCTACGCCATGGCAGTGGGCCTAATGTGGTGGATTACTGTTGCTAAAGGTGGTGCCCAACTTGGTGATTCGGACATCCCTTCATCTTTGATTGGCATGCAATTCCACTCGACCAGCATCATGGTCCCAGTCTTGGTCCTAATTTCCGCATTTGTTTTCGCACTCGGAAGTTACAGGGGCAACCCAGCACTTCTTCTCACCGGAGGCGCCACTGCTCTGCTGGTAGCTTATCTAGTAATAGAGCCGCTAGGGCTGTTCCTGGTAGGGTCGATAGACGAAGCGGGAGTCGCACTGTCTGCAACGGGACGTTTAGCCGTGCTATCTGCGCTCACATATTTGTCTACAATGAGTGGGATAAGCGCGATACTACTGTCATGGGTCCTCGGACAGCACCACTATCTCCCATTCGATGTTTTTGAGATGGTAGATGATTCTGACGAGGGTGATGATGATGTGTCTCCGCCCTTCCCGTAACTCGTGGTGGAACAGCATTTGTCCTGGCTAGAGGTTGTCAGGCTAGGTCACCGTATAGATCGAGACAAGAGAATTACATCTCATCTAGGTCTCACTGCTAGGGCGCTTGGGGCTGATGGAATTGTTCTATGCGGAGATGAAGATCCAAGTATCATTGAAACTTGGAATAATGTCTCAGAACGTTTCGGTGGGCCCTTTTCAGCAAGATATGAATCAAGGCCAATGGCGTATCTGAAATCTTTCAAAAAAGGAACAAAAGAGAGGCCGCCGGGAATCATCGTACATCTCACCATGTATGGGGAAGAAGTCTCAGAGGCGCTTCCGAAGATTCGGCGAGATCGTCCTGTGGCATTAGTCGTCGGCGGCGCGAAAGTGCCTGGGGAGCTATTTGGCATCTCAAACCATAATGTGGCCGTCGGGAATCAACCTCATTCAGAAGTTGCAGCACTAGCAGTTGCACTCTCGCAGTGGCACAGTTCTGTTGCCATAGAGAGTCGATTTAAAGGCGGGTCAATAAGAGTCGTACCCTCAAGAGAAGGGAAGAATGTTGTCGATAAAAAAAGTACTTCTGAATCATGAATGTATAAGAATCGCATTCAGGCATCATACTCGATGTCGAGGCCTCCTCACCCCGGTGGATTCAGCCCCGGCCTCAATCAGAAGGGCGTTTTAGATGCCCCATCATTCCCCGATGCTGCTGACAAACTTCTCGAAAACACAGTCAGAGAACCGTTTACAGGACCTCCCGGGGTGCTACTTCTAGCAGATGGCACTAGGATGGAGGGACGTCTCTTCGGCTCTTGCTCTTCAGGGGAAGGAGAACTCGTCTTCACCACTGGTATGTGCGGATACCAGGAGAGTATGACTGACCCGTCCTTTGCAGGCCAGATTCTAACTTTCACTTGGCCATTACTCGGCAACTACGGAATACACCCTGGAACAAGCGAATCTTCCGGCATACACCCTCGCGGGATAGTATGTAGAGAACTCATGATTAATCCGGACCACAGAGACTCGGTTGGCAGCGTGCATGATTTCCTCAGATCCCACGATATCCCTGGTATATGCGATATCGATACTCGAGCTTTGACTCGTAGAGTTCGGGAACATGGGACGCTTCTAGCAATATTCGGCCCCCTCGATCGCGAGGATGATTTGAAGGAGAGACTCGAAAGTATGCACCCCCCCGATCAAGAAGATCTGGTGGGAGAGGTAACGCTGAATCAAGCCGCTCTCCTCAATCCTGGGGCCAGTGATGAACAAGGCAAACTCCTCCCCAGACTCGCCGTCCTCGACTGTGGAATCAAGTACAATATTCTTCGAGAACTATGTAGTAGATTCGAGGTAGTGTGGTGCCCAGCAAGTTTACCATTCGAGAATATCGTCTCAAATTGGAAACCAGTAGCATTGTTCGCCTCAAACGGGCCCGGAGATCCTGCACATCCCGGTGCTGCCAGTGATGCCAGGAACACCCTAGCAGAGGCTGTCAGAGCAGGACTCCCAGTCATGGGGATATGCCTCGGTCACCAACTAATGGGCTTGGCAGCAGGCCTCAGGACATACAAGCTCAGATATGGGCACAGAGGCGCGAATCAACCTGTCCTTGACCTACATTCCAATAAAGTGCACATCACCAGTCAGAATCATGGCTTTGCGGTCGAAGATCCGGCCAAGGGGATGCTCGCACCACACCCTTCAGGAGCTCATTCAGACTCGAGTGAGAATGCCCTGGAAAGTAAATTTGAGGTACGATACGTCAATGCAAATGATGGGACCGTCGAAGGTCTCGACCTCATAGATAGGCCATGCTTCACAATCCAATTTCACCCCGAGGCTTGCCCCGGCCCTCATGACGCTTCGATGCTCTTCGATCGATTTTCTGATATCGTGGATGACCATCTGAATTCCACTTTGAAAGTCAGGAGTAGAGCCTGATGCCTCGGAGAGATGATCTGAAGAGGATCGTGATACTTGGATCTGGACCTATCAGAATAGGCCAGGCTGCAGAGTTCGACTTTTCAGGATCACAAGCCTGCCGGGCACTTCGTAATGATGGTTATGAGGTCATACTCATCAATTCCAATCCAGCTACGATACAGAATGACCCCGAGATGGCCGATAAGATATACATCGAGCCACTTCTGCCTGAAGTCGTTGCAAGAATACTGGAAATCGAATCGCCTGATGCACTCCTCGCCGGAATGGGTGGCCAGACAGCACTCAACATAGCCACTGCACTGGCCCATGAGGGGACATTAGCAAAACTCGGCGTAGAACTAATCGGGTGCGATCTCCAGGCAATAGATGACGCTGAAGACAGAGACCGATTCAAGAAAGTCTGCGAAGAAATAGATCTCCCAGTGTGCCGTGCGATAGCTTGCAGCTCGATAGACGAAGTCCTGGCCGCGGCAGATGATCTCGGAGCATACCCCCTGCTAATACGGCCGGCGTTTACGCTAGGGGGTCTTGGGGGCGGTACCGCGTTCAATACGGGGGAACTCGTTGAGATAGCAAGACAGGGCATACTTCATTCCTCCATAGGGCAGGTTCTCATCGAGGAAAGTATCCTGGGATGGCAGGAGTATGAGTACGAGGTTATGCGCGACACATCAGATAATGCAATAATTGTCTGTACGATGGAAAATCTGGACCCAATGGGCGTTCATACAGGGGAATCAGTTGTAGTCGCACCTCAGCAAACTCTGTCAGACAGGGACCATCAGAACCTCAGGGATGCAGCACTCAAACTAATCAGAAGATTGAACATAAAGGGCGGTTGCAATGTCCAGTTTGCCGTAGAACAGTCGACAGGCGAATATCGAGTTATAGAAGTAAACCCGAGAGTCTCAAGGTCATCTGCTCTGGCATCTAAGGCGACCGGTTATCCGATTGCTAGGATGGCGGCGTTAATCGCCGTGGGTTACACGCTCGATGAGTTGCCAAATCCTATCACTGGAGAGGGGACCACGGCTGCCTTTGAACCGACACTGGACTACTGCGTTGTAAAAATACCTAGATGGCCCTTTGACAAATTCAGGACCGCAGATAGGACTATTGGGACATCAATGAAGTCTACAGGCGAGGTAATGGCGATAGGGAGGGGCTTCGAAGAAGCTTTCCTGAAAGCATGGTCTAGCCTAGAATATGGCTCACCCCACCCACGTCCACTTACAATGGCAGATGCATCTGGAGGGGAGACAATGGATGAGCGAGCCTCGATTCCCCTTGATGATACGACTCTAGAATCATGGTTATCCATACCATCTGATCGTAGGATGGCTGCACTTTTTGAATCTTTTAGAAGAGGATGGGGCGTAGAGAGGGTAAGAGAAATTTCTGGAGGAATAACCAGGTGGTTCTTGCACAGATTCTCGATAATGGCGTCAATCGAAGCAGAGATCGTCGAGGCCGGTATCTCTTCAGACATAGAAGACATCGAAGAAAACTCAATCAGGCGATGGAAAGGATACGGCTTCTCAGACGCACATATCGTCGATGCGATGAATGGGTTCAAGCCACAACTAGACGTTTCTGCCGTCTCTGAGATGACGAAGCACAGGCACTCGTTAGGAATACACCCGGTATTCAGGATGGTCGACTCATGCGCTGCTGAGTTCGCTGCGGTAACTCCCTACTATTATTCGACATATGAGGGCGGCAACGCTTCAAGAGGAATAGACAAGGTTCAAGCAGACGCCTTGAAAGAAGTCAGGAGAATGGTCGTGATAGGATCGGGACCAATTAGAATAGGCCAGGGAATTGAATTCGACTATGGCTGTGTTCATGCAGTAGGTGCAATACGGGATATGGGGCATGAGGCTATTATAATCAATAATAATCCTGAAACAGTATCAACTGACTTCGATACTAGCGATCGTCTTTATTTCGATCCTCTGACCCTTGAATCTGTCATCGAAATACTTCTGAGGGAAAGGGCGGATGGCATAATTTTGCAATTTGGCGGTCAGACAGCAATCAATCTCGCACTGCCGATTCAGGGCCAGCTCGACCACCTGCATTCCATGGGGGTAGACTTGAAGATGGCTGGAACGTCACCAGATGCAGTCGATGAAGCGAGCGACAGGCACCGTTTCGAGGAGTTCGCTGCTAGGAATGGATTGAGGATGCCGAGAGGCATTACGGCAAAAGATTCCATCGCAGTTAGGAATGGTGCTGCTGAGATAGGATTTCCAGTTTTGATCAGACCATCCTATGTGTTGGGCGGCAGAGGAATGGAGGTACTCGCGGACTCAAAGCAACTAGATGCATACATGTCTGAGGCCTACGTCGCACCTGAGAAGCCCCTCCTAGTTGACGAATATCTCGGCAATGCCATAGAGCTGGATGTAGATGCCGTATGCGATGGTAACGAGGTGCTGATAGGCGCAGTGATGGAGCATCTAGAAGAGGCAGGCATACATTCTGGCGATTCAACGTGCTTCATCCCTACTCAGAATGTATCAGACGCTATCCTCGAAGAGGTCGAAGAGTGGACCAAACGAATAGGGCTAAAACTCGGCGTGATCGGATGTTACAACATACAGTTCGCCATAAAGGGCGACGAGCTATTCGTGCTAGAGGTCAATCCGAGAGGATCCAGGACATTCCCCTTCGTTGCGAAGTCAACAGGCATCCCTCTCGCAAGAATAGCTGCAAGAATCACGATGGGTGACCGCCTAGAGGATTTGGACATACCCGAGAGACAGATGGACGCAGTTGCTGTCAAGGCGCCAGTTTTCCCATTCATAAAGCTCAGAGGACTAGATCCGGCGCCTGGGCCCGAGATGAAATCCACGGGAGAGGTGATGGGATCCCACAAGTCTCCTGCCGCTGCCTATCTGAAAGCAAGGATGGCCACAGAAATACCAGTCCCAACCCACGGAGGGGTATACATCACTGTGAAGGACGCAGACAAACATTCGATCATACCCCTTGCCCGGGAGCTCCATTCGATGGGCTTCGCCATTCATGCAACGCGTGGTACTGCCTCAGTAATCCGGGAGTCCGGGACATTACCTGCTAATACCGTCTACAGGATAGCTGAACAGGGCTCGCCGGACGCACTAGACTTAATGCGCCAAGGAAAGATCCAACTCATCATCAATACGCCTACTGGCTCTGGGGGTGCTATACTCGATGGAAATATGATGAGGAGACTCGCTGTCGAGCTAAACATCCCGTTTGTAACAACACTTTCAGGTGCAAAGATGGAAGTTAAGGCGATATCTGAATTGATCAAGGGAGTGCCCGAGCCAAGGAGTCTGACAATCGGAACTGTCTAAGTCAGGGAAAATAACTCTGACAACTCATCACGATCACATTCTGCCATTAATGTGGAGGCCTTGGGCCCGTTGCTTCTCCCGATTAGTATCGAATATATGGCCAAATATCCCTCCTTCGCCCCTATGCCGCATACGCCTATGGAATCAACAATCAAAGACCCTATGTCTGAATCGCTCCATTCACATTCTTTGATCTGGGTTCCGAGATGCCTTATGAAAGCAATTTGATCACTATCGAGAGTATCTAGTATGGCGCGATCTGCAATTTTCGATATTTCTATTCGGCTTTCTTCTGGGAAGTGCTTTCCATCGATCCAAGCACGCATCCTCGATAGACGTAATTTCAACGCCTCAGACGGGTATCCTGAAAGATGTCCGGATTTTCGCAATGATTCCCAAACAAGTTCGTCTTCGGATCTGATTTGTGCCAAAAGTGAAAGATGTCTGAATGGGACCTGTCCTGCCTCAATGGGCGCGTCTCTCGC
>MDSW01192249.1_pt1 | contig 14587 bp, 7 predicted proteins | sample 811171 | NCBI WGS metagenome assembly MDSW01 (sample SAMN05326641, study PRJNA326480) | marine metagenome | isolation source: seawater | place: Atlantic Ocean: North West | collected 2012 | reverse complement strand
GAGCCATGTCATTCTGCAAGCTGTTTACCAGCATGTCGATCTGCATGCGACTTAAGTCAGGCATATTCTCATTGGCATTCTTTACACCGGTCTTTTGTGCCGGAGCGGGAATGTCGAGCTGGTGTTCGGCATCACGCTTGATTCTGGCTTCCATTTCACGAATGAACTGTTCATGTTGTTCCAGCAACTTGCGATCCTCTTTGCCAACCAGCGTACGGACTCGACGTAAATCATTACGAACCCGGTCCAGTACGCTTTCGACACTTTTACGGTCTTCCAGTTTTCCATATAGCTTATTGAACATCACATAGGGATCGTCCATTGGAGCGATGGGTTTGTTGGAGCCTGAGTAGATCATACGAGTCCAGGGATCAGCTCGATCCGGAACGACCACCCCAAATTCCAGTGAACCAAATTGAGTTTGAGTTTCTGGTTTGCTTTGGAGGTAGTTCTTAACTTCCTGGTCTATCGATAAGCCACTTGCCCATCCAGCCGGTGTGTGACTCCCCCCCTGAATATTTCCGGGAAGTAATTCGATTCCGGTGAGCAAGCAACTCATGCCACGCATGTGGCTGTCCCCATCACCTTTGATTTGATCACAGATCCCTTTTAAGATCAGCATCTGATCCTGATACGGCTGCAGGGACTCCATAATCCGTTGCAGCTTAAAGTCAGCCCCTGCGTCGTCAGGCCAGAAGTCATCCGGGATTGTTCCGTTCGGGCTAAACACAACGATCATTCGCTGCTTTGCTGTGTTTCCATCCGCCTTAGAAAAAGCTGGTAAGCCCATCAGTAATGGTAGGCTTGCTGCTGAAAACCCCATCTCCTGAATAAATTTACGACGGTGATGAATAGTCATATTTATTGTTCCTGCTCAGGTTCAAATAAAACTGCTTCTTTAACAATGTTCGTTAGCAGTTGCTGGATATTAAACTCGGATACCTGAAATTGTTCTATTAATTGCTCCCGGAGTGAATCGCCATAGGCATTGATTGGTTGTTTGACTGCCTGATGGAATAAGTGGTCGACAAATGCTCCATGAGCCTGAGGGCTGATGGTAAGCAACTCTGCAAGTCCGGATGCTCCGGACAATTCGACCTTCTCTCCTTCCACGGTATTATAGTTGGCAATGGCATTAATGGCTTTACCAACTTCCTGATTTCGATATCGGCCAATAGCATCGAAGTTCTCGAGACTGAAACCTAGAGGGTTAATGATGTTATGACACCCTGCGCAGGTGGCAGGTTCGGTGATCTGTGTGACTTTTTCGCGCATTGTAAGTTCCTCGCCGAATTCAGTCTTACCAAGTTCGGTTGCTTGAGGCGGTTCCTTAAGAGTTCTTCCCAACAGTCGCCGCGTAATAAAAACGCCGCGATGAATTGGAGAGCTGTTATCGCGATAAGCCAGCATTGAAAGCATATAGGGATGAGTCAAAATTCCGCTGTCGGCGTGTTCGCTTACCGAGCCAGGCTGAAACTCATCACCATTAATGGCTTCGACTCCATAGAACTGCGCTAGGTTTTTATTAATAGGAATCGTTGGTGAGTGGAAGAGCCGGCGATAGTCGGAGCTTTCACTCCAAACGACGTCCTGGAAGAATAAGCGCAATGACTGTCGAAGGTCCGCTTTAATAGTGTCCGTAAAGTTAGCGTAATGTTGGTCGTCTTTAGAGAACTCGCCCTTTTCATTTAGCTGCAGCCAGTGCAGGAGGAAGTAATCGAGCTTAGTTTTTGCCCGGCTATTATTTAGCATTCGTTTAATTTGTTGCTCTACTTTTATTGGATCCAATAAGTCTCCGCGCTCGGCAGCATTTCTCAAAGCGGTATCTGGAACTGAATCCCATAAAGCTAAAGCCAAACGCCCGGCAACCAGATAGCTATCAACTACTGGATCCTCCGGGTTACGACTCAGTTCCGGGTAGAGAAATAACGGAGACTTCAAGGTAGAGATGATGACGCGTTTGACCGAATCTGATAATTCGAGATCATCCGCGAAGAAGCTGTCAACGTAGATAGCTTTCTGATCCTCTGTAAGTGGGCGTCGAAACGCATATTCCGCAAACGAGTGACAAAACGCTCGTAGCTTATCATAATGATCATCATCTCCGCTTTTGCTTCTTGCCATTTGATCCATCAGTGGCAGGACCTGCTGAGCCACTTCGATAGCCGCGTTGGTTGTTGCTTGATCCCATTCTGCACTGACCGCAATTCCCCGTTCATAGCCACTGGCGCTATCGTCGGGAGGAAATGGAGTTTGCACGAGAATACCGGTACCGATGGTGTGAGGGTAGAAATTGCGTTTAGGGATGACCTGTCGAGTTCCTCCCGGCGGCACCCACATAAGACTCATTGAGGCGGTGGGATCTTTGAAACGGAAAGTTTCCAGGCGGAAAAAGTAAGGCAGACCGCCTTGCAGATAGATTGTGCCTGAATGCTCAGCTTCACTGTCTTTAGTCGCAACATATTTGTCGACAAGTCGTGTTTCTCTGTCATTAATATAAAGTCGAATACTGTTTGGACTTTTAACAATGAATTCATAAATGCCACTTTCCTCTGCGATGACGGCACCCTGCCAGCGAATACTGAATTCTTCCTTTTTTGTAATCTTTTCGTGCGGTAGTTTTTGGTCGAAATCAAAATGGATGCTGTCAACGACTTCCTGTCCGATTTGCTTCCCAAACCCACGGGTGTCGTAATAAGTGGCGTGGATCCCGCGGTCTTCATTCAGTTCGGGTTTACCAAGAAAGGCAGTAAAGATATCACCAATGGTTTGTTTGTACTGGCGGTTCGTGAGTCGAGCCAATTCGATTCGGGGAGGTTTTTGGCTGGCTCTAGCTTCAGGCGTATAAAACGTCTCGAAAATATAACGTCCAACCGCCACGGCATTTTCACCCTTACAGGTATTGGGTTTATCTTCAGGCATTGTTTCGACAATCACCTGAATCAATTCGGGCAGCTTCTTATTACCAAAAAGCGGATTTTCGTTAACCCCAACAACTCCCTCGCCCCGCATGCCATGGCAGTGGGCACATTGTTTCAGATAGATACGTTTGCCCTGCTCATCGCCGGAGCGTTTACCTGGAGCACCAAAGAGGGAGGAACTCAGTAACGCCAGCACGATTGCCGTACAGGTCGTTATGCACAACGATTTTATGTGAGTCATCTTAGTCGCTACTTTACACCCCAGTTTTCGTCAAAAAAGTTGGCATCTTTAGGGATGCCAGGGAATCGATAAATGGAGTCGTTCGGTTCGGGCTTATTAACTACATCGACGATTGCCCAGTCAGGCAGCATGGGAACCTGACGAGCATTATTTAGATAAGCGTATTCGCGGTACGTGAATCCACTGTTGATCACGATATATTTTTCGGGATTGAGTGGGTTTGGGTAGATCATGATTGGAGCATGGCTTTTTGCATCAAATACTTTTTCACCAATGGAAACTCCCTGCTTGTTCCAGGTGAGCGGTAAACGGGCAAGGATATCAGTAATGACTTTATTAGATGAAAAGTCTCCCCAAAGAATCAGATTGTGATTTTCAATATCTTCTTCGGTCACAGCGATGTCCTTTTTTATGCGGGCATGTCCTCGAAAATGTTGACGCCAATGTTTAATGGCATGTGTCTGTTCCGAAGCAGTCCATTTACCAATCGCTTCATTGATCGGCTTGCCGGTAGGCGTCACCATTAGAAAGCTGCTGAGGAACGCGTCGTCGATGGGGCCTTGCAAGCCGTGTTTTTTTTGTAATCCATTTTGAGGTTTGGGGCCTGCTACCCAATTGCCGTCATCCCAATGGACTTCATAGGACCAACTTCGATCAGATTTGGTTTTGGAAGCTGTTAGTACTTGGTTGTTGATTTCGATCGAGATGTCCTCAGTCATATCAAAAGGCGCCAGCCCCGCCGCCATATCAAATTTCAACCCTGTCACATCCGAGGCTACGATCACAACGCGGTTGCCTTTGATTTCAGCTTTCACACGAGCCGGTTCCCAGTGTTCTTTCAGGCCGGTAATGGTTAGCCAGTACTGACGGTTGTATTTAAGGGAATGTGTAATTTTGTTAACAATGTGTGGTAGTTTGTCGTTGCCTATGCGAGCTAGGCTGTACATTTTTTCTTCAATAATAGCCTGTGAATCGGGATGGATTCGGTGACCGGTTTTAGGACCGATGATATGAACAAGACTGATGCCTTCTTTGGCCAGTGCGATTTCCATTATATCGGCAGCTTGTTTCTGGATATCATCTTCACCGCTATAGGCGATCAGTGGAACGTGTGCCAGATTGATGGCATTGTCATCGGTGTCATACCAACGCCAAAGTTTTTCTTCCCACCAGTAGGGATGCAGGGTTTCCTTTTGGAAGGATTTTAGAAATTCAGGTGTCTCTGAAAAGCCGGCACCGGGTGTGGCTGCAAACCAGCGATCGGCGTAAAGATGAGCGAATTGCCAGCAACCGGCTCCACCCATCGAAAAGCCCCGGACACTAATCAAATCGTTATTAATACGATATTGTGATTTCACATGCTCCATTGCTTCGAGCACATCGATTTCGCCAGCAAACTTAAAGGCATTGCTATAGCGGCCATATGGATGAAGAACGATGGTATCGTTCGGTGAGTAATACCCAACCACCTTGGATTGCTTATCAATAAAATTCGTTTCACTCAAGGTTTCCCCACGACCATGAAACCAGATATCCAGCCGAACTGCCTTCTCGCCATTGGCCTGATAGTTCTCAGGGATTACTAAGCCATAAGGCTGAGCAGAGCCATCAAGTTCACTACGGTATCCACGAACGACGAGCCCTGTTTGACTTAACCAGGGGGCTCTCCCATTGAGTAGCTCTTGTGCCCGTTCTTTCCCATGAGTCAGCGCTGTAAAGGCTTTAACAATGTCCTTGTCGCTAAAGAACTCCTGATGCTCCAAATTGTCTTTTACAGCGCGATGGTAAATCTCAACATCAGGAAGAAGTGTTAACGCCAGGTCAGCTTTCGAGTTCTTTAATTTCTCCAGCAGTCCAGCTAGTTCTTCTAAGCCGGTATTGAGACGGGATCGGTCGTCTTCCGAAATTTGAACTCCGACTCGTGGAACCTGTCGTACCTTATCAGGGTTGTTGTCACCTTCGCCATCTCCATAAGCAGAGGTTGTAATCATGGAAAGGCTAACAAGAAGAAGGATATGGAGTCTCATAGTGTTTATTCCAAAGTTGGAGTAGGTAAAGCTTGTGCAAGGGATCTATTTTACACAACTTTTCCAGGGTTCATGATGTTACGTGGATCGAGGGCATATTTGATCTGCCGCATGGTAGCGACAGCGTTGCCGTGTTCTTGTTCGAGCGCTTTGCGTTTACCTAGTCCGATCCCGTGTTCCCCTGTGCAAGTACCTCCGACGGCCAAGGCCATGTCGATTAATTGTTGATGATAGCCTGTTACCTCTGCAAGTTCAGCGGGACTCTCCGGATCGAGTGGGAAGACAACGTGAAAATTCCCATCACCGACGTGACCAAATACCGGCGCGGGAAGCGTCGCATTTCTAACAATCTTTTTTGCTTCCAGAAAGCATGTTGCCAATTCTGAAATAGGTACACAAACGTCGGTCACATAGCCCACGGCATTCTCTCTCAAAGCCATAACGGCATGAAAGGAATCGTAACGAGCTTGCCATAGCCGATCCCGGTCTTGCTGATCAAGGGCCCATTGGAACTCTAAGCCGCCATATTTTGCCGCGATTTGCTTGGCTTGACGTGTTTGCTCGGCTACGTGGTCTTGGGAACCGTGAAATTCGAAGAAGATCGTGGGCTTAAGTTGATTATTCAGTCCACTGTATCTATTGACGGCATCGATTTGGACTTCATCCAGCAGTTCGATTCGGGCGACAGGGACCCCCGCAGCAAGAATTTCTATAACGGCATCAACGGCATTTTCAATCGAGTCAAATGGACAGATGGCTGAAGAAATCTGAGCAGGTGTTGGATGTAATTTGACGGTGACTTCTGTGATCACTCCCAGTGTACCTTCACTTCCAACAAACAAGTGGACGAGATCGTATCCGGCTGATGACTTTCGAGCCCTTCCGCCAGCCTTAATAATTTCCCCGTTGGCAAGCACGACGGTTAAAGCCAGTGTGTTATCCCGCATGGTTCCGTATTTTACGGCCGAACTGCCTGAGGCTCGTGTGGCGGCCATACCACCAAGCGATGCATTCGCGCCAGGATCGACCGTGAAGACTAAATCGGTGCCCTGATTTTGTAAGGCATCATTGAGTTGATAGCGAGTGACACCGGCTTGAACCGTGGCATCAGTATCAGTCACATTAACGGCGAGCACCTGATTCATATTCGCCAGATCGATGGACAGCCCACCGTAGATCGCCACGACCCCACCTTCAACCGCCGTTCCCGTACCAAATGGAATCACAGGAACATAGTGCGCATGGCAGAGCTTGACTGCGGAAGAGACTTCCTCTGTATTCAGCGGATAGATGACTGCCTGAGGTGCCTGAATGTCATGCCTTGACACATCATGCCCATGCTCTCGTAGCACGTGCTTATCGAGTGATAGACGGTCTCCGAATATTTCCCGGAGTTGGGGCAGAATTGCATCAATCGTACTGAAGTTGTTGAGTTTACTCATGCCTACTGGTTCTCAAGTTTAACTCGTTCCCAGATATCGGGGATGAATTCACGCCAGTTTGCATTCGCCTGCACTTCAAAGGGGAGCCGGTCAAAGTAATTATCATAGATAAGGATTGCAACTCCGCGGTCTCCCATCGACTCAGCGTTGATCATGCGGGCATATTGGATCTGCTGTAACAGCACTTCGTCTGATTCATTCTCATGAAGCCATTCCAGTAGCGTTCGGGCGACTTGATATTGGCCGTGTCTTTGGAATGTTAGAGCGAGCTCAAGTACTGACGGACTGATATTGCCATACCGCTTTAGCGTTTTATCTAATTCATAACGGGCATACTCAAACTTACCAAAGCCAAGCTGGCGATGCACGACGGCCAGACTACCACGCAAATCGAACGGCTCCAGTTCGAATAATTGCATATCACGTCGGGCCCAGTTTTCAAGCCAATTGACACGACGTGAGCCGTTACTAAAAAATGCCAGAGGCAATGAGTTCAGATAGTCATTGTAAAGATATAGATAGTCATGTAAATCTAAAGCACGATCAGGAACTACAAGCTTATGTTCAATTAACCCATCTAGTACAGCTCTGGCGATCAACTGATGACCGTGTATTGTCGGGTGCACATGGTCAACATACATTTCATAACCAGGGATTTTGTCGGTGCTGGCATTTTCCAATGCCCTTCGCGCGTCGATCAGAGGGATATTATGTTGGGCAGCAAGTTCCCTTTGAATATTATCCATCTTTTCCGAGAGGCGCAATGGGCAAATATCGAAGTCTTTGGCTAACAGGTAATGCTGTCGTGCAGTCTGTGATTCTCCGAGTTGCTCTAAAGTTCGTCCTAAACGGAAGTGCAGCAGGGCATACTGATCGGAGATCTCCAGACATTGCTTATACCGGTTTAGGGCTGCTTCCGGTTGACCGGTCAACTCAGTGGCTTGTGCAAAAAGACGAAGGAACTCCTGCTTGTCTTTGGTCGTCAGATCGGGAGGGAGTTCAGACTTAAATGGTGGGCAATCTCTGAGGTTGGATCCCAAACAAACGAATACTAACGGAATATTGGAGGAGTTGCATTGTTCAATGATGCGCTGTAGCGATTCTTTATATTGTTGTGTAACCTGTGTTTTCCATTCTGGATCCCAATGATAAGAGGCATAGCCGCTTTCCTCATCTAAGCGCGCCGTCACGTTCTCTGAAAGTTCCTGTCCGGCGGACTCCCTGAAAGATTCCACGTCCTGCCCAATTAGTGAACGTAGCCAAACCACGAGCCTTAGGGATTCGAGTGCACTGCGGACCTCGGTTTGCTGGCTTGCCTGATTGAACGTCCGGTTCTCTAGGAATTCGTTATGTCCGGTTGCTAGCACCAGAAGATCCGGCTTGTAATTTAGAACTTCCTTGCTAATGTGTTGAAGTCGAAAACTGGCATAGGAAAGTCCTCCACAGTTGACTGATTGATAAACAGTGGAGTTGATACGGCGGTTTAACTCCAGTTCCACCCACTTAGCAAAAGCGGTGTCGACGGCAAAGGGTCGTCCACGTACGGTGGATCCTCCAAGGAAAAACATACGATAGGTGTCTTTCGGTTTGATTGCCTCAAAGGACTGGTCGCCGAAGTAAAGGGCTCGGTTACGAGTCGTGACATAGGTGGTTTCATCTTTGTTAAGCGAAAACAGTCGTTGCTGGACCGAGAAACCGGAGGAGGTATCGACTACCTGCTCCGGAGAAGCAATGTCAAAGGCGCGGAAGATACCTTCGAGTATGGCCAGAGGCAAGAGACCAACACAAATCGCGAGCAGCGAAAAGAGAATCTTCTTTTTATTCGCTACTAACAAGATATATACTCGATTTAGGAAAGGCCGGATTATCCAAAAGACTTGGCAACCGCAGTTTTAACTTTAGCTAAGCCTTCGGTGGCGACTTGAAGTGGATCCTGTTTCCAGTAATCAGGATTAAACAGTTCCAGCGATAACATACCCCGGCAGCCGGCTTTATAGACCATCTGCAGAATTTTGGTTACTGGGGCAATCCCATCGCCAACATGGACTCGATGCTTATCTGCGATCGTTGCTCTGGGTGGATTGGCTGGGTAGTCGTTTACATGGAAGCAATGAATGTGTTGACCATTGAGCATTTTTAATCCTTCAAAGGATGAACCACCTTTATAGATGTGGTAAATATCCGGCAGGATACATGCATCAGGGTGGCCAGCTTCGGTGGCCACAAAAGCCAGTTCACCAAGTCGGCTTAGTGTTTTAGAGAATCCCCATAGTTCTAGTTGCGGTGTAATACCTTCGTTCCGTCCGACTTCACATAGATCGTAATAACGTTTGGCGGCGGCGAACAAGTCAAACCCTTCGATGTCCGTGGCACCCACAGGAGGAGCTGCGATTCGCACGCCGCCCAGTTCCTTAAGCAGTCCCATGTCATGTTTAGCGGTTTCCAACCCTTTGGCTCGTTCTTGATCATCATTAACAATCCAGCGGGCGAATCCAATAGCACTCACTACTTTGACGTTATTGTCGACCAGTTTCTTCCTAAGGTCCTTAAGACTTCCACCAGCATCTTTAAAGGCTTGTATATCGCGGATCCACGGCTCAATACCTTCGTAGCCGGCTTTGATCACCAGATCGACTTGCTGATCGAGTGAAAGCTGTTGCCCGCGAACACAACTCGTATTGAAGCAGTAGCCGAAAGGTTTTGTTTGGCCATTGACGGAAGAAGCAGTAACGGCTTGCATGGTTCCGACTGTGGTTAACGCGGCTGCGGATGTTTGAATTAACTGTCGTCGATTAAGATTCATGGCCGAGTGATCCAATGCAAATGAAGTCGAAAGAGTGGTGAGGCAATTATTTTTAGTGCTTCTCAAGTTGGGTTATTTAGGGTTTGCCCACCCTTCAAGTGTTTCCTTTTCTAGAATACCCCAATAAAGCCGGAAGTCGGCGATCTTCCCTTTGAGACCATTTGCCTGACCATAGTCTCCGACAAGTGAACCGCCATCCAGGCCTAACGTAAAGGCATCGGCCGGTGCACTGGTAAGAAAAGTGGCTTTGACATCTGTTTGGATTTTCTTTCCGTTCACCGCAAAACCCAGTTTGGCGTTTCGGTCGAGAACAGCCACGACATGTGTCCATTCATTCAATTCAATTTCCGGACCAACAGCCGTAAAGCGTTGACCTTGAGACCGAATCGAGAATGTAAGTTTGCTATCTTTGAGTAGCATCGTATAGCCCAGGGCCTCGCCGCCCTGAGCCGCAATCACACCGTTTCCATCTGTCGGGTTGATGAATCCACCCAATGTGATTGGCTTGTATTCAGGACTGAACTTCCCTCCACTCGGATTGTGGAAGAGATGCTTGCTCCCATCGGTTTTCACCGCTGCTCCATAGGGCGACTTCTCAGTGTTTTCAAAATCCCCAAAGCGGAAGCGGCGTACAAGCTGAGTTGGCTGAGATTTTGCCCGAGCAGCGCCAAAATTAACAATCGTCCCATCATCCTTGTAGAAGTCCTGTAGCCGCTCAAGTTCTATCTCCAGATCTTTTTTGATACTGGCATATGCGGGATCGTCATAAACACTTTTTAATTCATTTGGATCCTCTTTCAGATCAAATAATTCCCACTCCTTGTTTTCATAGAAATTGATCAGTTTATAGCGTTCCGTACGAACGCCATTGTGTTTGGCAACACTATGGGCTCCGGGGAATTCGTAATAGTGGTAGTAAACACTTTTACGCCAATCCTCAGGGGTCTTACCTTCCAAGACGGGCTTCATGCTGGCACCCTGCATATCCTCAGGCTGGTCAGCTCCGGCGATTTCTAAGAAAGTTTGAGCGAAGTCAAGGTTCATAACCATGTCAGTATTAACGGTGCCCGGCTTAACTTTGCCGGGCCAGCGAACCATGAGCGGAGTTCGGAAGGATTCTTCATACATCCATCGCTTATCGTACCAGCCATGCTCACCGAGATACCAACCCTGATCCGAGGTGTAGATGACAATGGTGTTTTCAGCCAGACCGGATTCTTCGAGATAGTCCAGGACACGTCCGACGTTTTTATCCACACTGTCGATGCATCGTAAATAGTCTTTGACATACCGCTGGTATTTCCAGCGGATCAGGGCATCACCTTTCAGATTTAGTTTGGCAAGCTCAGCATTTTTCTTGTCGTAAGCTTCATTCCAAACGAGCAGTTGTTCTGGTGTCAGGTTTTTTGGGGGATCCAATTTGAGGTCGTATCGAGTCAGATGTTCCTTAACGGTCATTGCCTGATTGCCAGCTGCGGACGTACGGCCCTGGTAATCATCAAACAACGTGATCGGCTCAGGAATCGTTTCGTTGTTGTAGTTGTTAATTTCCTCAGGACCAGGCTGCCAATTGCGATGCGGAGCCTTGTGTTGATACATCAGGAAGAACGGCTTGTCAGGGTCACGTCGTTCTTTGAGGTATTCAAGAGTCTGATCGGTAATGATTTCTGTGGTGTAACCAATATGATTGACCGGACCATCAGTGGTTTTCATCGGTGGATTGTAATACGGTCCCTGCCCGATGAGAACGTGATAATAATCAAACCCAATAGGCGTACTCTTAAGGTGCCATTTTCCAATCACAGCCGTTTCATAGCCAGCCGTTTGTAATAGCTTAGAAACAGTTTGCTGATTCCCGTTAAACGTATTGCCGTTTCTGACAAAACCGTTTAAGTGGCCGTACTTCCCGGTCAAGACAACAGCCCGTGAAGGACCACAGATAGAGTTGGTTACAAAGGCGCGATCAAAACGCATGCCTTCGTTCGCGATACGGTCCAGATTCGGGGTCTTATTAACAACGCTGCCATACGCACTGATGGATTGGTATGCATGGTCATCTGAAAAAATAAAGAGGATGTTTGGACGAGTGTCTTTATCCTGAGCAAAAGAAGCCTGCCCGATTGAAAAACTAAGAGCCATGGTAGCAAACGTCAGAAGTTGTTTTGAAAAGCGCATCATCTTCCTTGGAAGTAAAAAGTTCTCGGTAAGTTGGCCGGAAATATCGTTACTCCTGAGCAACGACTTTAATGTTCGTGTTAATTTGGTTACTGGAGACTCTGACTTCAGGCTTCAGATCGGTTCCCGCGTTAGCGACCAATTTAATATCCTTTAAATCAGCAGTTTTTACTTCTTTTGCAAAGCGTACTTCCAGAGTGAATTCAGTTTGATCAGCGGGAACTTCAATGCTTGGAGCGGTATAACCTTCGGGTAGTCCGGCTAGTGTGACCGTTACCGGTTTATCAAAACCTGCAGCACGAACGATCGTTCCACTGAAACGTCCGGTTTCTCCTTCGCCAGCGCGGGCCTGGATAGTGGCTTCGGTGGATAATGCCATACGAAGAGCATTGAGAGGTGTGATGGTTAGCTGCCTTGTGGAAACAGTTGCGACAACGTTTTTATTGTCAGCACTGAGTAGTTCGGCCAAAATGGCACCTCGCCAGGCCATTAATCCAAGATCATGCGGAATCCAGATATTTAATGTTTGGCTAGTTATATCGGCACTCAGCATTAGATCTTCGTTCAATCGCAAAGCCCGATCTGTATCGTCGACTTCGACGTCTTTGTTATTCTGCTTTACTTTCTTACGAGGCATTGTTTGATTGGAAATTAACCGAAGGCGGATGGTTCCGGTGATGCCTTCCATACGCTGAATATTAACGGTGACCGGCAGGAACTTACCTTGAGAGATTTGTATGTCAGTGGCTTCGGTGGCAAGGGAAATGCCGATAGGAGCCGCCGTTGTGCGAGCGAATCCCAGACTCTGACGAAGTTCAGGCAGTACTCGATAATGTGGGTTATCATTGCCAACAATTGCAACTTTACGGGTGCCAATATTTTCGTCAGCAGCTGTCGCGATAATTCGACCGATACCGGCAATAGAAGCGCCGTCAGCGGCTGTGATGGAGATGAGCCCACGAGTACGACCAGCAAGAACCTGATTGTTAGCGACAGTGACGCCTTCGGGTAACCCTTCGAATTCCAGGTCAACGTCGCCATTGTAGCCCTGGCGGGCAAGATCCACGATCACTGTTTGCGTTGAGCCAGCTGGGATTTGTAGTCGATCCTGAGCGATATTGGCAGCGAATTGTGGCTGACTAATGTCCTGAATTTCAATGCGATAGATAAAGTCCTCCCCACCACGACGCAACAGGTCGTTGAGTGTGACAGTAATGAATTCCGAGTTTCCCGGCACGGTTATATCAACGCCCGGATCGGATAGTCCCGGACGGTCATCATTTTGCCCGATTTGAGCTCCATTGGCTGCCTTAACAACTAAGACCCCATCGACAGGTGATCCTGCGCGACGTGCAACAACATCTAAACGCAATTTAGAACCGGGCTTAGCGAGTACTTTGAAGCTGTCGGTTTCCCCTTTCTTCGATAAACGCCCGTTGATTCCAACAGGTGCTGCTGGTACGTCCGTCGCGTCATCGTTCTCTATATACTCGACATGATTGCTAAAGATGATGCGGGGCCGAGAACCGGTGGAGTGTCCTGTTGTCGGGAGGGGAAGTGAGCTGATCGTATCGCTGGAGGAGTTGACGTCGATAACACTATCGATATTCGTACGACCATATTTAACACGGGCTGTCTGACCAGCCTGAACTCCAATAGGAAAGGCCAGATCAGCGAAAGACAGATCCCCTATTTTAAGACGGAACCTTCCCGGTCCGGGTCCCTTGTATAGGATGTCATGCATTTCTAATGTGTACGTACCATCGGCTGGGATCGTAGTGGAAATGCGGGCATCTCCATAAAGTTCAGGTTGAGGAGCACTGAAGCCGATTTGGACTCCGTCTGCGTTCAGCAACCGTAATACGGGCCGGATGTTGGAACCGATACGACGTCCTTCAACATCGACAACGATCGGTTCGCCTGCCTTCCCAACAAATGCTGTTTTAAGAATGTTTCCCCCGCTGAGGTCACCAGCCAAAGCGACTGGTAATGTTTCGATGGTTTCCGTGAATGGAATTTGCGTCAGATTGTCGACACCCAATGAAAGAGCATTAGAGATACCTTTGTCACTCGCTATACGAATCCAGTGTATCCCTGGTTGCGACTCAGCTGTGGTCAGTTCGATAACTGCCTTTCCATTGTCAGACCCTTCGACAGCTTTTTGAGCTGAAATCGGAAAAGAAGCGACTAGCTTTGGAGCCGGTGTCAAATCAGCACCTGTGATAGTAATTTGAACGGTTGTCCCGGACTGAATTCCGGGAACACTGACGTTATTAATCGTTGGTGCAGCAAGTAGTGCCTGGGCAAAGAAGCTAAATGTAACAACAGTCGAAAGAATAGCAGGCAAAAAGCGATTCATGTCTAATCCGAATGAGTGGTTGTAGGTTTTAAGTGAAGGGGGCTCTGACGGGACCATGAGCGCATAACCGAGCTCTGGCAAGTCGTCTATTTTACCTTAAAAACGAGAGGGTGGGTATCTACAGAAAGGTTACTGAAGCCGTGCAAAAAACCCCGAGAACCTGTCGACGACGGGCCCTTCGGGGTTTGATTTATGGTACCCGGATTCCATGCATTTTATTTGAACGGATTTGGAGCAGGCTGTTTACCGTCTGGAGCAGGTTGTCCGCCGGGGAGATTCCCTTGGATGAACTTTTTGATTTCGTCGAGCGATGTAGGAGTTTCTCCTTTATCAGGCCCATTCGGGGCAGGTTCAGGATTACCATCTCCAAATGGGTTTAATGATCCAAAGATAGCCCCGAGCGTTCCACCGCCCTTTGGCTCTTCGCCGTCATTAAGGGGATTGTCACCCGTTGGCGGATTATCCGTAGCGGGAGGTGTATTGTTTGCAGGTGGAGTATCATTGCCAGGAGCAAATGGATTGTTCGCAGCGGGAGGTGTGTTGTTTGCAGGTGGGGTATCATTGCCGGGAGCAAATGGATTGTTCGCGGCGGGAGGTGTGTTGTTTGCAGGTGGAGTAT
>MDSW01135557.1_pt1 | contig 14587 bp, 10 predicted proteins | sample 811171 | NCBI WGS metagenome assembly MDSW01 (sample SAMN05326641, study PRJNA326480) | marine metagenome | isolation source: seawater | place: Atlantic Ocean: North West | collected 2012 | reverse complement strand
TACGACCGCGTTCGCGTGGTGAACGCCGATCCTTAAGGACTTTTGCCGTCGTCTCTCTCCGCCCACCCCTCGCTTTCAATCTCCGCCCGCGGTGCCTTTCAACTCCACCTGACGCCTTTGAACTCCACCCCGACAATCGCTTGTATGGAATGGCCCTACAGCTGTACCTGGACGTCAAGCGCGTGGACGCGAAGAACCCGGGGACGTTCAAGCGCATCGTGGACCTGTGCGACATGGGCGATATCGTCGGCGCGCGCGGGACGGTCAAGCGGACGGAGAAGGGCGAGCTGTCCATCGTCGTGGACGAGTTCGAGATGCTCACCAAGTCGCTGCTGCCGCTGCCGGATAAGTTTAAGGGCCTCACCGACGTCGAGACGCGATATAGGCAACGCTATCTGGACCTCATCGCGTCCCCGGAAGTGCGCGACGTGTTCAGAACGCGCGCGGGGATTGTGAGCGGGATACGGCGGTTTCTGGACGACCGCGCGTTCATGGAGATGGAGACGCCGGTGTTGGAGTCGAGGGCGGGGGGCGCGGATGCCAAGCCGTTTTCGACGTTTCACAACGCGCTCGGGATGGACCTGACGCTGCGCATCGCGACGGAGTTGCACCTGAAACGGCTCGTCGTCGGCGGTTTCGAGCGCGTGTACGAGATGGGTCGCATCTTCCGAAACGAAGGCATAAGCACGCGGCACAACCCGGAGTTCACGTCCGTGGAGGTGTACCAAGCCTACGCCGACGTGAGCGACATGTTGGAGCTCACCGAGGATATGATCTGCGCCGCCGCGGAGAGGGCGTGCCCGGGTAACGAAAACCTATCCATCCCGTACGGCGACGAGATCATCCACCTCGGGAAGCGCCCGTGGCGCAGGGAGAGCATGAACGACCTCGTGAAGGAATACACGGGGGAATGCGCGTTGGACATCATGGGGACGTTCGGCGAGACGAAGGACGTGGACGGCGCCAAGGCGGCGGCGGAGGCGGCGCTTCGAGCGCTCGGCGACAAAGGCGCGTTCTATCTCACACTGGTCCCCATACGACCCCGTCGGCGTGGTGAACGCCGATCCTTAAGGCCGTTGCCCGGCGTGTCTCTCCGCCCACCCCACGGTTTCAATCCCCGCCCTCGACGCCGTTCAACTCCAACTGACGCCTTTGAACTCCACCCCGACGTTCGCTCGTATGGAACGACCCAAAGAATCGCTCGCGGGGATACCCAACGTGCAAAAGTCCCCCACTGTCGGGCACGTCCTGAACGAGATGTTCGAGGCGTGCGTGGAGACGAAGCTCCGACAGCCGACGTTCGTGCTCGACCACCCGGTGGAGATCTCCCCGCTCGCGAAGCCGCATCGCTCCAAGCCGGGGGTCACCGAACGCTTCGAGCTGTTCATCGTCGGCCGCGAGCTCGCCAACTCGTTCAGCGAGCTGACGGACCCGGTGGATCAGCGGAAGCGGCTGGAAGGGCAGATCGCGACGCACGCCAAGGCGCGTTCCGAGGCGCGAGCGGCCGCGGAGGCGCAGGGGAAGGAGGCGCTGCGCGCGTTCGAGGACGACGACTACCCGATCGAGCTCGACGAAGATTTCGTCACCGCGTTGGAATACGGCATGCCTCCGACGGGGGGGATGGGGCTGGGCGTGGACCGGCTCGTGATGCTGCTGACGAACAGCGCGAGCATCCGAGACGTGATCGCGTTCCCGTTGTTGAAGAAGCAGGAGTAGAGAGAGAGAGAGAGGGAGAGATGGACGTGTTATGACTACGGAGCTACGGCGCGTCGATCGATCACCCTCAAGCATCACGGAACGTCGTCGCGCTTCGCGTCTCTCGTCGTCACGCCGCGTCCGCGAGCGCGCGGACGCGTCGCGCGAACGCCTCGCTCGCGATCTTCCCGCCCGGCGCGTGAAACGGGTCGGAGACCGCGTCCGCGTACGCCTCGGACAGCGCCCTGAACATCCCCCGGAGCGTCTCCTCGCGCGTCCCTCCCGCCGCCCCCGACGCGTCGTCGTCGTCCTCCTCCTCCTCCGTCGCCATCACGAGCACGAACCGCGCGGCGGTGGCGCCGACGTGCGCGTACACGACGTGCCCTTCGTCGCGGTGCACCTCGCCGAGGTACGGGTCCTTCGGCCCGCCGCCGCTCGCGGCGGCGCCCGCGGCGGACGCCGTCGCGGGCGGCGCGCGCAGCCGCGCCTCGATCTCGTCCAACGCCGCGTGCGCGAGGCGCAGGTGCGCGTCGTCGACGGCGCGATGATGAAGTAGCCTCGCGTCGTCCGTGCCGGTGGCGGCGACGGAAGACGACGACGACGACGGAAACGACGCGACGTGCATCGGCGCGTTCGCGGGGCTGATCACGGCCGCGCACGCGAGACGCATCGTGGAGCGGCCGGCGCGCGCGCGAGAGGAGCGCGCGCGATGACGAGTCGGCACGGCGCGAGTGCAAGTTTCAAAGTGACGACTGGACTCGATCTGAGCACTCTGGCGAGATCTTCTTCAGTTCGCGGCGCGCGCGACGGGGAGGAGCGCCAGCCATGGCGCCCCGCTTCGTGTTCCCCGTGCCGATCATCCGCGGATGGACCAGCGGGAGCGACCCCAAGCGCGGCGGCGGCGGGGGGGGGGCGAGCTTCAACGGGAAGAAGGCGTCGTTGCGACCGAAATTCGTCGCGACGTACGAGTACCTCCTGCGCGGGACGGAGACGGAGGGGTCCCCCGCGCCGCGACGCGCCGAGCCGCGGTTCTGGGACGACCTCTTCCTTCTCGACGTGAACCACCAGTTCCTCGCGGACGCGCTGCGGAAGCTCTCGGAGCGAGAGCTGTTGGAGCGCGCTCCCGCGGTGACCGAGATCTGCGCGCGGTGCCTCGACTTCGCGCGCCTCGAACCGCCGTCGTCGTCGTCGTCGTCCGGATCGAATACGAACGAGACGATCGTCCGATCCGGCCCGGACTTGCTCCGGAGCTCGCGCGCGCTCGAGACGCTCGTCGTGATCCTCACCGTCGTGTCCAGGCGGAAGTTCGCGGAGCGGGGGCTCGGCGTCATCGACGTCTGCGCCGGCGGCGAGAAGGGCGCGGACGCCTTCTTCGCGAGGCTCATCGCCGGGTGCGCGTCGCTCGCCGCGAATCATCTTCAGCCCTGTGCGCTTCGACGGCTCGCCCTGCGCGCGCTGCTCGCGGTGTGCACCGCGAAGGATAACGTCAGCGGGAACGCGCTGTGCGGGTACTTCATGGTGAACGACGCGTACGAGCCGCTTATGAAGATTCTCATCGCGAGCGTGGACGTCCCGGGCGGAGGGTCGGACAGCGCGAGGACGCCGGCGGCGACGGCGCTGAGAAACGGCGCGAGCGGGTTCGGGAAGGATTCCCTGGGGGAGACGACGAGCATCGACGTGATGCTCGGCGGTGACGGCGGTGACGGCGGCGTTACGAATACCGCCGCGGATACCGCCGCGAAAGAGAAGGAGGCGACGGGGGCGGCGTCGTTGGGGACGACGCGCGAGCGCGAACGCCTGCGCGAGGAAGCGGCGTACCTCTTCGCCGCGCTCCTGAGCTGGCGCGAGAGCGCGAACGCGTACGCCAAGGCGCTCGAGCGCGCGGACGGCGTCGAGCTCTCGGTGATCCTTCGCGTCGCGTGCGCGCTGCTCGCGTCGCCGCCGACCGCCGCCGCCGCCGACGCCTCAGATCCGAACCAGACGACGGTCGCCTCGACGCTCGCCGGCGCGGGCGCGTCCATAGGAAGCGTCGTCGAGAACGTCTCGTCCGCGGTCTTCGGCGCCGCGGCGCCTCCCGTGCCGGACGATCCCATCGATTCGCTCATGACCTGGCTCGGGTACGACCCGTCGAGCGACGACGACGCCGCGGCGGCGGCGGGCGGCGACGCGCGGCGATGGGAAATTTCCCCGCCGCCGTGCGCGGGTCTGCTTCTTCTGCACGGTCTCGTATCGCACAGCGGCTTGCTTCACCTCCCGAGCGCGTGGCTGCGGATCACGCCCAAGCCGAACGAGATGCTGCACGGCGTGCCCATCTCGCAGCGGTGGCACGAAGCGCTCGGGAGGGTGCTGTGTTACTCGCGTCGGCTGTGCGCGTTTTCGCCCCCTCCGGCGGGGACCGTCGCGCCGCCGCCGCCGCCCGCGACCGTCGCCGCGGCGTCGAGCGACGACGCGACCGCGACGTCGTCGTCGTCGTGGTTCAACTGGATCACGGACTACGGCGGCGCCGCGGGCGGGGACGGAAAAGGCTTCGCCGCGAAGGCGAAACGCGTCCAAAACCAGAGCCTCGCGTCTCACGCGGCGAGCCCGCGGAAGACGTGGGTCGGCGCCGGGTCCGCGAAAGGCGGCGGCGCGTGGGTCGTGCAGGACGACGACGCGACCGACGCGCGCCTGGAGTTCGCGTCCGCGCAGGCGAACCTGTCGTTGTCGCTGTTGAGGACGTTGATGGACGATCAGGTGCGTTCTATACACTGGTTCCCATACGACCGCGTCGGCGTGGTGAACGCCGATCCTTAAGGACTTTTCCCGGCGTTCCTCTCCGCCCACCCCTCGCTTTCAATCTCCGCCCGCGGTGCCTTTCAACTCCACCTGACGTCTTTGAACTCCACCCCGACGTTCGCTCGTATGGAACGACCCTCAGTCGGCGGCGGAGTTTCTTCACGGGACGGACATCTCTCGGCTCGCCGTGGACGCCGCTTCGTCTTCTTCCGGCGCCGCGTCGTCTTCGACCGCGACCGCGTCGCGGCCGATCGCGGCGGCGATCTTAGAGCTCCTGTCCGGGGTGTTATACCGCGGCGCGCCCGGGAAACGAAACGCCGTCGCGACCGTCGCCGTCGAGTCGCACGCGGTGTACGTGATTCACCGGGTGTTACAAACGCAAATCGCGAAAGGCGGGCGGGGCTTACCGTTCCGCTGGAGCCTTCTGTGGGACGGTCTCCTCGCGGTGCTCCGCAGGTGCGCGAAGGACGTCTCCGGCGCCGCCGGGGACGCGCTCGGGTCGCCCGGCGTCTGCGTCCTCGTCTCTCAGACCATGAACGCGATCTCGTTCATCCTCGTGAATCGCGGCGCGTTGCTGTCGCGGGCGGAGGACATCGCGCCGCTGATTCTCGCGTTCGTGCTCGAGGAGCAGGAGACGTTCGCGCCGATCGCGCACGGCGCGGCGATGCACGGGTACCTGGTGCAGCAGAGCGGCGGCGGCGGCGGCGGCGGCGGCGGGAGAGGAAGCGCGGCGGAGCGCTCGCGCGGCGCCGCGGGCGTGCGCATGGAGAACGTGCACCACGCGCAGCAGCACTTCCGGACCGCGCCGAGGGATAAGGACGCCCTGCGCGTCGCGATCGAGCGAGGGTTGGCGCTTCTGACGTTCCCGGTGAAGGATCGGTTGGACGCGGGGTGGGGGCTGCGCGCGGCGCCGAGCGCCGGAGGCGGGGTTGCGGGTGGGGACGGTACCGGTTTCGGCGCGGCGGGCTCGAGCGCGAGCGCGGAGAGGGTCGTCGCGAACAGCACGCGGTGCCTCATCGTGGAGCTCTCCCGAGGGGTCGTGTCGAGCGTCCCGGAGGGGCTGAAGCCGGCCATACCCGAGCACTGAGGACGTATAAGATAGTTTAGTCACGAGGTGGGCGACGTTGGGTCCATAAAAAATAAAAACACGCCGCCGTCGCGTCTCGGCCGTCTCGTCACTCGCTAGCGCTCGCCTTTTCCTCCCCGCCCGCGGCCATCACGTCCACGAGCTTCTCACCTCTGACCAACCCCGTGATCGCCCTCGTCGTCACGTGCGAGATCGCGCCCGTGGGCCCGAAGAACAGACACAACAGGAGCGAGTGCGCGGCGAAGACGTCGTTTTTTCTCGCGTCGAGATATATCCACCGCCCCGCGAAGAGATCCATGGCGATGAAGTGCGCCCACCCCACGGCGACGCACCACTCGTACGAGAACCCCTTCGCGAGCGCCGCGAGGTCGGGCTTGCCCGTGCTGAACGCGTCGAGGATTCGAGGGTCGTGGAAGCTGTACCACGTGAGGTACACGTAAACGAAACCGCAGACGCACGGGACGAGGGCGGAGTCCATGACGGCTCTCGTGACGCCGCTCTTCGGCGCGAAGATCATGCCGAGCCACAGCGGGAAGATGGCGACGTTCTCGACGTTGAAGACCGTCTCCGGGTCGGGGATCCAAGCCAGCTCCTCGGGCGGGACCCAGATCGCCCTCGGCGCGATCGATGCGCCGCGCGACGACGACGACGACGATGGATTATTTCCACCTCGCGCGACGCGTCCGCGACCGCTCGCGGCGGGTCCCGGCGCCGCGCGAACGCGAGGGATCGAGGCGCTCCGCTCGAGATGGCGTCGCGGGCGAGCGCGCGGGCGCGTCGCCGAGCCGAGCGTGCACGCGGTCGTCGACATCGCGGCGCGCGCGCGGGGCGCGGGGACGTCTGGCAGATGGTCCCCGTCCACGTGGCGTCGGACGACGCGAAAAGCAAAACCTGATGATGCTGATGACGCGCGTGCCTTCCCCGAATTCGATCGAGACGGCGACGCGGTCGCGGCGTCGGGTCACACCCGCCGCCCGCGGCTCCGGACGGACGATCGCGCGTCGTCGGTGCCGTCGCGCCGGGGAGATCGCATCGCGCGCGCGGAACGCGCGGAGCGCGTCGATCGCGGAGATCGGAGGCGGGCGACCGCGTGGGGCGGCGAGAGGCAATTCGCCTCCTCGAAAAAGCGCATCCGTCGGGGGGGGGATCCGATGGAGTACGACGGCAGCTCGCAGGCGCTGGAGGACCCGTCGCCCGATGAGCTCGCGCGCGGGAACCCGCTCTTCGACCGTCGCGGCAGCGCGCTGTACGGCGGCGCGACGCCCACGGGGAGCGCGCGCGCGATCGACGACGCCGGCGTCGGCGTCGCCGGCGGCGGCGACGGGAGCCCGCTCGGAAACGGCGCGGGGGAGGCGCTCGCCGGGGAGACGCGCGACAGCCCCGGCGGCGGCGCCGCGGGCCGCGAGAACCCGCGCTCGTTCTGGGAGAAGACGCTCGGCGCGGGAGGCGGCGTCGGCGCCGCCGCCGCCGCGAGCCCCGCGGCCGCGCCGAGGACCTCCGGCGGGTTCTACGACGCGACCACCGAGGGGCCCGGGCGACGCGCGAGCGGCGACCGCTACGCGTTCGACACGCTCGACGCGACGAATCACGAAGCGTTGGACACGCTGGGAAGCGACGAGCCGGACGCGCATCAGGACCTCTACGACGCCGCGGACGCGGCGCTGAGACGCGCGGACCCGCCGCGGTGGGAGGAGGAGAGCGGTCGGTTGTACGCCGCGAACCCGCCGAACGCGGCGTTCCCGAGCCGACGCATCTCCGCGGGGGCGGAGAAGAAAAAGGCGTCGGGGTCGCGTCATCGGGAGTACAGTACAAAATCCTCCCGCGACGCCGCGCGCGAGGAGCGGAAGAGACTCGCGGCCGAGCGCGCCGAGCGCGAGTCCTTCGCCGCCGCGTACGCGCTCGATGATGATACGCGCGCGAGAGACGGAGGAGACGACGCGAGGGACGTCGCGAGGGACGACCGCGCGAGGCGATCGCCCACGATGTGGGACACGCTGCACTCGCAGCAGAGCGAGATCGAACACGCCGCGCCCGAAGCCGACGAGCACAAGATGACGAAACTCTCCATCGCCGCGGCGGAGGATCGGCTGTCGTGGAAGCTCGAGAACGGCGCGCTCGGGTGCGGCGGCGGCGGCAGCAGCGCGGCGATGCTGGACCGCATCGGCGACCCCCCGGAGCGACAGAAGGAGTACGTCGACGAGGCGGAGCTGGAAGACTTCGCGGAGAGCGCCGGAGAGCGCGCGCGGATCGGGATCGGCTCGGGCGCGTATAACTGGACGACGCTGGACGCGACCAACGAGTACGACGAGCGCGCGGCGAACAGGGGGCTCGCGAGCGAGGGCGTCGCGAAGACGAACGCCGCGCACGATGGCGCCGTGCGCGCGCGCGTGGACCAGCTGTGGAAGCTGTCGAGTTCGTATTTACCGTCGGACGTGCCGTCGATTCAGCGGAGCCTCGTGAAACACGTGGAGTACACGCTCGCGCGGCGGCGGTACAAGTTCGACCGGAACTCGTTCTACCAGGCCACCGCGCACTCGATCCGCGACCGGCTCATCGAGCGGTGGACGGACACGCAGCAGTTCTACGCGTCGAGGGACGGGAAGCGGATGTATTACCTATCTCTCGAGTTCCTCGTCGGCCGGTCGTTGGGAAACGCGGTGAGCAACCTGGGCCTGCGCGGCGCGTACGCGGACGCGCTGCAGCAGCTCGGGTACGATCTCGAGAGCATCGTCGCGCAGGAGCGCGAGCCCGCGCTCGGGAACGGCGGGCTGGGCAGGCTCGCGTCGTGCTTCATGGACACGCTCGCGACGTTGAACTACCCCGCGTGGGGATACGGGTTGCGGTATAAATACGGGATGTTCGAGCAGAGAATCGTGGACGGGAAACAGGTGGAATTTCCGGATTACTGGCTCACGCACGGCAACCCGTGGGAGGTGGAGCGGCTGGACGTGAAGTACCTCGTGCGCCTGTACGGCCAGGTGAACAACTACGTGGACGAGCGAAGTGGGGAGACGAGGTATCGGTGGGAGGGCGGCGAGGTGGTCGTCGCCGTCGCGTACGACACGCCCATCCCGGGCTACGGCACGTACAACACCAATAACATGCGTCTGTGGTCGAGCAAACCGAGCCACGAGTTCGATCTCGCGTGCTTCAACGCGGGGAATTACTACGGCGCCGTGGAGGCGAAGGAGCGGTGCGAGAGCATCACGAGCGTGCTGTACCCGTCGGACGACAACGACGCCGGGAAGGCGTTGCGGCTGAAGCAGCAGTTCTTCTTCGTCAGGTGCGTTCTGTGCGAACGTTTCGTTTTTCACCCGTCGCCCGGTTTCAACACTCGATCGCGTTTTATTCAACTGACCGATGAACGTATCATATTTTGTATGGAACGACCCTCAGCGCCACGCTGCAGGACGTCTTGCGTCGGTACAAGAAACGCGTCGCGCCCGGGCGGACGCTGAAACACCTGCCGGAAAAAGTCGCGATCCAGCTCAACGACACGCACCCGTCCATCTCCATCCCGGAGCTCATGCGGTTGCTCCTGGACGACGAGCTGCTCCCGTGGGACGACGCGTGGGACATCGCGAGGATGACGTTCGGGTACACCAATCACACGATTCTCCCGGAGGCGCTGGAGAAGTGGCCGGTGCCGATGCTCACGGAGCTCCTCCCGCGGCACATGCAGATCATCTACGAGATCAACCACCGATTCTTGCAAGAGGTTGACGCGATGTGGCCCGGGGACACGCAGAAGCTCGCGGCGATGAGCATCATCGAGGAGAGCACGCCGAAGATGGTGCGGATGGCGCACTTGGCCGTCGTCGGCTCGCACGTCGTCAACGGCGTCGCGGAGATTCACACCGCGCTCGTCAAGACGCGGCTCTTTCCCGAGTTTAACGAGATGTATCCGGGGAGGATAAAAAACGTCACCAACGGCGTGACGCCGCGGCGGTGGATCTTGCAGGCGAACCCGGCGATGAGCAGCATCTTCACGTCCATCTTGGGGCCCGGGTGGGTGAACGATCTGCGACGGTTGGAGACGCTCAAGCCGCTGGCGCGAGAGCCGAGCCTGCAGCGGCAGTGGACGCACGCGAAGCGGTTCAACAAGGAGCGGCTCGCGGCGTGGATCAAGGCGAACATGAACGTCGACCTGATGCCGAACGCGGTGTACGACATGCAGGTGAAGCGGATACACGAGTACAAGAGGCAGATGCTGAACATCTTGGGCATCATTCATCGATACGCGACCATCGCGAGCGCGAGCGCGGAGCAGCGAAAGTCGATCCAGCCGCGCGTGTGCATCCTCGCCGGGAAAGCCGCGCCCGGGTACGAGATCGCGAAGAAGATCATCCAGCTCGCGTGCGGCGTCGCCAAGGTGATCAACAACGACGTGCGATGCGCGGGGCGTCTGCAGGTGGTCTTCATCCCAAACTTCAACGTCTCTCTCGCTGAGCTCATCATCCCCGCGTCGGACGTCTCTCAGCACATCTCCACCGCCGGCATGGAGGCGAGCGGCACGGGGAACATGAAGTTCGTCATGAACGGCGGGCTGATCATCGGGACGTTGGACGGCGCCAACGTGGAGATCGCGCGCGCGGTGGGGGAGGACGACGTGTTCGTGTTCGGCGCCACCGCGGACGAGGTGGCGGCGTTGAGGAGCTCGATGCACAAGCGAGAGCCGCGGATCGACGAGAGGCTGGCGCGCGTGTTCCGCATGATTCGCTCCGGGGTGTTCGGGTCGGCGGATAACTACGAGAGGCTCTTGGACGGACTGACGCCGTCGAAGGATTTCTATCTCTTGTGCCACGACTTCCCGTCGTACTTGGACGCGATGGACGCGGCGGACGCGGCGTATCGCGACAAGGACGAGTGGACGGCGAAGTGCATCAAAGCCGCGTGCTCGATGTGGGCCTTCTCGAGCGATCGCACGATACGCGAGTACGCCAGGGACGTGTGGGGGATGGAGCCGCAGCCGTTTAACCCGCCGCACCACGCGCGCACGCGCGCGAGCGTCGACGGCGGGAGTCGACGGCTGAGCTTCGACAAGCAGATGCACACGACCATCGGCGCGTGAGAAGGTTACAGGTATTTGTATCCGTGTTGTTTTCGATTCGAAAGAGCACCCCGCGACGCGTCATTCGTCGCCGCCCAGCGCCGCGAAAGGGTTCGACGGCGCGGTTTTCTTCGCCGCGGGCGCGGACCTTCCCCCGCCCTTCGCGGCTTGCGTCAGCCACCCCGACGAATTCCCGCCGCCGCCGCCGCCGCCGGACGCCGCCTTTTTCTTAGCCGGCGCGGGCGCCTTTTGCGTGAACAACACCGCTCGGCACTCGTCCTCGAACCACCCTTTATCCTCCCCTTCCAACGCCGCGATGCGCTCCTCGATCTGCGGCTTCTTCGCGAGCTTCGCGACGTCCGCCCCCTTCAGCAACTTCCCTCCCGAAGCCTTCTCGAGCGCCTCCAAAGCCTTGAGCTCCGCGCGCAAATCGTTCAGCTCTCTCTCGTTCGCCATCGCGTACACGATCGGCTTGAACGACGCGATCGCGTCCGACTTCTCGATCAATTGAACGCGCTTCCCCTCGAGCGTCTCTCGCTTCTTTTGCTTCCCCTCCGCGTCCGCGGTCGCGATCATGACGTCGAGCTCCTCGAGCTTGGACGCCAGGTCACCAATCATCGCCTTCTGCTCGCCCTTCGTGAGCCGCCCTTTGCTCACCATCTTCTCGAGCTCCGCGTTCAGGTGGTCCACCTTGGACGAGACGTCCACCATGCTGTCGTACATCTCTTGCTCCTGCTCCGTGAGCCTCTGCTGCTCCACGAGCATATTCTCGAGCTGCTCCAGCGCGCTCTGAAGCACGCGCATGCGTTTGAGGAGCTCGCGCTTTTGCGAAAACGACGGCACGTTCATCGCGACGAGGTCGATAAACTCCTCGAACGTGCACGAGCAGCACTGATACTCGGGCGACCGCGCGTTCCCGCCGCCGGTTCGATCCCCGCCGCCGTTAACGCCGTCGCCGTCGCCGCCCGCGGACACGATCTCCACCTTCGGGAACACGTGCAGGTACTTGAGATCCTTGTCCGTGTCGTGCTGGTACTTGTACGTCCCCGCGCACTCCGCGCACGCGCTCGCGCCGCGGTCCTCCTCCAGGCCCGCGGCGCGCAGCGCCTCGGTGAAGTGCTTGAGCATGTCCGGGTCGTACTTGGCGCGCGTCTTCTTCCCGCCGCCGATGACGAACTTGCACGCGACGTACGACTTCGCCGGCAGCGTCGTCCCGAGGCACGAGCCGACGAGATCGTGCAGCCATCCGGGGGTGAACCCGGCGAGGTCGTACTGCTCGCTGTCGCCGTTCGACGCGTTGAGCTTGATCTCGTCGATGAGCGCGGACGCCATGACGGAACTGGTCGGGCGCGGGCGGGCGGCGCCGACGTCGGCCTGCCCACGACGACGACGCGCGGGGGGGGCGGGGGGATGTGACGCGCGGCGTCGACGTCGCCGCATCTTTCTCGAGTCTTCTCGCCGGCGAACCTTCGTCGAGAAGTACGTGCTGTAACGTTAGGAGTTTTCCGTGGTCTAGTAGTTAGTCGTCGTATGTACATCGCGTTAAATCCCCTCCCTCCCTCTCTACGATACCCGCCCACCCTCTTCTCTCCTCTCTCAACACGACGTCCGTCCGTCACACCATCGAGTGCACGATGACGTTCCGCTCCGCGTCGTGCGTGAACCGCGCCGACGCGAACGCGGGGGAGCCGTAAAACCGCGTCAAGTCTTCGACGCCGTACTCCCTCGCCTTGTCCTCCAACAGCTTGCATCGCACCGTCGTGGTCCCGCCCTGCTGCGACTCGCTGTTCGCGCCGCCGCCGCTCGCGGTATTGTTCGCGGTGCCCGCGCCGACGGAGTCCCAGTAGTTCATCTCTCTGACGATGTCGCGCAGGATGTTCAGAAGGAGCTGATCGTAGTCGCGGTGGAAGTGCGTGTACCGCGCGAACTTCTTCCCCAGCGCCTTTTGCACGGAGAGCTTCTGCGTCCCGATAAAGCTCTGGAGCATCACCGCGATCGCGGCGTCGATGTCTTCGCTGCTGACGTGTTCGGACAACCGCATAGACGCCCTCGCCTCGGACATGCGGATGATGGACTCGACGTGCCGCACCGCGACGGGCATGCCCTCGCGCGTGACCGACTCTCTCCTCAGTTCCGCGTACACCTGCGAAATTTTCGGAAGGTCGCCGCTGCTGAGCTTCGGTCGCACGAACCGCTTCGCGTACGCGATGTACTTCCTCAGCAAGTCCTGCGGGATGAGCTCCACGTCCGGCGAGTCGTCCGGAACGTCGGTCAGCGACCCTTTGAAAACGTCGCCCAGAGGCTCGTCCGGGGCCCGATCCGGATGCGACTTGAAGTGCGACCCGACGATGAACTTGGCCAGTCGCTCGTCCAGCACCGGGTCGACGATATCCTTCACGACGCACATGATGTCGAACCGCGATAAGATCGGGTCCGTGAGCTCGACGTTGTCGCTGAACGTGCGCGAGCTGTCGTACCGCCCCCCGACCGGGTTCGCGGCCGCCATGACGGAGCACCGCGCTTGCAGCGACGTCACGATGCCCGCCTTGGAGATGGAGATGGACTGCTGCTCCATCGCCTCGTGGATGGAGACGCGGTCTTGGTCGTTCATCTTGTCGAACTCGTCGATGAGGCACACGCCGCGGTCCGCGAGGACGAGCGCGCCGCCTTCCAGGACCCACTCCTTCGTGATGTGGTCTTTGTGCACCGCGGCGGTTAAACCGACCGCGGACGCGCCTTTCCCCGTGGTGTACACCGCGCGGGACGCCGTCTTTTCGACGTATTTTAAAAACTGCGACTTGGCGACCCCGGGGTCGCCGAGAAGCAGGAGGTTGATGTCGCCTCTCAGGCGCGTCTTTCCCTTGACGATCTTCTCCTGTCCCCCGAACAGCGCGAGCGCGATCCCGGCCTTGATGTCGTCGTGCCCGTGAATCGAGGGCGCCATGGACTTGACGATGCGTTGGCACACGCGAGGGTCGCGCGACAGCCTTCGAATCTCTTCCTTGTCCTCGTCCGTGAGCGTGTGCGTCGAATACAGATCGCTCTTTTTCAACAGGTGATTCGCCTCCACGTGCGTGGAGAACACCGGGAACCCGTTCCGCATGTTCAGCGAGTGCTCGTAGTTGTTGGCGTATATGCCGGTGACCACCACCTGGTCCCCCGGCTTGGCGCCGTCGATGAGGTCGTTGAGCATGATGATCTCTTTACTCCGCGGCAGCCGCCCCGCGGGGACGTTCCCGGGCGACTCCTGCAGCGTCATCCGCTGAAAGTTCCGGTACACCGTCCGCTCCGTGTTCACCTTCCACGGGCCTTTGCTCTGGCAGTCCGGGCACGACCCCGGCCTGAGCTCCTCGCCGGCGCCGTTTTGATAGATGGGCCCGACGACGAACCCGCACTTCGAGCAGTCGTACATCACCTCCCTCAACTGCGGAAACACCCCGGTCCGTCGCGTCACGACGCCCTCGATCTTGATCAGGCAGTTCAGATGCGCCTGGCGAATGTCGCGTATCTGATCCATGATCGGCAGCCCCGTGATCCGCGTGAAGATGCGGCCGTGAATGTCCCCGTACGAAGGGTACAGCTTCAGCGCCTCTTGTTTCGCGACTTCGTCGAACATCGCCAACATGTCCGCGGGCGCGTCCGCGACCCACACCGCGAGGATCGGCTCTCTCTCCGCTAAGTGCAGGTACGACACCTCCAACGACTGGCCGTTCGCGACGCACATCTCGCGGATCCTGATCCTGTACACGGGCGCGCCGTCGCCGTCCTTCTCGACGTACTTGCGAAGGAACCGGGAAAACTTTTTCCGAATCTCGCTCTTCGTGCGTTCTGTCGGGGTGGAGTTGAAAGGCGTCAGCTGGAGTTGAAAGGCGTCGAGGGCTGGGATTGAAAGCGAGGAGTGGGCGGAGAGACACGCCGGCAAAAGTCCTTAAGGATCGGCGTTCACCACGCCGACGCGGTCGTATGGGGACCAGTGTGAG
>MDSW01013510.1_pt1 | contig 14587 bp, 13 predicted proteins | sample 811171 | NCBI WGS metagenome assembly MDSW01 (sample SAMN05326641, study PRJNA326480) | marine metagenome | isolation source: seawater | place: Atlantic Ocean: North West | collected 2012 | reverse complement strand
TTGGAAGGGTGGATGAGTGGTTTAAATCGCACGCTTGGAAAGCGTGTTCAGGTTAATACCTGACGCGGGTTCGAATCCCGCTCCTTCCGCCAATAATTAACTTATAATGGACCTATATGAAAAGAATCAAATATTTTGTTTTAATTTTAACTATTTTTTTAAGTAATAATGTAGGTGCAAATTGGGTAATCTTTTATCAAAGTGAAGTATTTGATGCTAAATTACTCCTTAAGTCAGTTCATCAAGATCACCAAAAAACAAAAGCTCTAATAGCATTAAATTTCAAAGAAAAATCATATTCAGACGATGTAGGGTCGTATGTATTATTTTTAGAGCATGTTTGCGGTGAGATAAAGCCTGTTATTCTTGAAGAGAAGTTTTATCAAGGCATAGAAAATAAAAGTAAAGAATTATATATGAAGGATAATTCTAGTAAATTCAAAAAATATGTTGATATTGCATTCCCGAACCTAATCAAACAAATTTGTATTTAATGTTTGTTTGTTCCTTCATAAATAATTTTCCATTGCCCATCATATTTCTCCCACATTTGTGTTTTCTTCGATTCATTAATTAATAAGTTACTGCTGTAATTTTGTTTAAATAAAACAATTCTCAATGGATTGGTTTTTGATGGGTACTCATAAACAGAAATATCATTTAATAAAATTTGTATATCCTTTGAATTTTTGAATATTCTTTTTTTATCTTCTGACCATATCTCGAATTTCTTCTTATTATATTTTGCGTTAGGGGAATAAAACGTTATATATTTTTTATAGTCTTTTTTTGCCCAACTACTTTTCCATTTTTTAATAGTATTTATTAATTCATCCTGATCTTTTTTGATATCCTTTCTAGATCTTAAAATAAGTTCATTGATACTTAAATTTGATAAAATCACTGGTGTTCCTGGTGTATTAAGAATTTTTTGAATACTAATAAGGTCTTTATTTGACAAAACAATACATCCATCACTTGATTCTGGAGGCCTACTATAAGTAGTTTTAGGAGTTCCGTGTATCCAGATTCCATATCCAGTGTAATTTTTAAGTTTATCAAATACATTAGGGTAGTTAAGTGGGTAAGCACCTTCTCCATAAAAATCAATTAATTTTCGCTCTATTTTTTTTTGAAGAAAATAGGTTCCAAATGGAGTTTTTTTATCACCTTCATATTTTTTTCCATAACCATTTTTTCCAATTGATGCATAATAATCAGAATGGTACATATATTTTTCTTCCTTTCTCTCAAAGACAAATAATCGAGAACTGTCCATATCAACATATATTAGATATTTATCATTTTTATTAGGAATGATATTAAATTTAGGAAGTCCATTATCTTTATGGGTGATTAAAAAACCTTTAATTCTTCTTTTTGCTTCTTTTTTAAGTTCAGTAACTTTTTTAGAATTTATTTCAACTGCGTTACCACCAAAATTATCAATATTCATTGAATAGGCTGCTAAAATATCTCCACGTATTAAATGTGCAAGTTTGAAATTTGGCACTAATTCAATTAATTTATCAATTGTATTAATTGCCTCATCAAGTTGACCATTTGAAATCAATTCTAAAGATTTTATTAATAAAGATTCTACTGCTTTTGGATCAAAAACTTGAATAGAAGGCGAAGCTTCAACCATTTCTCCCTTAAAAGCTTGAATAGAGGGTAAATTTTCAACTGTTTCTTTTTCAATAAGCTGAATTGGGCTAGGATTAGCTTTTATTTTAAATAAAGCCACAAAGTCGAAAATAAAATTTGATAATATAATTGATTGCTTAGGAAATGTAAGTGCTGATTTTGTTGTATTTATTTTTACATTAAATATTAATTTTTGTAATTTATTTACAAGAATTTGTCTTTGAATAGATGCTTTTTTATCATAAAAGTTATTAGATTCGTTCCTTTCATTCTCTTGAGAACCTAGATTATGAGAACAGCATAATATGAAAGTTACAACAACTATGCGAATGGAGAAAAAATTACCCAAATCGATCAACCAGAGTTTTCTTCAAAAATAACCCATTTATCATCCTCGTAAATAAAAACTAAAGTTTTTTTAGAAATTTGTTTTAATTTCCCAGATTTATAATCTTGAATGAATGTAGCTATGGCTTTTTGTTTTTTAAATTTTACTTCGACATTAGATATTAAAATATCAATTGTTTTTTTTGATGTAATTCTAACGGATCTATATTCTTCCCAATCAGTTCTTGTCATATTATTTGGATATTGAAAATTTGCTGCGTAAGAAGCTAAATATCCTTTCATATTTTTATCTTCCCAAGCTGTTTTCCAAATTTCAATTGCATTTGTAATATCTTTTGTTAATTCTTTTTTAGTTTGTTTTATTTCATTAGCTTCTTTAGGCTCTTTAGCTTCTTTTGTTTTTTTTAATTTTGTTGAGTCTAATTCTGTATTTTTTGTATTTGGCTGATAATTAAATAATTGGGTAATCATAGAAAGTTTTGTTATTGCAATATTATTTGCCTTATCAATTTCTAAGGCTTTATTGTAAGCTTCACTTGCCATTTTAGTGTATATATCCCCTAAATTTATATGTGCAGTTAGATAACTCGGATTTGTTTTAATGGCTCTTTCTAAAATTTCTTTTGCTAATTTAAATTGACCTTTTTCCGCGTAAAGAACCGCTAAATTATTAAATGGTTCTGGGAGCTCTGGAAAATTTTCAGTTAAATTTCTAAATGTTTCAATTGCCTCATTATTTTTTCCAATATTTGTTTCAATAATTCCCTTGTAAAATAGAAATTCTGGATTATTTTTTTTATCCTCCTCAATTGATTTATCCAAAAGTTTTTCAGCTCGAGAATATTTTCCATTTTTTAAAAGAAGTTTAATTTCCTCTAGATTGTTTCTTGCATATGAATTTAATGAAAGACTAACAAGAATAGTAGTTATTAAAAATAGTGGAAGGTAAATTTTTTTCATTTTCATATTTCTTATTCAATGGATTTAGATTTGTTTCGGTTTAATGTTACCTAAAAAGGTTTTGAATGCAACATTATTATAAAATTTATGCTTGTATTGGTCTTTTGTAATCTTTCTTTTTCTTATTTTCATTAGGTTGGTTTGTTTCAATAATAGCGCAAAAGTCCCCATTGATATTTCCATTATTTTTTGGAAGCTTATCTAATATTTCTTTTGTAAGTTTAATAATCAATTTATCGTATATTTCGTTTATGTAAAAATTAGCTTTATGGTTAATTCTTCCTTGCCGTTGAGCTTTTATTAGGTGAGAATCTTGAGGAATATTTCTAGAAGTAAATATTTTTACCTTAAATTCACCATGTAATGTTGTACTGGATGGGTTGTAAAATACTTGAGGCTCAATTGAGAAGATGTATTTTGAATTAATACCTGCCTTACATTTCATTGCATTTGATTTTAAATTTTTTTCTATGGCTTTTTCAATCATCGGACCTTGAAGGTAGATTTGCAAATCACCGTAAGGAGTGGATCTCATGCTTTCATGATGTTTATAATATCTCTCATATATATGGTATTGAAAATCCTGCCCAAATAAATTTGAGGATAATAGCAAAAGTGGCCATAGGATATAATGTAATTTTTTCATTAGAAAATTTTTCTATTTTGTCGTGAACAGAGTCCTAATTATAATTCTTTTTTTATTTAGTACATATAGTTTTGCAGATTTTAATGCAAAGGTTATAAGAATTGTTGATGGTGACACTGTTCATGTAAAAGATAATATGGCTAATAAAATTTACAAAGTCAGATTATCTGGCATAGATGCGCCAGAGAAAAATCAAAATTATGGAAAACAATCTTCTAATTTTCTTAAAAAAATTATCGAAGAAAAATATATTAAAATAATTTCAAAGCCAACAAAAAATAATACATATACATTAGATAGATATAACAGAGTTCTTGGTAAAATTATTTTTGAAAATCAAGATATAAACCTTTTGATGATAGAGAAGGGTATGGCTTGGCATTATAAAAAATATAAAAATAATCAACCCATAGAAGATCAGCAAAGCTATAATGAAGCAGAGATTTTAGCCAGAAAAAATAACATTGGTTTATGGTCAATAACAAACCCTTTACCACCATGGAGCTGGAGAAAGATAAATCGTAAAAGATAACTTGAACAATTTTATTAACTATATGTCGGTAATACTATGAAAACATTATTTATAACTTTATTATTTACACCAATTATTTGTTTAGGAGCTTGTATGGATTTTTACAACCAAGACTTAAAAACACTTCAAGGTGAAAAGTTTGATCTTTGTGAACATCAAGATAAACCAATACTTTTCGTTAATACTGCCAGTAAATGTGGCTTTACCCCTCAATTTGAAGCACTTGAAAGTCTCTATAATAAAAATAAAAAAAATATTTTAGTTGTTGGTTTTCCTTCTAATGATTTTAATCAAGAATTGACTACAGATAAAGAAATTCAAGATTTTTGTAAGCTAACTTATGCAGTAGAGTTTCCAATGATGAGTAAGTCTAGTGTTATTGGCCCTAAGGCTAATCCTGTATACAAAAATCTTGCATCTATAACCGGAGAAGCACCATTATGGAATTTCTATAAGTTTATAGTTATGCCTAATGCAGAATCAGTTCATGTTTTTGGAAGCATGACTAGTCCTGATTCAAAGAAAATAGTAAATTTATTGAAGCCTTATATTGATAATTAAATTTCATTAATATTTTGAATTATAATTGCAGATAATTCTTCTACGGATCTTGATGTTGATTCAGCTATAGGGATACCAAGTCTTTTCATCAGATCCTCTGCTAATCCTACTTCTTCTCTACAATTAGCTAGTGAAGCATATTTACTATCAGGTCTTCTTTCACTTCTTAGAGAGTGAAGTCTTTCTGGTTTAATTGTTAATCCAAAAATTTTATCAATATATCCCTCTAAAATTGGAGGTAGAGTTCCTCTAATGAAATCTTCTGGAATTAGTGGATAATTGGCAGTTTTGATACCAAATTGCATAGCTAAATAAATACTTGTTGGAGTTTTTCCCGAACGAGATACTCCAATAAGAATGACTTGAGCTTGATTCAGTCCTGAGTGCGTAATTCCGTCATCATGTCCAAGAGCAAAATTAATTGCTTCCATTCTGGGCCCATAATTAATTCCTGTCATACTATGAGATACACCTGGTCGAGTTAGTGGATCTTCCTTAATTTCTACTCCCAGAGGATTAATAAATGATTCAAATAGATCAACATAGTATGCATCGACAGCTTTTAATTCATCTCTCAAGCTTTTGTTTCCAATTGACATAATTACAATAGGTCTCATACCACTTATCATTTTTACGTTTGCAATTCTTTTTTGGGCATCTTCAATTTTAGATTCTGAATCTATAAAAGGCAGTCTAATTTGCTCGAATTCTGTATTGGGAAAATGCGCTAGTAAACCACCAAGCGAACCAGCAGTTATGCCAGTGCCATCTGAAATAAAAAAAGCAGTTCTTTTGTTTTTGGCCATTTATTTTTTACTAATTTGTTTCCAAGTACTTATAACTGTATCAGGATTCAGTGATAAAGAACTAATGCCTTGTTTAACTAGCCAGTCTGCAAAATCTGGGTGATCAGATGGTCCTTGACCACATATGCCAATATATTTTTTCTTTTTCTTTGCTGACGAAATTGCCAATTCAATTAATTTTAAGACAGCAGAATTTCTTTCATCAAAGCCATCAGCTAAAATTCCTGAATCTCTATCAGTACCCAGAGTTAATTGAGTAAGATCATTTGATCCTATAGAAAATCCATCAAAGTATTCCATAAATTCACTAGCAAGAATCGCGTTTGATGGAACTTCACACATCATTATAATTCTCAAATTATTTTCACCTTTTTTCAGACCAAAGCCCTCCATAATTTGGCTTACTGATTTTGCTTCATTTAAAGTTCTAACAAAAGGAATCATTATTTCAACATTATTTAAACCCATTTCTTCCCTTACTTTTTTTAGCGCTATACATTCTAGCTCGAAACAATCTTTAAATTCTTTTGAAATATATCTAGCAGCCCCCCTAAAGCCAATCATCGGATTTTCTTCTTCGGGTTCATAAATATCTCCAGCAACTAATTTTTTATATTCATTAGATTTAAAATCAGAAGTTCTCACAATGACTGGGTTAGGGTAGAATGCAGACGCAATGGTTGCTACACCTTCTGAGATTTTATCAATATAAAATTGTTTAGGATTTTTATATCCCTTTGATCGATGATCAATGATTTTTTGTATTTCAGCTGGCATCGCTTTGTAATTAATAATTGCTTTTGGATGAATGCCAATCATATTATTGATAACAAATTCTAAGCGAGCTAACCCAACTCCATGATTTGGAATTTGCGCAAATGTAAAGGCCATATCTGGATTTCCAATATTCATCATTATTTTTATAGGTGGTTTTGATAACTTTCCATCATCTTTTGTTTCTACTTCATATTTAAGTTCGCCTTGATATACAATTCCAGTTTCCCCTTCTGAGCAAGAAACAGTAACCAAATCATCATCTTTTAAAAGCTCCGTTGCATTTACACTCCCTACAATTGCTGGAATACCTAACTCTCGAGCAATGATTGCTGCATGACATGTTCTACCACCTCTATTAGTTACCAAAGCAGAAGCTCTTTTCATCACAGGTTCCCAATTTGGATCAGTCATATCTGCAACCAAAACATCTCCAGGTTTAACTAAATGCATATTTGCTGGATCTTTAACTACTTTTACAGATCCAATTCCAATTTTTTGAGTAACTGCTCGACCTGCAACAATTGCCTTACCAGTTTCTTTAAGTTTAAATATTTCAACTACATTTTTTGTTTGTGATTTAACAGTTTCTGGCCGAGCTTGAAGAATATATATTTTTCCATCTATACCATTTTTACCCCATTCAATATCCATTGGACAATTGTAATGGGATTCAATTGTGACTGCATATTTTGCTAATTCTAGTATGTCTTCATCTGAAATACAGAATTTATTTGATTCTTCATCTTCAACGTCTTCAATTAATGTGCTTAAGCCAGCCTTAGTGTCATCACTAAATATCATTTTTATCTTTTTTGAACCGATTGATCTTTTTACAATAGCTTCCTTATTTTTTTTTAATAAAGGTTTGTGCACATAAAATTCATCAGGATTAACTGCTCCTTGAACTACAGTTTCACCTAATCCATAAGAGGCTGTAATAAAAACTACATCTTTAAATCCAGATTCAGTATCAATAGTAAACATAACTCCAGAACAACCAATATCGCTCCGAACCATTTGCTGAACACCTGCAGAAATTGCTACCTCAGAATGAACAAATCCTTTATGAACTCTATAAGATATAGCGCGATCATTATAAAGTGATGCAAAAACTTCTTTAATCGCTTGTTTTATATTTTCAATGCCATGAATATTTAGAAAGCTTTCTTGTTGACCTGCAAAAGATGCATCTGGGAGATCTTCAGCCGTCGCAGATGATCTCACAGCAAATGTTGTTCCTTTTGCTGATGTCTTAATTAATTTTTCGTAACTTTCTTTAATTGCATTATCAAAATTTTTTGAAAAAGGGGTGCTTATAATCCATTTACGAATTTTTTTACCACTTTTAGCTAAGGCAATGACATCGTTAATATCTAAATTTTTAAGTTCAGAAATGATTCTATCGCCTAATTTATCATTTGTAAGAAAATCATTAAACGCAGCAGCAGTAGTTGCAAAACCACCTGGAACCCTTACTCCTTTTGCATTGAGTTGAGAAATCATTTCTCCTAGCGAAGCATTTTTTCCACCAACTGCAGCAACATCCTTATTTCTGAGTTTTTCAAATGGTATTACATAATCAGACATTATATTAATCCTTATAGCCTTTAGAATATTTAGTGATTTTGTTTAAAGGAGTAATTCTGCCAAATATGACTGTTCTTGTCATTAAGTATTATCCTAAAATAATTTAATAGACTAAAACAATTGCAGAGTATCCTTGAATATTGTTAAAATGGTAATTCACTTTAAAAAGTACCTATTACTTTAAATTACGGAGAAAGCAAATGGCATCATTATTAGAACAACTAAAATCTATGACTACTATTGTTGCAGATACAGGAGAAGTTGAGGCAATTAAAACTCTCAAGCCTGTAGATGCGACTACAAACCCATCATTGCTTTTAAAAGCGAGTACACTGCCTCAATGTGAGCCAATGATAGCTGAAGCAATTGCTTATGCTAAATCTAAAAGCTCAGATAAAAATCAACAAATAGAAGACGCTGCAGATAAACTTGCGGTTTTAGTGGGATTGGAAATACAAAAACATATTCCAGGAAGAATTTCAACTGAAGTTGATGCCAGCTTATCTTTTAATATCGATAAAATGGTCGCCAAAGGAAAAAAAATTATCTCTTTATATAATGAGGCGGGAGTAACAAACGATAGAGTATTAATTAAATTAGCGTCAACATGGGAAGGTATTAAAGCCGGAGAGATTTTAGAAAAAGAAGGAATTAACTGCAATTTAACTTTATTATTTAGCTTTGCTCAGGCAAGAGCATGTGCCGAGGCTGGTGTATTTCTGATTTCACCATTTGTAGGGAGAATATTGGATTGGTATAAGGCTAAAACTGGAGAGGAGTATACTTCAGAAACAGATCCAGGTGTTATTTCAGTTAGGGCTATATATGCCTGGTACAAAGAGCATGGCTTCAAAACAGTTGTAATGGGCGCTTCATTTAGAAATATAGGAGAAATTACTGCGCTTGCTGGGTGTGATCGATTGACAATCGCACCGGCATTACTAGAAGAATTGGATTCAACTGAAGGCGAGTTGCCTCAAGCATTAAAGGATAATGGTGCAACAAAAGAGCAACCAGAAAAGCTTCAAGAGGATCAGTTTAGATTTGATCACAATGGGGATGCAATGGCTACTGAAAAGCTAGCTGAAGGTATTCGTAACTTTGTTATTGATCAAAATAAATTAGAGGATGCATTAAGTCAGAAACTCTAGTTTAAGATTAGATTTCAATCATTGACATTGAGTGATTGAGGCTATATTATCGACGGTCTGCTGTTTTAAAACGTGATATTTGATTCACTAACAATAACGTAGACTATTTTAAATTGTATTTTATGGGAGATTAAACCATGGCACACACACAAATGGCTTTAGATTCATTAGATTTTGACGCAACTATGGCATTAGCTGAAACAGTTGCACCACACGTAGATATTCTTGAAATTGGTACACCTTGCATTAAACATAACGGTATACCTCTTCTAGAAGCACTTCGTGCGAAGTTTCCTAACAACCAAATCTTAGTTGATTTAAAAACTATGGATGCTGGTGAATATGAAGCTGAACCTTTTTACAAAGCTGGCGGAGACATATGTACAGTTCTTGGCGCATCAGGCATTGCAACTATTAAAGGTGTAATTGCTGCTGCAGCTAAGTACGGTAAAGAATGTCAAGTTGATATGATTAACGTTGAGGACAAAGTAGGGCTTGCTAAGGAATGTGTTGCTGCTGGCGCACAAATCATTGGCGTTCACACTGGACTTGATGCACAAGCTGCAGGTCAAACACCTTTTGCAGATTTAGCTGCAATTGCTGAAGCTGTTGGAGATTCTGCAAAAATATCAGTTGCCGGTGGTATTAAAGCGGATACAGCTCAACAAGTTAAAGACGCTGGAGCTGCAATCATTGTAGCTGGAGCTGCTATATATGGCGCTGCTGACCCAGCTGCTGCTGCTGCTGAAATCACAGCTATTGCTCACTAATAAATCTTTTATTAGAAAGTAAATTTAAACCCGGCTTAATGGTCGGGTTTTTTTTTGGTATCATTAACATTTAATTAATAGGAAGATAAATAGTATGGATACACAAAAATTAATAATGGATAAGATATCCAGTGTATTGGCTTCAACTGATAGAGGCCAAATTGTTGAACTAAAAAAGTATATTGATAGTGCTGGTCGGATTTTTGTTGCCGGTGCGGGTCGATCAAAATTAGTTTCTAGTTTTTTAGCAATGAGACTTGTTCATTGTGGTTATCAAGTTAATATGGTTGGTGAGATTGTTACACCTGCTCTTCAAGAGGGAGATTTATATATAGTTATTTCTGGTTCAGGAGGAACTAAAACGTTGTTGCCAACTTTAGAAACTGCTAAATCTAAGGGAGCTAAAATTGCAGTTGTTTCTATGAAGTCATCATCTGCAATGTCTGATCTTGCAGATTTAACGGTAACAATGGGTAATGATGAGGTATTTGCTAAAACTAAAGGATTACCTATGGGCACATCTTTTGAGTTATCTACATTAGTTTTTCTTGAAGCAATTGTTGGAGAGATAGTTTTTGATAAAGATTTAACAGAAGAAGGTATGAGAGGAATTCATGCAAATTTAGAGTAGAATAATTAAAGATAAAAAAAAGGCACTTATGTGCCTTTTTTTATTAATAATATAATTAAATTCTACAATACTCAGATGACAAAGTTTAAAAATATTTAATGAAAATAAAAGAACTAAATTATCAATGCGATTCTTCGAGTTACTTTGAAAGAATAAAACATTTGGATTGGCCAGTATTTTTAGACAGCTGCTATCAAAAAGATAAGCCTAATAGTGAATTTGCACATTTTGACATTATTACTGCAGAACCTTTTAAAAAGATAAGTTGCAATAAGGAAGTTACAATTTTATCAGATAAAGATGGTGACCAAGGCTTTAAAAAACCTTCCTTAGAGGTCTTAAGTGATGAAATGTCAAAGTATCTATTGCCTAATAATGAAATACCATTTGTAGGGGGTGCGATTGGATATTGTTCATACGAGTTAAATATAAAAACATCTAAAAAGAATCTCATTGACGCTATGAAGATGGGTATTTATGATTGGGCAATTATAGTAGATCATTTTAGAGAAAAGTCATATATTGTATCAATGTTATTTGATGATCAAACAAAAATCTTGTGGCCAAAATTAGAGAGTCTTTTTAGTAAAGATATAAAAAATATTCATCAAGACTTTAAAATAAAAGATACGGTTAGAGATAATTTATCATTCAATAATTACAAAAAAAAATTCAATAATATTATGAATTATATAAATGCAGGTGATTGTTATCAGATTAATTTATCAAAGAAATTTGATGTTGATACAGAAGGAGATAGTTGGAATTTATATAAAAAATTTCGGGATGTAAATAAATCTCCTTTTATGGCTTATCTTTTATATGATGAATTTGAAATATTATGTGGATCACCTGAAAGATTTATTAATTCAAAAAGTCGAAGAGTAACTACCCGACCCATAAAAGGGACAAGAGCACGAGGTAAGACCGCTAAAGCAGATAAAAAGAACGCTAATGAACTTTTAAATAGTAAAAAAGATCAATCGGAAAACTTAATGATTGTAGACTTACTTAGAAATGATTTAAGTATAAATTGTGAAGTTGGGAGTGTGGAAGTTGATGAATTATTTAAAATTGAATCTTATCCAAATGTCCATCATTTAGTTAGTACGATTTCTGGAATTTTAAGAGAAGATTCAAATAATTTTAAACTTTTTTCTGACTCATTCCCTGGTGGATCAATTACTGGAGCTCCAAAAAAACGCGCAACTGAAATAATTGATGAACAAGAAGAACATGCGAGAGACTTATATTGTGGGTCCGTTTGTTATTTCAGTTTTGATGGTTCAATGGATAGTAATATTGCAATTAGAAGCATGGTGCACCTAAATAAAAAATTACATTTTTATTCTGGAGGAGGCCTTACTTCGGGATCAAATGTAAAAGATGAGTATCAAGAAATTGAAGATAAGGCTGAAAATATAAAACAAACATTAAATTTTTTTAAGGAATAGGTATGGTTTTAACAGAAATTGAAATTTCAAAAATTCTCAATACTGATTTAGGGAATTGGAAATTAATTGATTCAAAGATTGAGACATTTATTAAAAGAGATGATATGAAGGATTTAGGGAGCATGGTTAAAAAAATATGGGATTTTGCGGAAAAAGTTGATCATCATCCAGATATATTATTAACTTATTCAGGTATAAAAATTATTTTATTTACTCATGATCAATCTGGTATTACAGAAAAAGATATTGACTTTGCTCGCAGTTTAGAAAAAATTTATTAATCTATATCTTTTTTAAAATTACCAAAATTTAATAAAATTGTTGGTAAAATTAGTAAATTTAATATTGTTGAAGTAAATAATCCTCCAATAATAATTGATGCCATTGGTGCTTCAATTTCTTTTCCTGGTTGATTTGAGCCAAGCGCTATCGGAAGTAAAGCTAAACCAGCCACCAATGCTGTCATAAGAATTGATGGCAATCTCTCTGATGCACCTCTTATGCAAGTTTCTAGATTCCAATGACAATTTTCTTTATTTACAAGAAATTGGTAATGGGATAAAAGCATAATTGAATTTCTAAGTGTAATTCCGAATAGCGTTACAAATCCAACAAGCGAACCAATAGATATCCATCCACCAGTGAAAATTACAATAAGTACACCACCAATAAGTGCGAATGGGAGATTGATAAGAGTAAGGCCTAAATTCAGAAGAGAGCCAAAAGCAAGATATAGTAATAATAAAACACCCAGACCAACTAGAATTGAATGAACAATTAAGCTTTCTCTTGATTTAGCATTTTCTGCTGCAGAGCCAGTTATTTCAAAATAATTATTGGGGTTTAATTTTATTTTATTTATATTTTGATTAAGATTTTTTGTAAATTCATTAAGACCTTGATCTTTTACATTTAAAGTAATTGTTTGAACTCGTTTACCATCCTGGTGAAGTATTTTTGAGCGTCCATTTTCTTGAGAAATAAAAGCAATTTCATTAAGGCTGATAATTTTATTTTCATTTGTTCTTATTGGTAATTTATTAATATCTAATATGTCATCTCTATAATCATTGCTAAGTGTGACTGCAATTTGTACTGGAACAATTCCGTCATAAACTAAAGAGGCTGGAAACCCTTCATAAGCAGCTTTAATAGTATCAAGTACATCAGTTTTCAAAATTCCTAGCTGACTCATTTTTTCTGACCGAAGTTTGATTGAAACTTGAGGAGTACCTGGTGGAGATTGAAGCATAATGTCCGATGCCCCTTTCATTTCTTGAAGCATAATCACAATCTTTTGTGCATCTTGATCTAAAGAATCTAAATTATCACCAAATATATTGATAACTATTGATGCATTGTAGCCCGAAATAGTTTCTTCTATCCTTTCTGTTAAAAAAGTATTTATTGCAAAGTTTACACCTACGAAACTTTCTGATTGATTTAATTCATTGTCACTATCTTCTTGAACTAATAATCTAATTTTTCTTAATACTTCATCCTGCTCAGTTCCATTGAGATCATTTAATTCAATCTCAAATTCACTATAATGTGTTCCAAATGTATCGGCACCTAAAGGAGATCTTCCTACCCATTGAGCAACTGATTTTACACCTTCAATTTCACGAATTTTTTTACTTACTTTGTTTCCAATTCTAATAGATTCTAATTCTGATGTACCTGGGAATGCAGTCATGTGCATAATGAAATGGCCTTCATGAAGTGGTGGTATGAATTGTGTTTTGAAAAATGGTAAAAAAGCTAACCCTATACTTATTATTAACAAGCTAGAAAATATTATTGGTCTAGAGTGTTTTTCAATAACTTTTAATATTTTAATGTATCTTACTTTTATGTAGCTTATTACTGGTGAATCATTGGTCTGCAGCTTAGATTTTCCTAACATTAAATAGCATAAAGCTGGGGTTATCGTCATTGCTACAACTAGTGAGGCTGTAATTGATGATATGTAAGCAATTCCGAGAGGTCCAAATAATTTACCGGCAACACCGGTCAAAGAAAGTAGCGGTAAAAAAACTAGAACTATTATAATAGTTGCAAATATTACAGACTTTCTAACCTCCATTGATGCATCAAAAACTACAGTATGAAGTGGTTTTGGTGTATTTAATTTTCTATTTTGTTTTAATCTCCTTAGGATATTTTCAACATCGATAATTGCGTCATCTACAACTTCACCCAAAGCAATTGCAAGACCACTTAAGACCATAACGTTTAAACCTAAATTAAAATAGCTCATAACAATAATTGCAGAAAGTAATGATAGGGGAATCGCTATAGCTGAAATAAAGGCTGTTTTGAAATTATATAAAAAAATAAATAGTATTGATATGATCATCAGAGAGCCAAATGCTATGTCAATCCGCAATCCTTTAATTGATGCATCAATAAAATTAGCTGGTTTAAATAGGTCTGGATATAATTCAATCTTTTCTTTAGTAAAAATTGGCTTGAGGCTATCTAACGCCAATTCTATTTGTTTTGTAAGTTTATAGGTATCAGAATGAAGTTGTCCTTGAATAGACAAATATACTCCTTGTTTACCATTAATTGATGCAGAACTTATTGATGGCATTGAACCAACTTTTATATTAGCTACATCTTTAATTCTTACCTTATTACCTTGACTATTAATTACAGGAGTTAGCTCAAGCTCTTCTAGAGTTTTTGATTGACCTTTAGTGTTAATTATTATT
>MDSW01180457.1_pt1 | contig 14588 bp, 26 predicted proteins | sample 811171 | NCBI WGS metagenome assembly MDSW01 (sample SAMN05326641, study PRJNA326480) | marine metagenome | isolation source: seawater | place: Atlantic Ocean: North West | collected 2012 | reverse complement strand
TAAAGTTCTTCATTGACTTTGCCGTAAGATGACAGTGCCATTGTTTTACCTTCTTCAAATAAACCGAAACCAATAAACTCGGTATATCGTGAATATAAATGACCTATATTAGATCTATCATTAGTTTCTCTTCTGCTTCTAAGACTAAATCTTTGATCGCTCATCTTTTGGTAGAAGCTTTCTGTTTCATATGCTTCAGCGATATCTGCACCTGCCTCGTCACAAACCATGAAGTCCCAAGCACTTGAATAGATGTATCTTGAACACATGGCATGATAGAAGTGATGCCTTCTAAAATCATATTCGAATATTGTGTATGGAGTTATGAGATTGAATTGTTTGAGCCATGAGTGCCATAGCTTGAAATGGTTTTCATTCTTTAAAAAAGTAAAGAAAATTTTGTCAAACTTTATACCAAGCTGAACAATTTTTTTTATAAGAGGATAACTTGGAAGCCCTGCATTTTTAAACCGACTGAACCTATCTTGTTGGGCATGAACTATTACCTCATTGTCACTCACAATAGTTATTGAACCGTGATGACCTACGTGAACATATAATGAGTTCATTGTTTTGGTTTTTTATTTATTTTTTCTTTATTTGGAAAAGGATATCCGATGCATGGTCTACCATCCCATTTATTATCGTCATCAGCAGAATTGTAATGTAAAAAAACTTGACCGCAGACTTTACCTAAAAAAGCATCTCTCCAATGTAGTAGCTCACAACCTCTGTACACTAACATATCGCCAGGGTTTAATTCTACTTTAATTTCTTTTTTGTCTGACATTAAATATATAGGCCATAGATCGCCACCCAAGTTTAATGTCGTAGAAAATTCACATGAGTATCTATCGATGTGTTTTTTTAATACATCGTATTTTTTATACACTCTTGCAAATGAATAATTTTCAATCAGCTTTTTACCAATAGTCTTTTCTACAAGTGGTTTCATTCTTATCAGAAGCTGTTCCGTTACTGTGTCGCCATATATAGAATATGTATTTGGAACTTGTGGATCTCTGTAATGACCCCATTCTATTTCCCAATAAGGTAATTGTTTTTTTTCAAATAAAACATCACAGACATTCTTTTTAATTAGAAGATGTGTGTAAACAAACTCACACAACTCTTTTGAGATACATTGTTTAAGAATTTTATATTTTGTTTTTTTAAAATTATTTGGCATCGCTCATTAATTTTTCTATGTTTTTACCACCAGAAAAATTAATTGAGAAAATAAAAAATGTTTTAGGTTTCCCTAAATTAATTAATGTGTGGTTTAAATAACTTGGAAAAAAAATAACGTCACCTTCTTTAATTCTTAAAACGTCAATTCTTTTTTCTACAGCATTAAACCATTTCAGTTCCCATTTATCATCTGGTATGTCAAAAGCATAAATACCTGTAAAATTAGAACCATAAGTTCCCCAATCTATTGCATCATTTTTTTTCATTTCAGTTGCAAACAAATGTAGGACTTGAGTTTTTGAGTAACCTAGAGAGTATGTAATATAACCCATGGCTTCATCGAGAAACGTTCTTAAAATTGATCTATAAGGTTTTTCTAAATCTTGTGGTACAGCATAGTCAGTTTTATAAACATGCATGTCTTCGTTTATTATTTCTTCGAGTACACTTTTTTTCAATGCTTTTTTTATTTTTGCTTTATTTTTTTTATGTGCTTTTAATGGGTATTCCACATAAGGCATCATAATTGTTTCAATTTTGATCATCTAAATTTGTCTCCTAAATACCATCCGACTAATGAATATCTTTTACCTCTCGTCACTGGAGTCACTTTATGCCATAAAAAAGATGGAAATACAACTATTGATCCAACCTCTAAATTATTCATTTGTAGTTTGTGCACTTTATTGAAGCCTGTTTGATAGGCAAACAATAGATCACCACCCTTAAAATCTTTTTTATCTGATAAAATAATACTTGTTGATAGCTTTCTAGTAAGACCAGAATATTTATGATCTTCAGGATAAGGATTTGCAAAACTATCTTGGTGCCAATGATAGTGTTGATTTAAACCATATTTTGTGAATTGAAATGCTTCAGATTTTTCTATTTGAAATTGCCAGCCTGCATTTTTGTTTGCTTCTTTAATCCAAGGATCTATTATTCTATTTATCCATGGTGTTTCATCAAAGAAACATATATCTGAGTTTCTTATTTTTTTATAAATTTTTTTCTTTTTAACCTGTGGTGAATTTTTTCTTTTTATAGAATAGCCAGTTTCTCCAATAGTTAAATTTTTTTGATTACCTTCTTTGATTATTAAATCACAAATTCTTTTAGGTATGGCTTCGTTAAATATCCAAGTATGATCGATTAAATTCATCCTTAATTAAGGATAAAGAAATATAATTAAATGTCAACGAAAGAAGAAGTATTTGGATCCCAATATTGTTGAGTTCCATCAGCTAAAGTTATTTGCCATCTTATATTAGCTTCATTCCATTCAGCAGTCGCACCTTCTGGTGTCGGAGCTGTCGGTAAAGCTACAGGTGGTTCCCAAACTCCAGTAGTGTCATTTAAAACATATGAAGCTGGAGCATCCCCTTTTTGTCCTACAAATCTATCATTTGCTGCATCCCATAAATCTCCTATATCAGCTGGTTTAGTTCTGTATGTTGGGCTCTGACCAATGGTCATAGATTGTTTCCAAAACGTATCTGGATAAACTCCACCGTTGTCTGCTAAAATTACTGGATCTTGTGCAACAATGTTAGCTAAATAAGTTTCAACTGAAGCATCGCCTGGATTTTCAATTACATTAACTCCATTGATTACATCATCTTCCTCGATTGCTCTAAGAACTACATTGTCACTAACTTTTATTTCTGCGAATCTTGATGCCATATTATGCTACAAAACTTGAGTCCCCTGTTGATGTATAATCATGAACCGTGTTAGATCCTTGCGGACTTACGTTTCCTCCTGTTCCTCTTTGAGGGCCTTCGTAACTAATTACAACTCTTCCTGAACCGCCTGGCCCCGCAGTCGCCCAGTGTTGTCCACCGCCACCGTGTCCTTGGTTGGCTGGACCTGTTGATCCTGACCTTTGGTTTCCACCAGCAGAATAAGTTATTGCTGAACCTGTAATACTGTTTGATTCTCCAGCACCTGTACCTGTTCCGTTAAATCCACCGCCATTACCACCTGGGCTTCCGTTTGATCCTTCTGGTGGAGTGAAGCCTCCCGCGTTTCCTGAACCTCCCGATCCGCCGCCAGAATCTCGGCCACCTCCGCCGGATCCGCCCGGTGCCCCGGCAGGATTATTTTGGTGACCTGGTCTACCACCGCCTGATGAAGTGAAAGGTCCGAATACACTGTTACTACCGTTTGGAGGATTATTTCCAGAACCTACTGTGCTAGAACCTGCTCCTACAGTTACAGGATAAGTTTCGCCTGGTGATACTGTAAAGGTTGAAGTTCTGTAACCCCCTGCTCCTCCAGCGCCGCCAGACAGATTTGCCCCAGCAGCCCCACCAGCCACAACAAGAAATGTTACATCATAAGGCCCTTTTCCACCTTGGAATCCAAAAGCCCTTGCTGATCCTGCTGCTCTAGTTGAGATCAATGGCATCTTCTAATCTATCCTCCTATTATGCAAACTGTGTTTGAGAAGCTAACACTGTGAATGTAGCATCTGCAGTTTTTATTACAGTGTATGAATAAACATCTAGTGAGTTGGCATTACCAGAATCTGGAGCTGAACCGCCCTGCCATTCTGGAGTAACTGTAGACCCATCGACTTGAACCACGTTATTGTAATAAGCTGAACTTCCTTGTTTTACAATATGAACTACTGTTAAAGATTCCCCAGAGTCCATTATTGAATTTAAAGTTGTTGAGCCGTCGCCTCTGATGTTTAATGTGTAGTTAGCTGCTGCATCACTTGTAAAGTTTAATACAGCTTGTGTGATCACATCAAAGTTAACTGTTCCTGTCGCTGCTGTAGCCGAGTTTGTTACTTTCTCTGCTGTTTGAATAATTTTAGCAGCACCTAGGTCTATTCTTCCTGTACCTTTTGGTCTTACATTTAAATCAATATTTGAATCACCACCGATTGCTGCAACTTCAGGAGCATTTCCTGTTGCTGCGTTAGTCAATTGAGTATTGTTAACTGCAGAAGCAGTTGTTTGGAAAGTCAATTGTTCATTGTTATTTTCATCAGTGATGTGATGGTTGTCATCGATAATAATGTTGTTGTCATTAGTATCTAGATTTCCACCTAATTGTGGTGAAGTATCTTCACTTATGTCTTTTAGAAAAAATACATCAACAGCATTTGTACCATCAACGTAAATGATGTGAGTTTTACCTTCTACAATAGTTACGCCTGAGCCACTTACTGTTTTGAAAGTTAATGTATTTCCTGATCTTGTTGTTGAGTCTTGTACAATGTAAGTTTTTTCGATTCCATCTGGTACTAAAACTTGTCTAGTTCCTGCAAGAGTTCCTGTTAATTTTAGAACTGCGTTTCTTGCGTTTGACAACGTTCCATTTGTCATTGCAAGAGTTACATCTGATGATGCTACGTCAATTGCTTCGAATCCTGCTACTGCTTGTTGTACTAAGTTTAAATTTGTATTTGTTTTATCGCCCCATGTACCAGAGTTTTCCCCTGTCACCATAAGTTCGAGTTTTAAATCTGTTGAATAACTTGATGCCATAATTTAAGTCCTTTATTAAATATCCTAATTTTATTTCTATTAAGCTGCCTTGTCAACTACCGTCCAAGTTGGACTTGCTCCAGGGTCAACGACAGCCCATGCGTTAAGACCTATTGTACCAGTATTTGTAGTTCCTGTCACTCCCGTTGGAGAAACATTAATACTTATACCAGCTAAATAATCGCCAATAACTATCGGTCCTAATGCTTGACCCGTTACATTTACTCTTACATTTGTGAATGCATCTTCATCGCCTAGAGCAGAAGTTAACTGTATTCCAGATAATGTTAAGTTTGCATTCCCAGTTACGGTTTCAGTGCCAATAGATCCTGTTAATGCTATACCTGTTACATCAACCTCTACTGAAGGAACGGCAACTTCTTCACCACCTATTCCTATATCTGTACCTTCACCTTGACCCCACTGGCCTGCACCCCACGCTGCTTGACCCCATGAAGTTGCTGAAGCTGTTGTTACTTGAACCTCAATTACAGGACCACCAAAAGCGTTATTTACAGCAGTCGTGGCCGTAGCGCTTGTAAACGCGTACGCAGAAGCTTGTCCTAAAGTTCCAAGTGAACCTGTAGCAGAAACACCCGTTGGTGAAACGTTTGCATCTCCAATGTGAACTGATTCGCCAGAAACAAATACTGTAACTCCATCTCCAACACCCCAGAATCCTTGACCCCAAGTTTCAGTGCCCCATTCATCATTTACTGGTGATGTTACTTCAACGACAACTAACTCACCTGCAAACACACTTGTTTGACTAATTCCTAATGAAACGCTACCAGTTGTGAAGTCGACAGAAGTTCCTGCAACTACACCTTGTAATGTAAGAGTTCTTCCTATTCCTGTTACACTGACGTTTGCGTCTGCTGTATTTGATTCATTTCCTAATGAAATTGTTAATGCTTGGCCTGTTACGGCAACATTTGGATTTGCTAAATCACCCCAGTTACCTGCACCCCAATTTAATCCACCCCAACCAACGTTGATTTCATTTGTTACAGATACTGATGCTAACGATGTAGCAATTTGAATACCAGTTGGAAGAACAGAACCACCAATACCCCATGCTTCTTCTCCCCAATTTTTTCTACCCCAACCTCTGTTGAGAATACCTTCAGCTGACTCATCACCTTGAGAAATAGTTAAGGATACGCCTGAAGGACTTGCAGTTACATCAGCAAGTTCACCCCATTCATTTACACCCCATTGTTTTCCACCCCAACCTGTTTGAGGAAAGGCAGTGACTGAATCTACGGAAGCTGTGATGACATTACTACTTGGGAGTACAACGTTTAAATTACTCGCCCATGAGTTAGAACCCCATGTAAATTGTCCCCAAGTAGTTGCCATTCATATTACCTCTTATTACGCTATTCTAAGTATAGCTGTAGTAGAGGTAAAGTTCGGAAATTGAATTGTAAATGTTCCTGAAGTTGCAGTTTTATCTGAACCAAAATCTAACGCACAAATTGCTTTGTTAGCTTCAGTTGAGTTATAAATTAAAGCACCTCTAGCTGTCAACGTTACTCCTGTGAAAGACAGATCAGCAAAGTCAACGATTGCAACACCATTATTCAAACCTACTTGTTGAGATGCTAGTGTTCCGCCTTTTGCTGCGTATTGTCCTGATGCAGAAACTTCGTTACCAGTTGTGTAAGAAGTTGTAGCTGCACTTAAAGTTGCTTGTGAGGTATATAATGCTAATTTAATAACATCACCACCACTTTCTAAATCGTGTACTCCTTCAAGTATTTGTTGTTTAAAAGAGTTGCATACTGCTTGTGTAATTGCCATAATAATTTCTCCTATTAAAAATTTTAATTGTTGGGTGAAGGCGAAGGGATTTTCAATCTTGGCACTCCATCCGTATACTCGTCTCGACGTCTTCTTCCCATTTGTTCTAACGCGAAACTTTGTATAGCTACATTATACTTGTCCGAGTAGATTTTGTACATATCCACCGGCCCTTTGAGAAATTCATATGCCTGAACCATGACTGCGTAGAATAAAAGGTCAGGAACGTTTAGTGACAAATAAGTCGTAGTATTTGTTGAGGTAAGAGCATCTGGAGTATAAATATAGCTCAATTGAACCTTATACTGAGCGTTTGGTGTTGGTGCTACTAATAATGTTGTTTCTTTCCAGTTAGCATAATATTTTGGAACTCCTGTAGCTCCTGCCCCATTGAATTCAAAAATAAAACTTGTGTCTCTCTTGTCTAAATACTCTTTAGTTGTTGGTGTTTGAGTTGAATCAAATACCAAAAGAGATCTTACGATGATTGATCTTCTTGTTGTTTGACTTCCAGATGTGCCTGATGCGTTTGGTAGATCTAGGTATGGAGACCCAATATTAAAATTAGCTGTAGCATATTCTCTTGTGTAATCAGCATCAACCTCTCTGAATATTCTCATCTCAGCATCTCTAATCATGCTTCCGATAATAGAATCAGTTAAGACTGAAGAACCAACCTCAGTGTAATCTCTAACTTTTTGTAATAATTCTGCAAATGTCATATTATGTTGTTATTGTAACACTCCCTAGGTTACTTTGTAATTCCCTCTTCTGATTTTCTGTATCTGCATCTGTCCCTGGTTGCATACCATTTGATGTAAATTGTCCATCCCATAATGCAGGATTTAAATCAACAGTAACTGGTGCAGCCCTTTGAGGTCTTGCGTTTTGAATAGCTTCAGGATCAGCAATGTGTGGTTTTGGATCAAGCTGAGGATGTTTCTTTTCAAATTCAGATATATGAACTAATGATCCATTCCATTCTTTTACCATTTCTCTATACGGAAATGCTTGACCCGATCTATCTGATATGGATTTTGCATATTTTCCTTTTGCGTAGGCCATGGTTATCCTTGTGGGTAATACACATTAGGAGATATATAAACAGAAGTCCTTTGTCCGTCTTCTTCTAATGCTCTTTTAAGTTCATCTTCATATAATAATTTTAATGCTTGTATTCTGTCTGGTGCAATTTTTTGTGATAAATAAAAAGCTAATCCAGAAACCATACACGGAAAAAATCTAAAAGGCATATCACTTGTATTTGTGTAAGCACCAACATCTTCAATTCTTGCAAGATAGTAATAAAATATATTTGTAACTGCGCTTGTATCTGGAGCTAAATATAAACTTATTGTTGGTGTAATTTGTCTATCTACATAATATTGAGAGGGAGTACCAGTTGCTGATTTGTTTGGAATTGCAATGTACTCAGATCTTGAAACTTTTGTTAGACTTTGTTGTGTGCCACCAGTTGTTGTTACAACAGCTTCAAGCACATCATTACAGTCACTAGGTGTATTATAAGTTATCGATCCATTAACTAATGTTTCAGTTTTTGATTTTACTTTCCAAAGATTTATTCCACGATTTCCCCATTCAGAAAAAAGCAAGTTGAGACTTCTTCTTGCAGATCTAATATCATTACCAGCGTTAGTTCTTACGCCACATCTTTCGTAAGCTTCTTCAATAACTTCATCAATCGTGATATTAAAACTTGTAGTGCCTGAACTAGCCATTTCATATCCTTACGCTAAGATTGCTTTTTGTAAATGCTTAGGTAATTTTTTTTGATTACCAACTAATTTTCCAGTTTTTGCTTTAAGAGTTCCTGTCATTTTATAATTTTTATGACCGCCACCCATAGCCATTCCACCTGCTCTTTTTTTACCAGCTTGTGCTGTAGCTTTTTTCATTCTTTTAGGGTCTTTTGCATCTTTTACAAAATTGTAGTATTTAGTTTTTTCTGCTTTGTTTGCCATTATTTTACTCCTTCAAAATTTCCGCCTCTGATTGCTATGCCCATACCACCGCACGCAAGTTTCTTTGGCTTGATTGGTTTTTTATTTTTCTTACCGTCTTGTGTAGCTTTTCTCAAAGCTTCAAGATACTTCTTATATTCAGTTGCTTGTTCCATTATGCGTCTATCATACCACCATAGTATAGTTTAGTAAACGCACCCTTTGATGCAAACGTTTTTACATTAGTTGGCTTTCCACCAACTCCTTGAGCTTTGCTTCTTTTCCTTGCAACGGCACTCCTCCTTTGGGATTCTGTCATCCTTGCTGCTTTTGCAGCAGGCACGCATTTTGGGTACTTGCGCTTCGAACCGCTCGCAGATTTTCTCCCACATTCTCGAAAGGATCCGTCCTTTTTCTTTGAACCAATGTCCACCCATTTTTCTGAAAACCATTTTTTAAGTCCTCCTTCTTTCATGCCAGCAGGAACACAATTAGGAACCATTCGGTTACCTTTTTTTTTCATTCCCTTTTGTTCGTAACCAACCCAGCATGTCCCTCTCTTAGACATCAATCATACCTTTATAGTATGCTACACTGCTTTTGTTTGAAACTTCTTGTCCATCTAAATTTTCTTTAATAAGAGGTCCATTGTATGGATCTCTAGTAGGCATCTTATCTAAAAAGAAATCTTGCTTTTGAGGTTTTTCAATTGGTTGATCATTGAAATAACCTTTATTAGCTTTTTTAATTCCTCTTAATGCTTTTGCCTGAGCTGCATGTGCTTTAGAAGCTTTCTCTAATTTTTTTGCAACAGTTACGATTGTACCTTTGTTTGCTTTTTTAGGTCCCCAATCTTTTCTTTTTTTACCAGATGGATCTTTAATTTTACCTGCACATATTTTAGATGCGTAGGCATTAGCATAGGCGCTAGGGTACACCTTAAATTTTCGCTTCGCTGCTGCTTTACCTCTAGGACAAAGTTTTGTCATTTTGTTTTAGCCTCTTTCTGTTATACAACTTTTTAGATTGTATCACTCTTGGCTTAAACAGTAAATGTCCTAGCGAGAGGATTCTTTTTATTGGGTTTTTTGGTATAAACTTTCTTTTTTTCTTTTTTCTTCTCACCTCTTGCACCTCTTAGTTTACCCTCAACCTGCTGTGTCATTTGTGATCTTGAGATTGCCATATTATTCTAACCAAGGTGTATAATTTACCTTGCCCTCTACTCTTTGTGCTCTTAATGATTGATTCCTATTACTTTCAGTTGAATAACTACAATGTATCCATCCCGATGTCGGTTCATTATCACGATAAAATTCTAAAATGAGTTGGTCATAATCAAGTTCATTCTTGATATACAAAGCTAGTTCTCTATTATCTACACCAGGTATTTCAAAGTCCGCTGCAGCAGAACTATTGTCAGCTGTATGTTGGCTGTTAACACTGCTTCCTATTTCTAGGCACAGCTGAGCACAACGGAATCCTGATGATATAATTAATGGTTTTTCAAAATGTGATCTAACTGGCTGAAGTATATTTGTTGCTAATGCTTTTAGATTTTCTATTTGCTGTGGATTAGGATTATTATTTATGCCCTTCCTCTCAGCCACTTGGCTTTTGGTAAGCTCGTCCAAAGTGATGTTTGCAGTTAATTTCATTTTTTATTGTTATCGTCTAATCCTACATATATTACAACACAAAGCAATATAAATGCAATGATGGTGTTAATAGGTAAAAATGGTTCTACAACGTAATTTTCCATTATGGTAATATTTTAACGATTTTCTTTCGATCCATGTATATCTCTGTTTGAGCCTTTACCTTTTTACAAGTGAATACAACTCTTTCAGGATTTACCTCGTTCTGCGCGATACGTTTAGATTTCAAACATTCGCTGAGGTTGTTTTTATATACATGCTCTATCATATTTCCGTTTAACGTTAATATAAGTGCGAATACAGTTTCTATCATTGATGTTTACCACTTCCGTTTCTAATTATTTTTTCTACGTCTTCAGTTAACTTCTCAGTTCTTTTCTTTAAAAATTCTATGTTAACAGCATTGTTTCTCATACCTTTAATTTCTGCTTCAACATCTTCTAATAAACCACTAACGTGTTCCACAATCATAAACAGCTCTGCCTCTCCCGCTGATTGACCTAACTCACCTCTTGGGTATTTAATTCTAAACTCTGAATTTTGTTCTAAATCTTTTTGCATCAACTCTATCTTTGTAGAGTGCTGGTTTAGCTTCTCATGTATACCAAAATAAGCCCAGGTTCCGATTGCGATTATCGTGATCAAACTGGCAACCGTCTTCATAGGCATCTGAACGGAAGCCGATTCTGAGATGTTGAGTGGTTTGTTAGACATCTTTCTCCTTTATTTCGTAAAACATTCTGTCAGAATCCTCTGATACATATCCTTTATTTTCCACATTCCAGACTGTAGTTTGGACTTTGTAGTCAGGCCAGCTGTTATCAGTAGTATAACTACCAACGTTCCAAAGGATACGATTATTAGGCTGAGCTGCATAATTACCGTTAGCAAGAGCCAATATATGTGCACACTTATGTTCATCAGGTATTTCGGAATGTTCAACATCCAGAATGTTAGGTTCTGGATGCGCCCAATCAATTGTGAACTGATATTCTCCTGCATAAAATTTTTTATCTAATCCTAAATATCTACCTTGTTCTCCTATAAGATAATCAAAAGTAGTAACACTAGGATAATAACTAAAACTATTCCAAAGTTCCAGTTCATGCGCTTGCATATCCGGGACATCGGCTCTGTTAAACGATTTTTGGAAAAAAGCACTGATAGGTAATCTCCAAAAGCAAGCACCGTTCGGTAGCATGATATTAAATAAGATCGCACGACCTGGTATCGAGGTGATACCGATGATAACACAATCTTCACTTTCTCCATGATGTTCTTTAAGGTCATAAAGATACTCCTTCCTTAATTTACAATATATCGGAGGTATGTTCGCGTTTAGATATGACATGTTTATATTTATTCCTCCAATAATTTTTTCTTTCTAGTATTCTAATCCTTTTTTCTAATGTTTCAAACCCTAGTATTTTTCTTATCCAGTTTAGCATTTCCATCTTCTTCTTGCAGCACATATTCTTTTATCAGGTGTTTTACTGCAATTAATATTATGCATCTTCATCTGACCTTTTGATCTTCTACAATAAGATGCTCTTCTTTTTGCTGCTTTTGAACCTTTTTTGACTTTGCCTGTGACTGCTGTTTTGAGTTTTGAACCAGGGTTCATCCGTCTATATGCACGAACCCCTGCTGCGGTCATTCCTGCACCAGATTTTGTAGATCTAAAATTTTTTTTATTTTTCGCAGGCATACCGCCTTTAGCGAAACCATCGATCTCTATACCTAAGTCAGCATAGTAATCCATGTTATACCTATGATGTTAATCCAGGTGCTGAATATTTATCTGTTAATAATGTATAAGCAGTAACGTGAGTTTTTGTTTTGCAGAAGATTCCTTTTGGAAATGGAATACCATCTTCTGGAAAAGAAAAGTTAATTACATCGCCTGACGGAACATCTAATAACAAAAGTGTAGTTCCTGTATTTGAAGTTGTTGTTAATTCCAAAACGCCTGCACCACCACCGCTTGATGCAACAATAATTCCTCTTAATCTAATTGGACCTTCAATGATTGCAGTAGCTCCTGCTGCTGCTGTAGATCTTGTAGCTTGTATATCGCTTTTGTATCCCATAATTCTCCTTATTATAAACCCTTAGTATAGGGGCGTAAAGTACGCCCCTATATGTATGATTATTACGCTCCTGGTGAACCGAAGATTCCTCTAGGGTCAGAAAAGCCGAAGCTGTATCTTTCTCTAGCTTTAAATCTTACGTTACCAGTGTCGAAATCACCTTCGATCGCAGTTTTGATTGGCGATCTAACAAAGTGTTTCAAACCGTTAGGCGCATCAGTCAAAATGAAGAATGCATCAGTATCAGTTAAGAAGTGGTTAATTCTGTACCCTTCTGGAACCATACCCATGTTCATCAACGCATTGATGTCGTTTTTCGCAAACGCATTTGAACCACCAGCTGTTGTAGATAAAGGTGACTTCATGATTCTCTCTGCAGTAAATTGTAATTCTTTTGGAATTATTAATTTTCTACCTTGAAGAGCGATCTTTAATCCTCTTTCGTCTACAAACGCTGCGATATCGATAAGCGATTGTTCTAACGATGTTTCTGATAAATCTGCAGCAGTTGATAATTCATTTCTGAATGTACCACCATTTGCAAGTGGGTGATCAGTAGTCATAAGAGCTTTACCGTCTCCACCTGTAAAGTTACTGTCGAAACCATTATTTAAAATGTTCGCTGCTGTGATTTGTTTTGATTGCGCCATTGATCTTGCAAGAGCTCTTGTGTATCTGCCTGCTAATCTGTCGTATAAGTTATCTTCAATTGCCTCTTCTGTGATAGCAAATGCTAACGCCACAGTATTGTGAGTGTATCTTGAAGTATATACTTCAGTAGCTTGGTCAAAAGTGACCATAGCACCTTCAGCTTTTGTTGCTGCTGTGCCAAAGCCAGATAACATTACTTCTTCTTCAAACGCTCTGTCTGAAGTTTCAGTATTGAATATCTCTGCATGCTCATTGTCGTATCTATTGTATTCCAGGCCGAATAGTGCATTCAATCCTGGCTCTAGTTCTTTAACTAGCTGTGATCTTGATATAGCCATAATTTATCTCCTATCCTATTATAAGCCTGTGCCTTGACTGTAGAAATGGTTATTAATTCTAACCAAAACATCTACATTCGCGCTTCCCGCTGTCGAGTTATTCGTGTCTTGTGAAATATCGATAGCTTGAAGAACAGTTCCACTTGTTGTTAATCCAGATACACTGTGATCCAATTGGACTTCAGATATACCAGTTAACGTGTTACCTGTTACGTTTGTTATTGCAAAGTTTTTAAAGATGTCAGCTACTGCAAACGCTCCATCAGAGTCGATCGAGTAAACTACACTTGGGTCGTCAATTACATTAGCGATAATATCACTAGCTGCAATGCCACCTGGGTAATAGTTTTTAAACGTCGGCTTCTGAGTAGTAGGGTCTGTGTAGAACACTCCATTAAAAACGCCAATGACTTTGTCGGAAGTATTAGCAACTGCTCTTTCAACTCCGCCACCAGTTACAGGTTTTACCAAGTCTCCTTGGAAAATTGCTGTACCATAACTACTAGCAATTCTGTATCTGTTTTGTGCGTTAATAAATGGAGAACCATCTAACTTTCTTACCGGTCTTAGACCATATTTTTCAGCTGTATTAGCCATAGTTGTTTTTCTCCTATTATTTTTACTTTACTTTACTTTGGAGTGAAGATTCCCAAATAATTAGGATTTTTTTCCACCACCAAAAGTTACGCGAGATTGTCTATTAATATTCATAGGCATCTCCGGTCGTTGTTCCTTCATGACATCGTTATCCACCGCGTCGACTCTATCTTGAGTAATTTTCTTAAAATACTCAGCACGGCTTTTTGCGATTTCTTCAGGTATCCTTCCCAACACAAGGCCAGCAACCCCGATCAAACCTGCGTAAGTTCCCTGAGCTATGACTGGATAAGAATGATCGCCTAATTTATTTTTTATTTCTTCGGCTCTCACAAATTCCCAACCTTCTCTCATTTTTTTAGATACATTAGCTGTATCCTGAAAACCCATACTTTCGGTTCTTATCCATCTATGAACAAAACCGTCTGGCGCAGGTGGTGCATCCAGAGATGATGGTGGCGTCCAAGGTTTTTGTCTTACCTCTTTTTTTTCTTCTGACGCGCGTGAAGTTCTATTATTATTATCGCTCATTCTATACCTCCTTCACGAATTTAGCGTATTCTTCTAGTGGCACCCCTAATTTTTTGGCTATCGCCACCTGTGATTTGGTGAGTCTCACAGATCTACGTCCCTGCTGAGTTCTACCAGCAGAAGCAACTTTTTGGACGGGTCTACGTTGCTCTTGAGCAAAACGATGAGGGAAGTTATCCTTCATTCGTTTGTCTATTTCATTATAATACTCATCACTTTCTACATCAACACCCATGCCCACTAGATCTTCGTGCACAGTCATTGC
>MDSW01145551.1_pt1 | contig 14588 bp, 15 predicted proteins | sample 811171 | NCBI WGS metagenome assembly MDSW01 (sample SAMN05326641, study PRJNA326480) | marine metagenome | isolation source: seawater | place: Atlantic Ocean: North West | collected 2012 | reverse complement strand
TAATATTCACGTACTTTGTTAGAACCTATTCCTCCAATAATTATTGCAATTTCAGTAATTCCTGTTTCAACTATTGCCTCCAAGCAAAATTGTGACATTGGCTTATTTGCGATAGGCAATAGTTGTTTTGGACCCGTATGCGTTAATGGCCTCAAACGTGTTCCATGACCTCCGTGTAAAATTATTCCTTTCATATTTTACTCATTTCGTTTTCCATGGTGTTGGGTCTAAAACTGTTTGTGAAATATTATCAAATTGTTCTAAATTTTCCAAATACCATTGAATTGTTTTTTCCAAACCTTTTTCAAAATTAGTATTTATTTTCCAATTTAATTCATTAGAAATTTTCTTTGATGTCATACTATATCTAAAGTCATGACCAGGTCTATCCTCAACAAAATCAATCAAATCTTCTGACTTATTCATCATCTCTAGTATTTTTTTAACAATCGTGAGGTTGTCTATTTCATTATCTGCAGAAATATTATATGATTCTCCAGACCTACCGTTAAAAAGTACAGTTTCAATTGCTTCACAATGATTGTCCACAAAAATCCAATCTCGAATATTTTTTCCAGTTCCGTATATTGGAATTTTGATATTTTTATTTGCTAAAAATATTGTTTTTGGTATTAATTTTTCTACAAATTGTCTTGGACCAAAATTGTTTGTACATCTAGTTATTATCACATCTGAATCAAATGTAGTTGAATAGGAATTAATTAGTAATTCTGCAGCTGCTTTTGTTGCTGCATAAGGACTAGATGGGTTAAATTTTGTCTGTTCATTGGCAGTTCCTTCCATCAAACTCCCAAATACTTCGTCAGTAGATATCTGAATCATACGTTTTTTTTGTTTTGTAATTATATCCAATAATGTAAATGCACCTCTAATGTTAGATACCAAAAATGGATCTGCATTGTTTATACTTCTGTCTACATGTGATTCTGCTGCAAAATTAATCACCATATCACATTTTCCTATTTGTTCTTCCATGAATTTTTTATTTGATATGTTACCTTTCACAAAATCATATCGTTCAGAATTTTCAATCAGTGATAAATTTCTATGTGATGACCCGTATAATTCAGCATCAACATTTGTTACAGAAATATCCTTATTCTCTAATATTTTTATGATAAAATTACTACCAATGAAACCTAATCCTCCAGTAACCAATAATTTCATAAATTTGCAGTTTTGTCATTACTAATAAAAAGTTAGATTCATTACTCATTGACAGTTATTCTTAAATCTAAATCAAATTACGATAAATAGAAACTTGATTATACAGATAGGAAATAATTCCTACATAAGTGAAAACATTTCTTCTGTTATTGCTTCTAAAGATTTTGATAAATCTGAATTCTCTATTATTATTACTTATTCATTAAAGTATGGTATATCTATTTTTTACATTGTATTTAATTATTATATCCGCATAAATTTTTTAATGTCATCACAAATTTTACATCATAAATCTAAGGAATATCAAAATGATTATCAAAATTGATCACTTATCTTTATCATCAGAAAATTTTCATCATGATATAGATATTTTTAAAAATTTTGGGTATAGCATTTTACATCAGAATGAATTATTAGAAAATTTAGAAAATAAAAAATTATTTCTAAATAATTTTCACCCAACTCAAAAATTCTGTTTATTGACACTTGGTAATCAAATTAGTATAGAGATATTAGAATATAAAAAAAAATTCTATAGTGATTCATATGTTATACCTCATATAGTTATTCCAAAATCTTCAAAACCAATACTAGAAAATACTTTTAATTTTAAAATACATGATTCTGAAAAAAAACCCTTAAACGGTTTGAATATATTCCAAATAGATATTCATACAGATAATATAGAAAAAAGTGAAAATTTTTGGGCAAGTTTTGGATTTCAGAAAGAAATTCAATCAAAATCGAATATTTTGCTCATGAATTTTAATTCACCTTTTTCAAATCAAACTATGACAATACGTTTAATCGAAAACCCAACACAAAATCATCATAAATATCTTGATCATATTGGTTTTAACTGTCTGGCATTTATTTCAACATCCATAAAAAATGAAAAATCAAATTTAGAATCAAATAACATACTTACATCCAAAATCCAACCTCTTCAAATTGGCAACACATTATTTGATATTTTTTTCTGTAAGAGTGAAACAGGAGAAATTGTAGAAATAATAGAGCCCGTAAAAACCATTCATAATTTTTGAATTAAAAAATTTGGGTCTTTTTTAATCTCTTCTTTGATTAAATCCATTGTATTTTGAGAAGAAATACAAACAATTTGTCCTTTTCCAAGATTTGCTGTTTTTGCAATTTGCGACATTAAAGCTTTTTTATGAAATTTCTCAAAATTTGGTTTATTTTCTAATTTATTTTTATCATAAACAAAATGGAAAAATTCTTTTTCAACAAATTTTGAATTTATTTTTAATTTCCCTAAAAATTTTTTATCATATCTGTATGGAACATTAATTGTTTTTTCTACAAAATGAACAAATGTGCTTCCTGAATCAAAATTTAAATTTAGAAATTTTCCTTTTTTTATAAGAAATCTTTCCCAAAAACAATCCTTATCAAATGGGTGTGATGGCTGATTTTTAGTAAAGAATTCAGTATATTTTCCGATTGCACTAATTGAAAAATTTGGTTCGTTTGATCTTTTTGCATCTTGATGTTTTCTAATATATTCTGTAAAAACTCCACAAACACTTGGTGTTTCATTTTTATCAAAAGTTTTGTTATTACAAAATGAATAACTAAATGTTGGAACAACTAATGTTCCATCCTTGCCTATCACTTCAAAAATAGCTTTCTTAAATCGGCTACAGTAATCATCCATAGATTTTGCATCGTGCATCTTCCCAAAAAATCCTATATTTGAATATGAAAATAAAACATCATTTTTTTGTATGCCTGCTTTTTTTATTGCTTCAACTATATCTTCATATTCATAATCATAATCTGCATTATTCATTTTTTCTCTCTATGATTTTTGCTAGTCCTTTAATTGTAGAAAAACTTCTATCCTGAAATTCATTGTTATCAAATACAATTTCAAATTTTTCTTCAATATCGCTAACAAACTCAATAAATTTTAAAGAATCTATCCAATTCTTCTCAAAAAAATTCTCATTCAAACTTGAGATAATTTCCTCATTATTCGATGAGGTATTTTTACTAAACCATTCTATTAACCAAATTTCTACATTTCCAGTCATAACCAATTATTTGTTCTCATTAGGTCATAATTTAAATTATTTTCAAATATATACTAAATTTCTTTAATAAAAAAAATGAATAAACTTAGGGATCTACTATTAGATGTTATAAAAAATGAAATTGGAAATGAAAAAAGGATTTCAATATTCTTTAGTGGAGGTACTGATTCTTTAACTTGTTTATTTTCATGTCTCGAATTAAATTTAAAACCAATTCTATATACATTCCATTTAGAAAATTATGTTTCTGAAGATGTTATAACTTCACAAAAAATTGCCAATTATTATAATTTAGAACTTAAAAAAATAATTATTAAAAAAAATAAAGATGAGCTTGTAAACGATGTAAAAAATTTAGTAAAAAATTATCATATAAATAATAAAATCCGTTTACAAATCTTGTACCCATTTCCATACATACTCAAAAAAGTCAGTGAACCATTGATACTTACTGGATTATCTGCTGACACATTGTATGGTACAAATTATCATTCTAGAATGAATAATGTAACAAATTTTAATGAAATTCGAAAAAATTCAATAAATTCTGATGAAATCGATGGATATGTTTCATTAAAAAAAATGGTTGAAAATGAAAATAAAAAACTTGTTGCTCCTTATAGAAATCCAAAAATAATTGATCTGTTTCTTTCCTTCTCCTGGAATCAATTAAACAAACCATTACAAAAAAATCTCTCTTATGAAGCATTTGATGATTATTTCAAAAAATTAAAAATTTATCGTGAAAGTAGTAGTTTACCAATTAATTCAAAAATTAATGAATGGCATGAAACAATTTTCTCTTCAAAACTAAATAAAAATAATAGAAAACATCTTGATGAAATTATTCAAGACATATTAGAGGATAGAATTTAAAAATTATTAATTTAAAATATTGAATAGAATGAATCAAAATACAGAATTAAATATATTTCAAAAAATTTTTACTGAAAATTGGCATGAACAATTCATTTTTGATACAATACATTCTAACATTTTAACCTACAAAAATTTTTTTGAATTAGTAATAACTATCAAAAATAATTTAGAAAAAAGAAATATCAAAGAAGATGATTATATTTGTTGTATTTTAAATAATTCAATTGAATTAATTGCATTATTTTTTGCATCTGCATTACTAAAAATAACTCTAATTTGCATTGATCCTTCTAGAGGATCTGACGAAATTTTAAAAATGACCAAAATTCAAAAATCAAAATTTTACTTTGTTGATGAAAAAAATCAAAATTTTGGAATTCCTAAAACAGAACTTTTCTCAAATATTTTTCAAAAAAATAATAATTTGAATATTACAATATCTGATCTAAAATTATTTGACCATATTGATTTTGAAAGACTTTTTACAATTACATTTACTTCAGGTACAACTGGTATACCAAAAGGTGTAATGCATAATCTAAATAATTATCTTAAAAGCTCTTTACTATTCAATAAACGATTTAATTTTTCTAAAAAAAATATTTTTTACCATAATTTACCATTGAGTTACATAGGTGGAATACTAAATTTACTTTTTTTACCATTTTTTTCTGAAAGTAAAATTGTTTTAGACGAACAATTCAATATATCTAAAATAGCAACTTTTTGGGAAAATCCTATACGTTATTCTGTTGATACATTTTGGTTTACTCCTACCGAATTAAGTCTATTACTAAAACTTGATCGTGGAAATTCAGGCATTGAATATTGTAAGAATAACACGATTATTGGATTAGTAGGAACTGCATCTTTACGTGAGGAAATTAAAACTAATTTTGAAAATAAATATACTTTAAAATTATTTGAAAGTTATTGTTTATCTGAAACATTTTTTATTACTACTAACTATCCTCAAAATGATCTTGTAAATCATACTGGCCCATTATTGAATGATGTAAAAATTTCATTTACAAATGATAATGAAATTCTACTTAACACTCCATCAATGTTTTTAGGATATGTTGGTTTATCAAATGATGAATTTTTTGATAATAATGGATTTTATCTCTCGGGTGATCTGGGTAAATTTGATAATGATTTTCTTCAAATATTAGGACGAAAAAAAGATTTAATCATTAAAGGTGGAATGAATTTAAGTCCAAAAAGAATCGAAGATTTTGTCATTGATCTAAAAACTTTTGATGAATTAACAATTTTAGGAATTGAAGATTATTACATGGGTGAAAAAATTGTCTGTTTTTATACTTCTGAAAAACCACATTTGGGTGATAAAATAAAATTACTAAATAATAAAATCATAGAAAAATTAGGAGTTTCTTTTAAAATTGATGAATTTATAAAATTGAAAAGCTTACCCAAGACCCCAAGTGGAAAAATCAATAAACCTGCACTTAAACAAAAATACAAAGAATTCAAAGAAAAATAAATTTAGTATGGAAATTTCGTTGGAAATTCAACTTTTGGAGGGTGTATGATTTCTCTTTTAGGGAAAAAGAATTTTCTTTTTGCCCATTCATTCTGATTTAAATCATTTATTCTAATCTGTAATGAAAAACGTATATTTTTACTTCGATTTTTTCCTGAACGATGTATTAAAAATTGAGAAAAAATTAAGGCTTCTCCAATTTTCATAGGTACTGCAGAGAATTCTGAATCATTAACAGAATTTTTTTCTTGATCAAAAACTCCTTCTTTATGTGAACCTGGAATAATATCTAATGGACCTATATCATTAGTTATTTCTTGGAAAGGTATCCAAATGACTACGCAATTCATTGAACCTTGAAAGTACGTAAAATCTTGATGAATGCTACTTAACCATTTATCATCATTTGGCATATCTCCTCTAATTACTATTTCATCAACTACTGGAAATTCAATTCCACATTTCTTAATATGTTCTTTAATTATTGGTTCATCAGTAAAAGATAAAATTTCTGGTAAAAATCTCAGTTGATCATAAGCTCCAACCCATAAATCATGATTAGTTTTTGATAAATCTATTATTCCCGCATCACCTTTTTCAAAATCTATGCCATTTGATTTTGCTGCATTTTGAAAAATTTCCACAAATCTTACTCTATTTTCTTCAAGTTTTTTTACTAATCCTGTATTAAATATTACATATCCATTATCAACATAATTTTTTTCTGGAATCACATTGATTCTCAATCTGATTAAGTTTTAAATCTATCATAGAATTATATAATAAATAATATTAAAATTTAATATTCATATGATAACTAATGTTGAAAAAAGATGGAATAGTGCATTTCTAAATAAAAAAAATATTGCATATCCTGCAGAATATGTTATAAGAATTTTCAAAGGTGATTATCCAAAATTAAAATTATCAAAAAATTCTTTTCGAAAGAAAAAAATTTGTGATATTAGCTGTGGAGATGGAAGAAATCTTGCATTTTTACATGCCTGTGGTTTTGATATCTATGGTACAGAAATTACAAAAACAATTGTAAATAATACAAAAAAAAGTCTTTTGAAATCAAACATTAAACCAACATTGAAGGTTGGAACTAACTCTACAATAAATTTCAAAGATAACTTTTTTGATTATCTGTTATCATGGAACGCAATTTATTACATGGGTGAAAAATTAGATTTTGATTCCCATGTAAATGAACATTTTCGAGTATTGAAAAAAAATGGATATTTAATAATGTCAATTCCAAAATTAAAATTTCCTTATTTTAAAGGTGCAAAGAAATTAAATTCTAAATATTGTGTTATCCAAAATGATCCTTTAAAAATACGTAATGGCCACACATTACGTTATTTCAGCAATCAATCAGAAATTAAAAAAGCATTTTCAAAAAAATTTAAGAATTTTGTTTTTGGTTCTATTGAAGATGATTGTTTTGGGTACAACTACCACTGGTATTTGGTGGTATGTCAAAAAAAGTAGTAATTATTTTAATATAAAATGTTGAAATTCCAGTGTGAAACCAATTTAATATGACTTTATTAAAAAAAATTTCTAATTTTATTAAAGATAATCAAAATATTGCTAAAATTGGAATTGGCGATATTTCTGGGGCTGGAATCAGTTCACTATTTTGGTTTTATATTGCATCCACTTTAGGACCTGAAAAATTTGGTGAATTACACTACTTTATTGGAATTGCCGGTCTTGCTCAAATGTTATCTCTATTTGGAACTTCCCATGTTCTTACGGTTTATACCGCAAAAAATTTCAAGATTCAATCTTCGTTAATTTCTATCTCGCTAATACTTGGAACTATTAGTTTTATTACTACCATATTTCTCTTTGAAAAACTTGATGCAAGTTTTCTAATTATTGCATTTATGTTACCTGAAATTGCAAATGGTATAATTCTTGGGAAAAAATGTTTTTCACAATATTCAAAATTTTTCTTATTACAAAAAATTTTATTATTTTCATTAGGAATATCTTTTTATCACTTTCTTGGATTTGAATTCATTTTATTTGCAATGATTTTGAGTTATATTCCTTATACAAAAATTATTTTTTCAGAATTTAAATCATCAAAAATCTCATTAAATTTAGTTCAAGAAAAAAAAGGTTTTATTTTTAACAATTACATAATATCCATTTCGACTGCATTTAATACTCAATTAGATAAATTAATTATTGCACCTTTATTGGGATTTTCATTATTAGGTGAATATGCATTAGTTTCTCAGATAATAGCTGTCATGGCAATCGTCAGTTCAATTCTTTTCAAATACATATTACCACAAGATTCAAGTGGAGAAAATACACAAAAAATTAAAAAATACACAATAATTTTTTCCATTATAGTTGCTATTCTTGGCATGGCCATACTGCCTGAAATTATATCCAACATTTTTCCAAAATTTGAAAATGTAGTGGATGGAATCCGATTAGCTAGTTTCTTAATTATTCCATCAACAATAGGTATGCTTTACACATCAAAATTACTTGCATCTGAAAAAAGTAGATATATTTTAATAAGTAATTTAGCATCTACTCTAATTTTCTTTATTGGTTTCTTAACATTAGGTCCATTATATGGTCTTCTTGGATTAATTACAGTTTTAATTATCTCCTCTACAATTCACACCTCGATAATTTTTATGGCTAGTAAGCATGTCGATAAAACACCGGCTAAAAATTAACATCAAAAACCATCAAAACTCTACATTAGATCCAAACTTTTATTTCTAAATCATGGTTTTTTTCTTCATGGTTGACTCTTTTCGTATTCATGAACTAGAAGTACATGAAACTAAGGATACAAAAACGGATGCAACTAATGGTGAGCTGACTATCTTATGGCGTGATTGGGATAAAATAATTAATAATCCTCAAATGATATATGTTAATTTAATTAATCCTGGTGAAATCAAGGGTCCTCATTTGCATAAAAAAAGAACTAGTTATTTTTACTGCCTAGAGGGAAAAATAATGCTGATTATTAGAGATTCTAAAATGACATATCATGAAGTTACTATTGAATCTGGTAACCCAAAATTAATTCAAGTTCAAAATGGTGTTGCTGCGGCAATTGTGAATATGTCTGATCAAATTTCTAAAGTATTGGTCTTGGCAGATATATCCTGGAAACCAAACGATAATGAAATGGAAAATGTAACATTTAATGACTATGACTGGAATAAATGGAAAAATTAACAATTCAAAAAATATAATCATTTTTGATGAATCGATAAAAATAGATCAAATTCAATCAAAGATTAATAATAATTCTTTTTTTATCTCTTCTGATTACAAATCATATCAAATACTAAAAAAAAATAATGCCTCCCAAGTTAATTTTGATGATTATTTATCGTCTCAAGATCTAACACTAATTCAAAAAACTGCTTATGAATTATCAGATTGGTTTAAAGAGAAAAATTTATCGTCCCATCTACTTTATGAAAATGTTAATCTTGGTTCATTATTACAATCTGAATTGATATATGTACTGGTTAATTTTCTCAAAAATTTTTACTGTATACATAAAATTTCTAAAAAATTTCCTAATTCCAAGTTTTTTTCATCCAAAAATTTCTCATCATTATTAGATTATTTTTCTCTAAAACATGAAATTCTAGATTCTTATCCAAATGATGAATTATTACCTCTTGATGATTTGAATACTAATGTATCATTAAAATTTAAAAATATCAATGTAAATTTAAAATTCAACAAGAAAAAATTAGACTCTTTAAGATCGATAACTGAAAACATTGCCAATAGTCTAATCAACTCAGATTTAAATAACAATTCAAAAAAAATTTTGTTTTCTGAGTTTGACACTAAAAAATATTCAAATCTTTTTAAAAAAATGCCATTTTTTGATGATACATATGTTCTTTATAATAGAAGACGACCATCAATTTGGGATAAAGAATCCTATTCAATAATTAAAGATTCAAAATCCATAATTGAAAATGAAAAATCACTAAAACTTGATAAAAAAAATTTCTTCAAAAATAATGAATCAAAAATATCAAAGATTTTAGAAAATATTCAAAAACAAGATCATATTTTCGAAAAAATCTTTATAATTGAAAAAATTTCATTTTGGTCTGTTTTTAAAAAATATTTTATAAAACTTTTAGAAAAGAGATTTTTTGATTACTCATATGAAGTTAATTTATCACATAAACTTGTAAATAAATATGATTTCTCATCAATTATTTTACTTAACGAGGTAGGTCCAAATGAAAAAATTCTTTTACAAATAGGTCATAGTAAAAAAATTCCTATTGTATTATTACAACATGGATTAATTTTTGATACAAATGAAGCACTAACTATGAACAAATATCAAGGTGTTTTAGGATCTGATTCAGATTATATTGTTGTATGGGGTGACATTGATGAAAAATATAGAAAGAATATTGGTATGGACACAAAAAAAATTATAAAAATTGGAAGTCCAATTTATGATAATTTTAATCAAAAAAATATTACTAAAAACGATCATATACTTCTTGCAACATCAGGACCTACAACTGAAGATATTTTTGATTTAAAATTAGAAACTATTTCTAAAAATATATCTACAATAAAAAAAATCTCTGAAATTATTTCTTCCATGAATAAAAAATTAATTATTAAAATTCATCCTTCACCTCATGAATATGATCCTTCAAAATTAGTTAAGTCAATAAATCCAAAAATTGATGTTATTAAATCAGGAAATATCTCTGAATTAATAAAAAATTGTTCATTAATGATCCTTATCGATTTTTCTACAGTTGTTCTAGATGCATATGTTTTGAATAAACCAATTATTTCATTATCTGTAAAAGATAATGGCTATGGTCTCCCCACTGCTTTGATTGATAATTCTATTTTAGTTACTGAATTGAGCACTTTGGAACAATCAATAAAAAAAGTCTTAACTGATAGTCATGATTTACTTATAAAATCAAAAATCTCACGTGAAAATTATTTATCTAATATAGGAAATTCAAGTGAAAAATTATTAGAATTTTTGTCTAATTTAAGTAAAATCTAAGAATTATCAAATTTCATCTTTATAACTTCACCAAATTCATCTCGAATAATTTTCCCCTTATCATCCGTTTTGAAGATGTCTTTATTCGTAAATTTATCACAAATTTCAAGAAATTCTTCCATAGAAATATCTGCAAATTCTAAAAATTTATCTAAATATTTTCTTGGTATTTTACCCTCATTTTTTTTGACCAATTCCAAACCTTCTTCTCTACTAATTCTTCCATACCTAATCTCAATTGACGCGTGATCTGTTGCTCTTCCGAATCCAAATTTTAGATATTTAAAATAATCATGAAATACCGTGAAATAGACATCTAAATTTTCCCAACCATCATAGGTACCTTCCTTTTTTTCCAAATTTTCTTTAAATCCAATTTCTTTTACAATCTCTAATTGCTTAAAAATATCCCATTTCAAATATGTTCCAAGAAAGATTCCTGTTACGCCAACTCTCTTAATATCTTCATCTGCAGGATAAATGTATGGTTTTAAATCACTTAATTCAAATCCATATTTTATCATATCCTGAGGTTTTATTTTATCAAGAAAATATCCGCCATTTTTTTCATTCCATTCCCGATCTAATATTGTATCTTTTTCAATATCTGTAGGTTGACCATATTCAAGTTGTGGATTTTCTCCCCAAATAATTAGAGGAATGTCAAAAAGTACAGCTATTTTGACAGGTATAGTAAATATCCCCAAATGTTCAGGCCATTGAAAATCTCCTAATTCTTTTAATCCAAATCTTGCTAATCTCAGATAAACTTCTGGATTTGGAGAAAATTCAATACAATCCACACCAATTTTTTTTAGATTTTCAAGATTTTCTCTTCCCAATTCTGTTTGATCAATTGGATGAAAATTCACAACTAGAGGATTGAGTTTAAATTTTTTTTTAATAGTTAAAGTTTGATATGTACTATCTTTACCTCCGCTAACGGGAATTATACAATCATACTTCGTAGCATCTTTACTTCTATATTTTTCTAAATTTTTTTTTAACTCATTTTCTTTCTCTATCCAATTAATATTATCTTTTAAGTCACTATTATTACATGCACTACATATGCCATTTTCATCAAAAATTAATTGAGGTTTAGTATCTGGATAAAGGCATTTCTTACAATATTTCATAATAAAAACTCATTTTTCATGTTTATATCTTTTAATCATGATTTTTTCTTTTTTTCAAATTCTGGCAAAGATTAGAAAGATTTAACCAATAATTACTTAATTAAATTTATGAAAAAAATTGAATCCGAAATAAGTCTAAAACCAGTTACAAAGGGTGATTTCAAATTTTTATTTGAATTATTGAAAGAGAGAGATCCAAATGCAAATATCTCTCATAAAAAAATGCCATCATATACTAATCATGTGAAATTCATTGAATCAAAACCTTATACTAAGTGGTATATTATTTTAAATTCTAAACAAAAAGTTGGTTCAATATATTTATCAAAAAACGATGAAATTGGAATTTTTCTATTAAAAAGTTTCCATAGACAAAATTTTGGAAAACTTGCTCTAGAAATTTTAATGAAAAAAAACCCTCGAAAAAGGTTTTTAGCTAATGTAAGCCCTAAAAATAAAAACTCGATGGATTTTTTCAAAAAAAATGGGTTTAACCTAATTCAATATACTTTTGAAAAATACTAATTTTGAACCAAGACTGAATTATAAGAAGATTATTTATTCTTCTATTATTTTGAATATATGTTGTATAAAGGAAAAAAAATTTTAATTACTGGAGGAACTGGTTCTCTTGGACAGGCATTAACAAAGAAATTACTATCTATGGATGTTGACACCATACGTGTCTTTAGCAGAAATGAAAGTAAACAAATTGAAATGGAATCTGAATTTGATGATGACCGATTACGATTTCTTTTAGGTGATATTCGTGATCTACGAAGATTAAACAAAGCTTTTGAGGATATTGATATTGTTTTTCATACTGCAGCATTAAAACACGTTCCTAAGATTGAATATAATCCATTTGAAGGCATTGAAACAAATGTTATTGGTTCTCAAAATGTTATAGACGCATCACTGTCAAATAATGTTGAAAAATCAATTTGTGTAGGAACTGATAAGGCTGTATATCCATCTAATACTTATGGTGCTACAAAACTACTAATGGAAAAATTATTTGTGACTGCTCAAAATCATATGAACTTAGAAAAAAATAGAACACGTTTTGTTGCTTTACGATATGGAAATGTTTTAGGTAGTAGTGGTTCAGTTTTACCAAAATTTGTTGAAATGATTAAAAATAAAAAAAATATTCCAATTACTCATGCATCAATGACTCGTTTCACTCTGACCATGGATGAGGCATTAAATTTTATTTTAACTTCATCTGAAATGGCTTTTGGCTCTGAAGTTTTTGTCCCTAAATTGAAATCATACAATATTTTGGATCTTAAGAATGCTTTAACAGATATTTTAGATACTAATGTTGAGGAACAAGTTATCGGTATTCGTGAAGGTGAAAAGTTACATGAGTTACTACTAAATCCTGATGAATTGTATCGTACATGGGATTATGAAGGCAGGTATATTATTGAACCATTTGATATATCAAATAGTTCTAAAATTAAACAAAATTATTCAGGTATCAAAAAACTGAATGATGACTCAACGTCATATTCATCAGAAAATGCTGAGAGATTATCTGTTTCTGAATTAAAGGAAATAATTTTAAATTCAGGATTAATTAATTTGGAAAATTAATAGTATGAAATTAAGTCTAAATCAAGGTACATGTTTCATAATTGCTGAAGCAGGCTCAAATTGGAAATGTGGTTCGTATGATAATGACCTATCTCAAGCTAAAAAACTAATTGATATTGCTGTTAAATCCGGAGCAAATGCAGTAAAGTTTCAAACTTTCAAATCAGAAAATGTTTATGTTGAAAATGCTGGAATCAGTAATTATTTATCTGAAACTGGAAATACTCAAAAAATTAATGATATCTTTGAATATTTATCAATGCCATATGAAATGATTCCTGAATTAGCTAATTACTGTGATGACAAAAATATTCTTTTCATGTCGACACCTTTCTCAATTGAAGATGCAAAAGCAGTGGATCCATTTGTAAAAATACACAAAATTGCCTCATTTGAAATCAATCATGTACGATTATTGGAATTTATTGCAAAAACTAAGAAACCTGTAATTCTGTCCACTGGAGCTAGTGACATTGAGGATATTGATTTTGCAATAAAATTCCTCAATGATAATGGTTGTGATGATATAACTATTTTACAATGCACTTCAAAGTATCCTTGTCCTGTAAACTCTCTGAATTTATTAGCTATTCCGGAAATTCGTGAACGATATAATCTTCCTACTGGATTATCCGATCATTCGGAAAATCCTCTTTTGGCACCTACTGCAGCTACTGCTTTAGGTGCATCAGTAATTGAAAAACATTTCACCATCGATAAAAATATGCCTGGACCAGACCATAAATTTGCATTATCTCCAGATGAACTTAATTTAATGATTACTTCAATAAGAAATACTGAAAATTCACTTGGTTCTGGAAAAAAAATAATTTTAGATGATGAAAAAGAATTACGTCAATTTGCCACCAGATCATTACAGGCTATCAAAGAAATTAAAAAAGGTGAAAAACTAATTGAGGGTTTTAACTTTGAGGTTTTACGACCTGGTAATAAAAAACGAGGATTGGCTGGTAGATATATTTTAAGTGTGAATAATAAAACCGCCACTGAAGATATTCAAAAGGGCGAAGGTATAACCTCTTTTGAATAATTTCTTTGGTTATGATAATTTGTTGGTGAGTGTAATTATTTTCTCAACATCTTTTTCTGATAAATTTGGATGAATTGGAATGGAAACAATTTCATTC
>MDSW01199815.1_pt1 | contig 14594 bp, 15 predicted proteins | sample 811171 | NCBI WGS metagenome assembly MDSW01 (sample SAMN05326641, study PRJNA326480) | marine metagenome | isolation source: seawater | place: Atlantic Ocean: North West | collected 2012 | reverse complement strand
GAGATTTCGCTTTGCGGTCCTAGACCAAATTGTGCCAAATTCAAGCTTTTTTTTAAGCCCCTTTAGTAAGGCAATAAAAATGGTGTCAGATTTTCAGTCTTATTCAAATCTTTACCAACAAAATCAGGACCTGAAAAGAGAACTTCAAAAAATGAAAGGTTGGAAAGAAACGGCTTTACAGCTCGAGCAAAAAAATACTCAGCTCAGCATATTAAATAATGTGAAAATTAGTTCTGACCTAAGCTGGGTGACCGGTGAAGTGATTGCCGATAGTGGTAGTCCTTTTAGTAAATCAATACTTTTAAATATAGGGACCAGAGACGGTGTGAAAGATGGTTATGCAGCAACGGATGGTTTTGGGTTAATTGGCAGAATATCAGGTGTTGGCGAGAAAACTTCTCGAGTACTGTTTCTTACTGACGTTAGCTCATCGATCCCAGTTATTATTCGTTCAAATGGACAAAGAGGTCTGGTAATCGGAGATAACACACAAAACCCAATTTTAAGTTTTGTAGAAACTCCAAAAAACATAAAGGCCGGTATGAGAATTGTGACCTCTGGAGAGGGTAAAGTGTTGCCCCCTGATCTATTACTAGGAAATGTAGCACTCGACAGAGATGGAATTCTCAGGGTAATTGTAGCGGCAGAATTTAATAGTTTGAATTATCTAAGAGTGCTGATAAACGCTGACCAAGAAATTCCTAAGCAACCAGGTAAATTAATAATCAATTAAGCACAAAGAAAACGATCCGGTATGGCCACTGATGAAACAAAAAGCTCAATAATCCAAAAATTAGCATTTATATGTCTAAGCCTTTTGATTCTCATAATCTCAATGACCCCACTAACTATGTCTACGCCAAAGTATCCATTTCCTGACTTATTAACGTGTTTTATTTTTGCCTTCTTTATCAACAACAAGATTAATACTTCTTGGTCAGCAGTGTTGGTAGTTTCTTTGTTGGCTGACCTCCTCTGGTTTCGACCTATCGGATTATTTACTTTTTTCACAGTGGTGGGCATCGAAGCTGTTAGATGGTACTTGCAGACTCGGAATACTCTGAGCGTTTTCGTAGAAATGATTTATTTTTACACATTTTTTGTGGCTGTTTTTCTTTGTGTTTCATTCGTTAAAATAATTGCTAGAATACCAACCACAGATTTTTATTATAACATTAACTTTGTTATTTTTACTTTATTAACTTATCCATTAATATCAGTCCTAGTTAAGTTTTTCTTAATGAAAAAAAAGTCGGGGTACGAGAATTAGGAATGGCAAGAATTATAGTAAATAAGGTAGCCTCACCAGACCAGAAGCTTATACCTAGAAGGGCGATCATTCTACTTGCCGCTCAGATGCTAACCATAGGCGTACTAGGATGGAGAATGCGAAAGCTGCAAATAGAGGATAGCGAACGATATCGGCTGTTAGCGGAGGAAAACAGGGTCAATATACGAATAATTCCGCCTAGGCGAGGATTAGTGTATGATAACAAAGGAAATTTACTGGCACATAATCAGCAGAATTATCGAATAGTTATAATTCGCGAGGAGGCAAAAAACTCAGCCAAAGTGCTATCAGATCTGGCTAAACTGATTCCACTACCTAAAGATGAACAGACTAAAATTCTGGGGGAAATAAAAAAGCATCGAGCATTCGTACCCGTCCAAGTGGTAGAAAATCTGAGCTGGCAACAATTTGCTCGAGTAGCTGCTAACTTACCGTCTCTTCCAGGGCTAATACCAGAAGTTGGTTATTCACGCTTCTATAGAGAAAATGAAACTATGGCTCACCTGGTGGGATATGTCGGACCAGTTTCAAAAAAAGATCTCACGAGATTACCCAAATCAAATCCATTATTTCAAATTCCCACTTTTAATATTGGGAAAACAGGTGTCGAGCGTGAATTGAATTCAGATCTAATGGGGATTGCTGGAGTCAGTCGTCAAGAAGTAAACGCATCCGGAAGGGTTATGCGAGAATTAGAAAGGAATAAAGCGCGCCCAGGAGTCGATATACAACTTACGGTAAATACCAACTTACAGAGTTTTGCCATGGCCAGAATGGAAAACTTAAGTGCATCAGCAGTCGTTATAGAATTAGAGACAGGCAACATAGTCACTATGGCATCCACACCAAGTTTTAACCCAAACGAAATCTTAAGCGGAATATCACAAGAAAAATGGTCGAAATTACTAAGAGATAATATGAGACCATTATCAAATAAATCAGTATCAGATGCGTATCCGCCAGCATCGTTATTCAAAATGATAGTAGCGATAGCTGCGTTGGAGAACAAAGTAATATCTACAACTGAAAAAATTAAATGCTCAGGCTTGTATGAAATAGGAGATAGCAAATATCACTGTTGGGCAAGCAAGGGTCACGGTTTTGTCAATTTAGATAATGCTATTGAACGGTCATGCGACGTTTATTTTTACGAAATTGCGAAACGTGTAGGCATTGAATCTATTGCAAAAGTAGCCAAATTATTCGGCTTAGCCACACACCATTCTTTACCTGTATCTGCTATTTCTAAAGGCCTGATCCCCGACAAGAGCTGGAAGAAAAATTCTTTAAAATCAAAATGGGTATTAGGGGATACACTTAATGCTGGAATTGGGCAAGGTTATGTTCTCGCCACCCCATTACAAATAGCTGTTATGACCGCAAGAATAGCTACGGGAAATATGATTGAACCACGATTAATAAATGCAAAAGGTGGAACTCGAATTTCAACGCCCAAATTTAGCAAAGTTGAAATTTCAAAAGACAGCTTAAATTATGTACGAAAAGCAATGATAGCGGCCGTTAATAATCCGGCCGGGACAGGGTACAAATCCCGTATTTTTGAGGCAAGCAATCAATTTGCTGGAAAAACTGGAACAGCGCAGGTAAGACGAATTACTGCGGCTGAACGCGAGAAGGGTGTAACTAAGAACGAAAATTTACCTTGGTCAAAGCGAGACCATGCACTTTTTACAGGTTATGCTCCCAGCGTTAACCCTAAATATTCTGTTTCAGTTATTGTAGAGCACGGGGGGAGCGCTTCTAAAGTGGCTGCACCAATTGCTCGAGATGTAATGCTTTTTGCTCTGCACGAGAAAATTCCTCCAATCTTTTCGTACCCACCAGACCAAAGAGAGGCGATGACTGACATTCTTAGAGCAATAAGAGAGCGCTCCGAAGCAAAACCAAAGACTTTGTCTGAAACAATGGAAGAAATGGATAACCGGACGTGATCCAAGATAAATACAATCTTACAGACTTTCCAAAGGGTTTGATAAAACTTTTTTATTTTAATTGGCCAGTTATACTTTTAGTTGCCACTGTAGCTAACTTTGGTTTCCTGATACTGTACTCAGTAGCTGAGGGAGACATTTTACCATGGGCAAAACCTCAGATGATTAGGTTTGCCGTGGGGTTTACTATTATGATAATCATTGGGTTGATACATATTGATTTTTGGAGAAGGGTATCAATTCTAGTCTACGTCACCTCGATACTATTGCTTCTTTTAGTGTTTTCAGTTGGCGATACTGGTATGGGTGCACAAAGATGGATTGATTTAAGAATTTTTCGATTACAACCTTCTGAAACGATGAAATTGGGGTTGGTCATGATGCTCGCCCTTTACTATGATTGGTTGAAACCTGAAAAAGTATCAAAGCCGTTTTGGGTATTACTACCATTGATCATGATAATTCTACCCACAGGTTTGGTGATACGGCAGCCCGATTTAGGCACAGGTTTACTTATTGCATTTATTGGAATTTCTGTCATGTTTTTGGCTGGGGTAAGCGGTTGGTATTTTAGTGGTGGCCTAGGAGTTACGGGCATTTTTTTGTTAATAGTCTGGGCAAGTAGGAATACGCCATGGCAATTTCTTAAAGACTATCAGTACAGACGTATAGATACTTTTTTAAATCCGTCATTAGACCCCCTTGGTTCAGGATATCATATAACTCAATCTAAGATAGCTTTGGGCTCAGGTGGGCTAACCGGCAGAGGTTTTATGCAAGGAACACAAAGCCAATTGAATTTTTTACCAGAAAAGCATACTGACTTTATTTTTACAACCTTAGCCGAGGAATTTGGATTTCTAGGAGCAATCAGTCTTTTGGCAATATATGGATGCGTAGTGCTGCTCTGTGGTATATCTGCTATTTTGAATAAGAGTAGATACGGTTCATTATTGACTAGTGGTCTAACGATTACATTTTTCTCCTATTTTTCAGTCAATATTGCGATGGTGATGGGTTTAGCTCCCGTGGTTGGAGTGCCCCTTCCACTGATTTCTTATGGTGGCTCAGCAATGATAGTACTGCTGGTAAGTTTTGGTTTAATTCAAAGTGCTCACGTGCACAAACCACGAACAAAAACAAAATGACTATTCTTTTTGCATCCCCTGATTGGAAAGAATTTAAAGCACCATTGCAAAAAGCATTCTTAAAGTTCGGAATAAAACATAATTTAGTCAATTATGAAAATGATTATGAACAAGAAGCTGTTGAATTTATAATATTTTCTCCAGATAGCATATTAACAGATTTTTCTGTATTCAAAAATTTGAGATCTGTGCTCAGTCTTTGGGCGGGAGTCGATGGAATCTTAGAGAATAAATCACTCAAAAAACCTCTAATAAGATTAATTGACCCTGGTATGAAACAGCGCATGATAGAATGGTGTTTAACTCACGTGCTTCGGCATCATTTGTCAATCGACAAATATGTTAATAGGGATAACAAAAAGTGGCATTTAGACATAAAGCCTCCACTGGCTCAAGATCGACGTGTTGGAATACTTGGTTTGGGAGAGCTAGGTAACGCCGTTGGTAACGCTCTTGTTAACATAGGTTTTAATGTCTCGGGATGGTCAACTTCACCCAAGCCAAATAGAATGTATAATCAACATTTTGGTTCAGATGGTTTTAAAGAAATATTATCTTCATCAGAGATTCTTATACTTCTACTACCGTTGACAACGGAAACAGAGTTCATCATTAATGAAAATTCACTGAGTTTTGTAAGAGACGAGGCCATTATACTCAACGCCGGTAGGGGAAAACTTATCAATGATAGTCATCTTATAAATGCCTTAAGGAACGGGAAAATTAGTCATGCGACATTAGATGTTTTTGTTCAAGAACCCTTGCCCCTTAATCATCCATATTGGTCACATAAAAATGTTACTGTGTCGCCCCATATTGCAGCTACCACTCAACCAGACACAGCGGCGAATACAATAGCTTCAAATATTAAAAGGATATTGGGTGGCGAGAAACCGATTGGCTTGGTGGACGCACAAAAATTATATTAAATTCATTGGGAAGTCGTATTAAAATAATTAGAAAAGTACTATTACCAAAGCTCCCGAAAAAATAACCGCAAACCAAATTAAAACTGTCTCTAAGGAGCTGTTTTGAGATGCTCGAACAATTATCGCTGTTGGCCCAAAAATACTTCTCAAAAAGTTGCTTGTATTTCTAAAGCGTTCTGTGAAAAGTTTATATATCATATCCACCGATTTAAAAATCCGTAACGAATAGTTGTTTATTTTTTCTGGTAGAAATTTTCTATAGAGCCAATCCGTGTCTAAATTGATAGCGCGTATCTCTGGCGGATGCAGCCCTATTTTCATGATAAGAGTGAAAGCTAACAAAGCAAAGCACAGTAGTTGCAACTGACTTAATACATGCGATACCGTATAAGGTGCGTAGTTCACCTCGAAAGGTAACAAGCTATAAAGATAACCTGGGAAAACTCCCAAGAAAACACACAAAAATGCCGTGCCGCTCATTGCTAACAGCATATTTAGGGGAGCTTCGCGTGGCCGCAAGCCGCTATCATGGGCAAAAAAAGTAAAATATGGAACCTTTATCCCAGAGTGGGACAATACACCCGCGGAAGCAAAAACCAACACACACCATATAAATGGATAATGCTCTGAGGCAGTCGCATCTAAAATTAAAGATTTAGTTACGAACCCCGAAAACAATGGGAAAGCGGATATTGAAGCAGCGCCTATAAGACAAAAAAGTGCCGTGAGTGGCATTGTTCTATATAACCCTCCAAGTTCTGAAGCTTTTGAGGTGCCAGTACGAAATAAAACTGCTCCCACGCTCATAAACAGAAGCGACTTATATAAAATGTGTGCAAAAGCATGGGAAGCTGTACCGTTAAGTGCGAGTTCCGTGCCGACACCAATACCTACAACCATAAAACCTAACTGATTATTTAAGCTGTAGGCGAGGACACGACGTAAATCGTTTTCAATTTCGGCAAAAAATATAGGGAATACGGTCATCGCCGCCCCAATATAAATTAAGATTTCAGTACCAGCAAACGATCTAGCTAAAGCGTAAACTGCCAACTTCGTGGTAAATGATGACAGGATAACGGTACCAGTTACAGTTCCCGCAGGATATGAATCCTGCAGCCAGTTATGTAACAAGGGAAAGGCACACTTAATGCCAAAAGCTAAAAATATTAACCATGAGGATAGAGTATTGAGCTCTATTGGCCCAAATTCTAAACTCCCATTCTCATGATATCTGAGGGCCAGTCCGGCTAGAAGAATTACTCCAGATCCTATTTGAACCATCAAATAGCGCATGCCGGTATGATATGATGCCTCTGTGCGCCTTGCCCAAATAAGAAATACAGATGCGATAGCTGTCCCTTCCCAATAAATAAATAACGATAAGAAATCGCCGGCAAAAACTGCCCCTATAGCCGAACCAGTATACAAAAGTGTAGCTATCTGCTGCACTGTATCTCTAACATGCCAAGCATACAGATTGCCTAAAAACGCAGCTATGCAAAAAATCACACCAAAAACTCTCGAGAGTTTGTCAACCCTCATAAGTTCCATATTAATCTCAAATAGTGAGGTGGAATAAAACTCCCCTAAGCCAAGTTGATATATTTGAAGTAAGCCCAAAATTGGCGTGAGTAACAAAATTATAGCCCGAAACATTTGGGACCGCAGCAACATTATCAAAATTGCGGCTCCAAAAAAGATCAACGCGGTAGGCATTTGTGTTAGGAGTAAGTTACTCATTACTGCTCAATGACCCTCTTTCTGTTTCTCACTATCGACGGCTTTTTTTCCGTAATAGTTTTCCGGGCGCTTTATAAAAAATCTCAAAGTTTTTGCACCAAAAATTATAGCTGAAAACATTACGAAACCATAAATAGCGAAAAATCCTGGCCACTCCTCGATGCTGAAATGACCGTGCCTATGATAAATGAAGTCTGCAACAAACAAGATAGCACAGCTGAAAATTAATAAGTAGATTATCCAATTCACGCTATTTCGTGCTTGTAACCATCCGAATATAAAATACCCAGCAGGCTGACTTGAAACATTTTCTTTTTTTTCATCCATATAAAACACCAATCATATAATTATTGGAATAAGAAACTCTCTAATCCCCCCAGCATAAAAGAACAACAAAAAACAACCTAACGCGGTTATTACGGTGGGTAGCCAACAAAACACGGGAGCTTCCTCAATTCCGGCTGAAGAGTCAATTTTATGATTTACAGCTGGCCCAAAAAAACCAGCACTCACAACTGAAAGAAGATAATAAACGTTTAATAAAGAGCTAATCATTAATGCCGCCACAATCACTATGTACTCCGTTTCTATAGCGCTTAATACAAGTAGCCATTTTGACCACGACCCTGCGAAAGGGGGCAAGCCTATGATTGATAGAGCACCGATGAAAAATGCAGCAAATGTTATTGGCATTTTCCGTCCTAATCCAGACATATCACTAATATTAGTTTTGTGGGTAGCAACATATATGGATCCAGCACACATGAATAAAGTTATCTTGCCAAACGCGTGGGTCGCAATATGTAAAGCTCCACCAAGTACCCCTAAAGAGTGCGCCAATGCCACTCCTAGAGTAATGTAGGATAATTGACTTACGGTGGAGTATGCTAATCTCGCCTTAAGGTTATCTTTAGAAATTGCAATTATAGAGGCCGACAGTATAGAGAAAGTAGCCAACCAAACCAGCCAGGTTGAAATACCAGAAACTGAAAGAAAATCTATCCCAAAAATGTACACACCAACCTTAAGGATTGTGAACACCCCTGCCTTCACCACGGCAACGGCATGTAGTAAAGCGCTGACTGGTGTTGGCGCCACCATTGCTGCAGGCAGCCACCTGTGAAATGGCATCAGGGCAGCTTTTCCAACGCCAAATGCAAAAAGAGCCAATAATATCGCAGCCTGAAAATTCGAGACATTCCCACGAAGAACCCCCTGAGGCGTAAAATCAAGGGTTCCAGCAAAAAAATAAACTGAGATTATTGCTATGAGCTGGAAGCCAACCGACGTTCCCAATAATATAGCGAGATAAGTTTTTGCTCCTTTCAGTGCTTCAGCGGTGCCTTTGTGAGCGACCAAAGGGAAAGTCGATATCGTAAGTAATTCGTAAAATAGAAATAGCGTGAAAAGATTTTTTGAGAAAGCTAGCCCAAGCGTGGTTCCTATTGCTAAAGAAAAGCATGCGAAAAACCTAGCGTGATGTTTTTCGTTATTCCCGCGCATATAACCGATCGCATAAATATGAGTAATGATCCACAAACCTGAAGCTATCAGGGCAAATAGCAAACCAAGGGGTTCAACTTCAAAAGCGATGTCAAGGCCCGGCATTACCGAGAACAGCTTCAAATCAGCTGTATTTCCCTTCATAAATTCGAGACATACCCTAACTACCAAAGCGAAAGTAATTAAAGAAATAATAAAGGTTAGGGCGTCTCGAAAGTTTTCACGACGGTGTAAAATTATATTACTTAGACATGCTAAAAGTGGTAAAAGTATTGAAAGCGAAATTAGCAATTGGATATGTTGCATGGCGTGTCCTACTCTGCCACAAGTGAATTATCGAATAAACTGCTGGCGGCGATTTCACTCGCATCAATCACCAAAGATGTATCTAATCCAAAGTAAATACAGCTTAAGGACAGAATCCATAAAGGTATTACAATCCTAAATGAGATTTTGCGATCGTCAAATTTTAATTTATTATCGACAAAAAATAAGTGCTCAATGGTCTTCCAAACATAAACGATCGAAAGGAGAGAAGAACCAATAATCAAAACTGCTATAATGGTTAAGTCTCTCTCCAGAGCAGCCTCTACCAATAACCATTTGCTTACAAACCCAGCAGTCCCAGGCACACCAACCAAACTTAGACACCCTACGATAAATGCGACAGCCGTAAATGGCATTCTTTTACCAATGCCTGAGATATCTTTAAGGAAGGATCCCCCGGTTACGCATGCAAAAGCGCCAAGTGACATAAAAAGAGAGGCCTTCGTAATACCGTGATTAAATAAGGTTACAAATGTAGCGGTCAACCCAGATTTCGAAAAAAAACTAATTCCAACCAGCATATAGCCGATTTGGGCAAGGCTTGAGTATGCTAACATTCTCTTTATGTCTTTTTGAAAAATGGCAACAATTGACATCGCAAACATTGCAATTATTGCCAACGGGGCTGCTAGAAGAATGAAAATATCCTTGATAAAATCACTATCTTGTCCAAAAACTGAGAATGAGAAGCGTATTAAAACATAAATTGAAACTTTTGTTGCAGTCGCCGACAGAAATATGGAAACGACCGACGGTGCAAACGTGTAGGCATTAGGTAACCACCCGTGAAGCGGGAAAACTGCCACTTTTAATCCCATTCCTATCGCAATAAAAGCAAAAGCAACCTGAACAGTTCGGTTGAACTCCATCGTGTTCAATCTCGACGCAATGTCTGCCATATTCAATGAGCCGGTGGCCATGTAAAGATAGCCAACTCCTATCACAAAGAAAGTGGCACCTACGGTACCAAGTATCAAGTAATTGAACGCCGCTTTTAGCGCTCGTTTATCTTTTTTTGCTCCTTGGGCAATCAAAACATAAGTTGACAGGGATGATATCTCGAGAAAAACAAAAACATTAAAAATATCGCCCGTGATGAGTACGCCGAGTAGCCCCGTTAGACACAAAAGATAGCAGGTGTAAAACAATGTATGATGCTTCTCATCAACCTCTTCCCGTAATTGGTCCCGCGCATACATTAGGGCAACTGTACTTATCCCAGCCACCAGGCAAAGCAGTAAAGCATTCGCCGAGTCAACTACATACTCTATACCAAGAGGTGGAGCCCAACCTCCAAGCTGGTAACTGATTGAAGATCCATCCGATACTGAGTTTAATAGAGACAAGGATATCACCAGGGATGATATGCTGGCGAAAAAAGCAATTACCCAAGAAACTGTGCTTCTCCCTATCATAACGCAAAGCGGCGCAGAGATAAAAGGAATCAAAACCTGCAGTATGGGAAAATGATAGTAAAGTTGTGCCATTAAGTCGTTTAATCCTTAATCAGACTATTCTGAATTCTCTGCCACTTGTTGCGCAAGGTCCGTGTTAATAGTTTCAAAATCCTCAATCGTACCATAGGCTTCTCTAATTCTAACGATCAGCGCTAAACCAAGAGCTGTTGTAGCGATCCCTACAACAATAGCTGTCAATATCAGCACATGGGGAAGCGGGTTAGAATAAACCGTGTCCGGATTGATTTTCATTTTTATTGGAAATATTGGGGCAGTGCCCCCAGAAACTTTTCCTATAGATATGTAAAACATAAAAACAGACGTTTGAAAAATATTTAGGCCAACAATTTTCTTAATATAGTTGCCTCGGGCCATGACAATATACAAACCTGTCATCATTAAAAATATAAATAACCAGTATTGGATATGACCGAAAAGAAAACTGTCAGTAAATACCACTGTCATTTACCACTCCTGATCATCTAGATGCGGAGTGCGAGACGCAAAGCAATAATAAATGCACATTATCACTCCCGCCACGGTAATACCAACTCCGAGTTCAACAATTAATATTCCGTAATGTTGTCCATGCTCTGGATGATGGGGAGAAAGCGCTCCATAATCCAAATAACTATATCCAACTAACAAGCTGTAAACACCTGTGAGAGCATAAATTAAAACCCCAAGCGCAGACATTTTTTTTACATAACCAAAAGGAAGCACATTCTGAACCCTTTCCAGTCCCATCACTACACCATATAAAATAAACCCAGCAGCAAAAATAACTCCAGCCTGAAACCCTCCACCAGGAGAGTAATCTCCGTGAAACTGCACGTAGAGGCCGAAAAGCAAAATCAAACCAACAATGCTCTTTGTAATAATTTTTAAAATCAGATGTTTATACATCAGCTTTCACTTTTGCCTCCTTTGCTTCGTCGTCTCCTAGTGCCTCCAATTAAAAGAATTACTCCGACTCCAGCGGTAAAAACAACAGCAGTTTCCCCAAGGGTATCAAAGCCCCTATAGCTTGCCAGAATAGCCGTTACCACGTTTGGAATTCCTATGTCGTGCGGCGTTCTATTGAGATATTGAGCACTTAAATGCGTTTGGGCAGGAGCTTCATTTGATCCGTAGTTGGGCATATCTAAAGTTCCATAAACTAAAAGACAGCCAACAAACAAAACAACCAACAATGGTGCGAGACTATTGCTCCTCTTGGGCTCTTCACGTCTGGCTGTGAGAGCCATCGTAGCAAGCATTAAAACCGTTGAAATACCTGCTCCAACTGCCGCCTCTGTAAATGCCACGTCCACAGCATCCATCACCACAAACAAGACCGCCGAAACCATACTAAAAGCCCCAGAAAGCATAACTACCGCAAATAAATGAGTTAGTCTCAACGCTAGCAAAGCTATAATCACCAACAGTAAAAATAAAAATGCCGAAATTAATGTTACTATTTTTCTATCCAATCATAATCTAAGTTTTCTATTTCAGTCATTTCTTTTCATTTTTTTCTTTGTCAGCCGTTTTAAGGCCGGAGACCATCGCCGCGTTTGCAACGGCATGCGTCGCCACGGGACCAGTAACTATCAAAAAAAGCAAAATGAATATTAATTTTACTGTGATCAACGAGTACCCTGCCTGCAAGCACATTCCAGAAATCAACAAAATCACCCCTGCAGAGTCCAGTATCGATGCTGCATGTAATCGTGCCCAAAAATCTGGAAGTCTATAGTATCCTATGGTACCAAGAAGGACAAAACATGAGCCCCCAAGAATAAGTATCCAGCTCAACAAATAAATTATAGTATCAAAGCTACTCATGTGCAGTCTCATTATTTGATGGGTCAGCGCTCTCTGGGTCGATCATTTTGTAACGAAAGAACTTAAGAATTGCTATTGTTCCAATAAAGTTTATTAAAGCATAAAGTAAAGCAATGTCCAAGAAATCAGGTCTTCCATTTAAAAAACCCACTACAGCAATAATCAATACAGCGACCGAACCAAAAGAATTGACGGCTAACACGCGATCGTAAAGGGACGGTCCAAGATAAACTCTTGCCACCAGTAGAAAAGCCGAAATAAATAGAAAAATAATCGCAGTTTCAAACATCTGACACCTTACAAATTCTCAATCCTAGCAACCTGTTCGTCCATTCTTAAAAGGTCATCATTTGTACCAGCAGTTTCATTAAGTACATGAACCAATAATGTTTTATCTTCCGTCTCTATGGTAACCGTGCCAGGGGTAAGCGTGATTGAATTAGCATATATCACCTGGGCTAGATCGGTCTTTTGTGAAAAAGGTATAGTTAAAAATTTCTGATTTATTTCAATACGTCTCGAAAGTAAAATTTTTGTTACGGCAACATTGGACTTTATAATCTCTACTAAAAGCCACATAAGATATTTAATCGTTCCAAAAATATTTAAATGAAATTTTATTTGATGACCGTCAACACGATTCATGGACCCTAGAATGTAAACTACCAGAACCACCGAGCAAACACCGAAAAAGACGGTGAGTGGCTTGTAAACTCCAGAAAGAAGAAGCCAAACCCCCAAAAGAACCAAGAATATTAACATTTTTCTCATTCAAGCCTAATCCTTATATTTCTAAAAGCTCAGCAGATTAATATATCAAATAGTTTAGCAGTCGTAGTTTTAAGAAATTGTTCACTCCCTTATATAATTAAAATTCGAATTATTAAAGAGTGCTATGGAATTTCCACAAACTTTTTTTAAAATTGATAAAAGTTGTTAAAGCAGCTTCAAGCTAAATCAAGTATAATTTACGCTTGTTACTTGAACCAGTTTTAAAAAGCACTCTTGCAAGGTATCTAAATTGTAAGTAATAGAGAAGTTGATGGGGTGTAGCCAAGTGGTAAGGCATCGGTTTTTGGTATCGTGTACCGTAGGTTCGAATCCTACCACCCCAGCCAAGCAGAAAAATTTATATCGTCACTAACTCAACCTTTTTTCCTTCCTTCGCCAACGGCTTAAAAGACTAAAAATTTTTCCTTCAAAAAAATCCTAGATATGCCGTAGAATACCAAAGAAATTAGCTGTATTGAGAAAATGTTTCATTTTTGTGACAATTCATTCATATTAAAATAAAAAAACTATTTACTGGGACAAGAAATCCTAGGACAAAACACGGAAAATTTACCACTTCGCCTTGGGCAAATATTTTCAGTTTAATAAGTTTTGATATATTAGAGTATAGTTATCTCAGTTTATCAGGAGTCCATTATGTCAATTGAAATCACAAAGATAAGTAAGAATAAATTCAAAGTACTAGTGAAAAGAAATATTATTACTACTCACGTAGTTGGTGTAAGTGACAAAATTCATTATGAATTCACTGAAGGAAAAATCACTAAGGAACAGTTTGTAAAAAAATCTTTCCTCTTTCTACTGCAAAGGGAACCAAGCACATCCATATTGAGTAATTTTGACATAGAGGTTATCGAAAGATACTTTCCAGAGTATAGAAACATTGGTGAGTTAGGCTGGATCGATGTTACTGGCTAATATTTTAACACAATGATAAAGACCAATTAATAGAAAACCTGCCATTTAAGATTACTATTTTCTCAATTAAAATTGTTCTATAATATTTAATATTGCATCAGTGTGCTCGGAAAGACCGTGATCACCTCCTAATTCATTAGGCTGCGTTTTGAGAGAGGAAAAGCCCTCGTAGACCGCTGCCTCGATCAAGCGAGCTGAACTTTCAAGGTCTTCATTGTTGAATTTTTCAGACAACCAATCCAACATCATCGCTGCAGAAAGAAACATGGCGGTCGGATTTGCCTTGTCTTTACCAGCAATATCAGGGGCACTACCATGAGCCGGTTGAAATAAACCATGATTCAATCCTATTTCGGCACAGGGAGCCATTCCCATACCTCCAACTAACCCTCCTCCTAAATCAGAGAGAATATCCGCTAACAGGTTTTCCATGACCAATACGTCATAGTCCCATGGCCGCTGAATCAGGTATAAAGCTTGTGCATCTACATAATTGTAAGTTGCTTTTATGTCAGGGTTTAGGGTAGCTCTCTCCTTGAAAATTTTGCGGAAGAAAGCATATGACCTAAATACGTTAGATTTATCAACACATGTAACTTCACCTTTGCCACCATTTTTTTTTCGTCTTCGGGCCAGTCGAAATGCAAAATCAAACAATTTCTCGCTTGTCGCTCGGGTGATAACAAGTGTATCTTCCGCTACTGTGT
>MDSW01158362.1_pt1 | contig 14595 bp, 14 predicted proteins | sample 811171 | NCBI WGS metagenome assembly MDSW01 (sample SAMN05326641, study PRJNA326480) | marine metagenome | isolation source: seawater | place: Atlantic Ocean: North West | collected 2012 | reverse complement strand
TACACCAACATCAACAATAATCCATTTTTGAGAACCAGGTTTTCCATATGCATATAAATTCATATTCATCCCAATTTCACCAGATCCACCAAGGGGACAAAATATTAATTCATCTTTCATAGTAATTTAGAAATTTTTAATAAACCTTTAATTGTAATATCTTTGTCAATTTTAACTTTTTGTCTAATTGATTTTATAAACAAATGAGAATAACCACCTGTTAAAACTATTTTATAATTTTTTTTGGTTTGAGTGGTAATTTTATCAATTATACTTTGTACTAATCCAATATAACCCCAGTAAAAACCAGATCTTACTGCATAAATTGTGTTTTTTCCTAAAATATTATTAACTTTTTTTAATTTCAATGATGGAATAAGTGAAGCTTTACTAATTAATGTATTTAGTGAAAGAGATAGCCCTGGAGCAATAATCCCTCCTAAATATTTATTTTTAACGATTATATCAAAAGTTGTTGCAGTACCAAAATCAATAATAATATAATTATTTTTATTATCATTCACAGCTATCGCATTACAAAGTCTATCTGATCCGACTTGCTTTCGATTAACATTAATTTTAATTAGCTTACTTAAATTAAATTGTTTTACTTCAATAGATTTAATTTTAAGTTTTTGTTCAAGAAAAAGTCTGATAATTTTGTGCACAGAAGGTACAACGCTACTAAAAATGATATTATTAATATATAATTTTTTATTAAAAAAAAAAGAAAATTTTTTTTTTAAATATTTTTTATTGATTAGACTAGTTTTTAAAATTAATTTCTTTACTAATCTATTATTTTTTGAGAATAGACAAATTTTAACATCAGTGTTTCCTATATCTCCTATAATATACATATTACATTTCTAATCTATTCAAACCTTTATGCAAATAGTTTTAATTTATTAATATAATTAAACTCAATACTTTTGATTATTTTTGATTTTTTTAGTTTAATACCTGTTTCGCTTAAAATATTTGTAGTTGGATAATTTGCAATTTTTGGACTTTTTATTAAATTAATTCCAATACCAATTATAATAAATTTATTATCTTCGTTAAAGATTATTTCCTGAAGAATTCCACAAAATTTTTTTTTATTTATTAACAAATCGTTTGGGGATTTAATTTTAATTTTATATCTAATATGTTTAAATAAAGACTTTTTAATTATTTCACAATTTAATGTAGTCATTTTTTTTATAGTCAAACTTTTTTTTATTTTAAAAAAAATTGTCATAAATAAGTTTCCTTGAAATGATTTCCATTTGTTTCCACGTTGGCCTCTACCCATTTTTTGAAATTCACAAACAATTATGCCACTCTTAACACCATTTTGAATTTTTTTTATTGCCAGGTCGTTGGTACTATTAATTTTTTTATAAAAGAATTTTTTAAATTTCATTAAATAATATTTATTTTTTCAATTATCTGAATTAACCAACTTGGATAAATAAAATAAAAAAGAATAAATATTGATGAAAGAATTAACGTTAATTTTAATCCCATATTGTGATTTACCTCATACTTTTCTTTATCCTTATCAAAATAAATAATTTTAATTAGTCTTAAATAATAAAAAGCTGCTATCACCGTAGAAAGCAGTCCTACAACTGCTAAAAAATACATCGACTCTTCTATTACAGCAGAAAATACGTAAAATTTTGCAAAAAATCCTGCCAGCGGAGGAATACCAGCCAATGAAAACAATACTAATAAAAATGAAAACGATAGCATTGGATGATTTTTTGATAAACCTGATAAATCTTCTATATTTTCAAAGTATTTTTCATCTCTTTTCATCATAAAAAGACAACAGAAGAAAGCCATATTCATAAATAAATATATTGTTATATATGTTATTGAACTATGAATGCCTTGATTAGTTCCAGTTGCAAGTCCTGCTAATGCATATCCCATATGACCAATTGAGCTATATGCAATTAATCTTTTTAAATTTTTTTGTCCTATTGCAGCAATAGCACCGAACAACATTGAAGCAATTGAAAGAAAAACTATTATCATTTGCCACTGATCAATTAAGTTAATAAAGGGTACATATAAAAATCTAATAAATACTGTTAAAGCAGCAATTTTTGGAAGAATTGCGAAAAAAGTAGTGACTGAAGTTGGAGAGCCCTCATATACATCAGGAGCCCACATATGAAAAGGAACTGCTGATATTTTAAATGCGAGTCCTACTAAAATAAATACTATTCCAAAAGTTAATCCATAACTATTTTCTGTTAAATTTTCAGCAATTATAAAAAAATTAGTAGATCCTGAAAAACCATATATTAAAGAACATCCGTAAAGAAGAAGTCCAGATGATAGTGCACTTAGAACAAAATATTTTAAACCTGACTCAGAGGATAATAGATTATCTCTATTAAATGAAGCAAGTACATATAAAGCCAAAGATTGTAATTCCAAGCCTATATAAAACAAAATTAAATCATTTGAACTTATCATTACCATCATTCCCAAAATTGATGATAAAGCTAGTATTGGGTACTCAATTTTATTTATTTTAATTGTTTGAATGTAATTGTTTGAGGATATCAATACAAAAATACCAGAAACAATTGTTAATATCTTCATGAAAGTTGATAAATTATCTATTTGATAACTTTCGTTAAATAATTTTATATTTACATTAAACGGGAAACTAAACATTAATGCCAAACAAGAAAATAAAGAAATTATACTTAAGTTATATATTAAAGTAGAGCTATTTTTTTTAAATACGTCAATTAATAGTAATGCCATTATAGATAATGCTAGAAAAATTTCTGAATATATAAAATTTAAATTAATCATTTATTTTTTTACTAAATTTAAATTATATTTGTACATTTCTATTAAATTTTCTATTGATACTTCAATAGTATTTATCAAAGGCTCGGGGTAGAATCCAAAAAAAATTATTGGTATACCAAGGCAGCAAAGTATTAAAATTTCAGATTTATTTAAATCTAAAATTTTTTTTAATTCGTTGTTTAATAATTCACCAAATATAATTCTTTTATAAAGCCAAAGCATGTAAGCAGCGCATAAAATCACTCCTAAACTTGCGATTGTTGCAACTAAAAAGTTTTTTTTAAACGCACCTATTAGAATTAAAAATTCTCCCACAAAACCAGTTGTACCTGGAAGCCCGATTGCCCCGAGTGTAAATATCATTAAAAAAATTGCATATTTTGGCATTACAGAGACTAAACCAGAATAATTATTGATTAATCTTGTGTGCATTCTTTCATAAATTACACCTACTGAAAAAAATAGTGCTGCTGAAATCAATCCATGGCTTATCATTTGATATATGCTTCCCTCCAATCCTTGCTGTGTAAAAGTAAATATTCCAAGTGTAACAAAACCCATATGTGCAACGGACGAATATGCAATTAATTTTTTCATATCTTCCTGCATAAGAGCTACCAATGAAGTGTAAATAATTGCCACTAAACTTAAAATGTATATTAATGGGATAAAATATTCTGAAGCAATAGGAAATAGCCCAACTGAAAATCTTATGAAACCATATCCTGCCATTTTTAATAAAATTGCAGCTAATAAAACTGATCCTGCTGTAGGAGCTTCAACGTGAGCATCGGGCAACCAAGTGTGAACTGGCCACATAGGTGTTTTTACTGCGAAAGAACTAAAAAAAGCTAACCATAGAAGATTTTGATATTTCGCATCTATACCGATATTATAAAGATAAACAACATCAGTTGTTCCGGTTATCCAATAAATAGAAATTATTGCTATTAGCATTAGAACTGAACCAAGAAGTGTATAAAGGAAAAATTTAAATGCTGAATAAACTCTTTTTACGCCGCCCCAGATTCCAATTATTAAAAACATCGGAATTAATCCAGCTTCAAAAAATAGATAAAACACTACTAGATCTAATGAGCAAAAAACTCCTATCATTAAAGATTCCATTATCAGTATAGCGATTAGAAAATCTTTTAATCTGGTTTTAATAGTATTATTTACAGAAACAACACAAAGTGGTGCAATAAATGTTGTTAAAATAATAAATAAAATCGAAATTCCATCAACACCAACTTTATAATTTATAAATCCTTTTATCCAAGATCTATCTTCTAAAAACTGAAATTCAGAAGTTGATGAGTCAAATAAATACCAAAGGTATAAAGATAAAACAAAATTAGCGGATGAAACAAACAAAGCTAAGTATTTACTAGTAACGTTTGTATTATTTTTTGATTTTGAAAAAAAAAGAAATATTGCTCCTAAAGTTGGTAAAAGAATTAGTGAAGATATAATAGGAAAGTCCATTATTTTAATATTAAAAAAGTTAGTAAAGCTGAGAATCCTAAAAGCATAATAAATGCATAATGATATATAAATCCATTTTGAAATTTAACAGCTATTAGGGAAATATTTTTAATTAAATTTGAAATACCATCTGGTCCAAATCTATCAATGAATCTTAGATCTACTTTTTTCCAAAAATATAAACCTATATTTTTAGAAGGTTTAACAAATAAATAATTATATAATTCATCAAAGTACCATTTGTTTTTTAAAAAATTATACAAGGGCAAATTTCCATTAACAATTTCGCTTGTGATTTTTTTATTTTTAATAAAAAAATAATAAGCAATAGGTATAGATAAAACTACTAATAGTGGAGTTAAAAATATAAACCAAAGTGGTGGATGATCTTGGCTCAAAGGTTGTAAAAAGAATATTGAATTATTCCAAAAATTAACTGATGTTTCGGTTCCAATAAACAAATCTTTAAACAAGAATCCTGAAAAAATAGCTCCAACTGCTAAAAATGCTAATGGAATTATCATAATCATAGGTGATTCATGTATATCTTTGATGTTTAATTTTTGGTTGTTATAAGATCCGTGAAAAGTTTTTAACATTAACCTCCATGAATAAATTGAAGTTAGTAGTGCTGTAAAAATACCTATTCCAGCTGCGAAATAACCAAATGAATTTCCTCTTAAGTAAGCAAACTCTATAATTGCGTCTTTAGAATAAAAACCTGATAAAAAAGGAAAACCTGTTAAAGCAAGTGTTCCTATTATCATTAATAACCAAGTGTATGGCAATTTTCTCCATACACCTCCCATATTATTAATATTTTGCTCATCTTTAAATGAATGAATAACTGAGCCTGATCCTAAGAATAATAATGCTTTAAAGAAGGCATGAGTAAATAAATGAAACATTGCAACATTATAAGCTCCAACTCCTGCTGCAAAAAACATATAACCTAACTGACTACATGTTGAGTATGCTATTATTTTTTTTATATCATCTTGAACAACAGCAATTGTTGCAGCGAAAAAAGCAGTAGACATACCAACTATTGTTATAAGATTTAAAGCAAATTCTGAATATTCGTATATCGGTGAGCATCTGACGACAAGAAATACACCGGCTGTAACCATTGTAGCAGCATGAATCAACGCAGATACTGGTGTAGGGCCTTCCATTGCATCAGGTAACCATGTATGCAAAAATATTTGTGCTGATTTTCCCATGGCACCAATAAATAAAAGAACACAAATTAAATTTATGGCATTAATATTTAATCCAAGAAATGACAAATCTTTATCTAATGTATAAGGTATTAGCTTAAATACTTCATTATAGTTAACTGTACCAAATAAGTAAAAAATTAGAAAAATACCTAAAGCGAAACCAAAGTCACCTACTCTATTTACTACAAAAGCTTTTATAGCAGCAGCGTTAGCAGTTTCTTTTTTAAACCAAAATCCAATCAAAAAATACGAACATAAACCAACTCCTTCCCAACCAAAGAATAGTTGTAAAAAATTATCTGAGGTAACCAAAATTAACATTGAAAAAGTGAATAAAGATAAGTATGACATAAATCTTTGTTTATGAGGATCGTGTGACATATAACCTATAGAATAAACATGGACCAAAGAAGAAACTAAGGTTACAACAACTAACATTACAGATGAGAGAGCGTCAATTTTAATAGACCAGCTAGCGTTTAGTGAACCTGAACTAATCCATGTGAAAATGTTTAAATTATTTATATAATTTTCATTCAATACCTTATAAAAAATTAAAAAAGAAAATATTGCTGAGATTGAAACAAATAAACTTGTTATGATTTCAGAATTTCGTGATCCAATTAAATTTCCAAAGAATCCAGAAATAAATGCTCCTAAAAGTGGTAAAAAAATAATTAAATATTCAATTTCCATTTTATCCTTTTAGTTTATCAATTTCTTGAACTCTTATAGTTCCAGAATTTCTGTAATATATTACAATGATTGCCAAACCGATTGCTGCTTCAGCTGCAGCTACTGTTAAAATAAATAAAGTAAATATTTGTCCAGATAAGTCATTAAGATAAATTGAGAAAGCAACCAAGTTAATATTAACTGCCAGTAAAATAAGTTCTATACTCATTAAAATAACAATAATATTTTTCCTATTTAAAAATATTCCAACTACTCCAATTGTAAAAATTGTTGCTCCAAGTATTAGGTAATGTCCAAGACCAATTTCAAACATCTATTTTTACTCCTTTATTTTTTTCTACATCAATAACTTCAACACCTTCGCTTCGTTCTCTGGATATTTGTTTAAAGTAACTTTGTCTTTTAATTCCCTCTCTATGTCTAAAGGTCAAAACAATGGCTCCTATCATTGCAACTAAAAGTATCATTCCGCTTAATTGAAATAGATGGATATAATCAGTGTATAAAACCTTTCCTATTTCGTGAGTATTAGTAGTATTTAAATCGATACCCAAATTACTAAAATTTTTTAATAGTTCGGGCTTGTATTTCCATCCACCAGCTACAATAATTAATTCAAAAAAAATAACAGTACTTATTAATAATCCTATTGGTATATGTTTAGAATTCTTTTCACCGCTAAGCCATTCGTTTTTTTGTTGTGAAACATTCAACATCATCACTACAAATAAAAAAAGTACTGCGACAGCACCAACATAGACTATAAGCATTATCATTCCGATAAACTCTGCTCCAATCATTATGAAAAGACATGAAATACTTATAAAATCTAAAATTAAAAAAAAAACAGAATGAACAGTATTTCTTGAGACTGTTACCATAACTGCAGAAAATACGGCTATTATAGAAAAAATATAAAAAAATATAGAGTGAACAATCATTTTTATCTGTATGGATTGTCAGCTTTAATGTTTGCCGCCAATACACTTTCCCATCTATCACCGTTATCTAATAATTTTTGCTTATTGTAATATAGCTCTTCTCTTGTTTCCGTAGAAAATTCAAAATTTGGACCTTGTACAATAGCATCGACAGGACAAGATTCTTCACATAAACCGCAGTAGATACATTTTAACATATCAATGTCGTATCTTGTTGTTTTTCTACTACCGTCTTCTCTTTCAGCAGATTCAATCGTAATTGCTTGAGCCGGGCATACAGCCTCACATAATTTACAAGCTATACATCTTTCTTCTCCATTAGGATATCTGCGTAATGCGTGCTCTCCTCTAAATCTTGGGCTAATTTTTCCTTTTTCAAATGGGTAATTCAAAGTTTTTTTAGACTTAAAAGATTCTTTTATTGCAATTAATAAACCATTCAAAAAATCTATTAGTAAAATTGTTTTTAAGATACGTGAAATTTTCATAATTAGTTTACCGGTAATAAATTAAAATAAAATAAGTAACTAGCTGTAATTACTACCCAAATAAGTGAAAATGGAAGAAAAATTTTCCAACCCAATTTCATTAATTGGTCATATCTGTAACGTGGAACAATAGCTTTAACTAAAGAAAATAAAATAAATAATAATAATATTTTAAATATTAACCATAACGGTGCAGGTATTAAGGTAAAAGGATAAAGGTTTATTGGTGATAACCAGCCACCTAAAAACAAAATTGATCCCATTGAACACATTAATAAAATATTTGCATATTCACCTAACCAAAACATTGCATACATCATTCCAGAATATTCTGTTTGATAACCCGCAACCAATTCTGCTTCAGCTTCTGGTAAATCAAATGGTGGACGATTTGTTTCTGCAAGAGCTGAGATAAAAAAAATAACAAACATTGGGAACAATGGAATTACAAACCATAAATTTTGTTGAGCTAATACAATATCTTTCAAATTTAAAGATCCTACACAAAGCAATACATTAATTATTATTACACCTATTGAAACCTCATACGAAACCATTTGAGCGGCTGATCTAATTGATCCTAAAAATGGATATTTAGAATTTGATGCCCATCCACCCATTATAATTCCATATACTCCCAAGGATGAAACAGCAAAAAGATATAAAATACCAACATTTATATCAGCTAAAACGTATTCTTCACTAAAAGGAATAACAGCCCAAGAAATTAGAGCTAAAGTCATTGTAACAATAGGTGCTAGAATAAAAATAACTTTATTCGCACTAGCTGGAATAATTATTTCTTTAAAAATATATTTTAAAGCATCAGCTAAAGATTGAAATAAACCAAAAGGACCTACAACATTTGGACCTCTTCTTTTTTGAACAAAAGCCCAAACTCTTCTATCAAGCCAAACAATCATTGCCACCGAAACCAATACAGGTATAAGTAAAAAAAGAACTTTATAAATTTCGTCAAATAAAATAATTAAGTTTTCTATCATTATCCTTCGGTTCCAGTTTTATTAAGATTTTTTTTTGCATTATCACAATCAACCATAGTTTTTGATGATCGTGCAATAACATTTGAAAAATAATAATCAGAATTGTCTACATAAATTTTTTCATTTAAAAAATTAAAATTTAAATTTTGATTAATATTGATTTCTTTATTTAAATTTAAATAATTGAACATACTATCGATTAATTCATTCTTATTTTTAAATAATTTTTTTCTTTTTATTAACTCAGATAAATTATTTATTATTTCCCAATCCTCTATAGCTAAACCAGGTGGATATGAAGCTTTATATGCTTTTTGAATTTTTCCTTCTAAATTAGCAAAATAACCATCTTGTTCTGTATAGGTTGATCCGGGTAAAATTACATCAGCAATATCTGCTCCTTTATCTCCATGACTACCAATGTATATTATAAATTCATTTTTCTTTTTAAAATTTAAATTATCTTGTCCAATTAAAAAAATTATTTCAAATTCATTATTATTAACTTTGTCTAAAACAATATTTTTTCCATCTGTTGAACTTAAAATATTCAAATCATAAGAGCCTACTGAAGATGCATTTTTGGATAATATATTTAGAGAATTCCATTCTTTATTTATTTTTTTTTTAGACAATAAATACTTTTTCATTTCTTCAAAAACATATTGCCCTGATTTAAGACTCAATACCTCTTCACCAATAACAATTAATGGTTTATTTGAATTTTGTATTTTAGATGATAATTCATGATTTTCTTCAACAATATCCTTGATTACTTTTGTTTCATTAGGAAGAGCCGTGTAAGGATACGTTAAGTCTCCCATGTCTCCTATCGAAAAAACTTCAAAGTTATTTTGCAAATAGCTTTTTCTAATTCTGGCATTTAATATTGTGGCTTCATATCTTGGATTTGTACCAATTAGTAAAACAAAATCAGATTGTTCTATTCCATTTAATGATGAGTTAAAAAGATAATTTTCTCTACTACTAGAATTAATATATAAATTTTTATTTCTAGACTCTAGGAAATTTGATTTGATGGTTTTGTTAAAAAATTCTTTTGTTATATATTGTGTTTCCATATTTGTAAGATCGCCTGTGAATCCAGCAATTTTATCTGAGGGACTATCTTTTATTTTTTCTACAATTATTTTATTTGCATCTTTCCAGGATATTTTTTTAAAATCTCCATCAATTTTATAGTATGGAGTATCAAGTCTCTGATTTTTTATACCGTCACATGCATATCTTGTTTTATCAGATATCCACTCTTCATTAATATCTTCATTAATTCTTGGTAATACTCTTTTTACTTCCCAACCATAAGTGTCGACTCTAATATTTGAACCTACAGAGTCCATTACGTCTATTGTTTCAGTTTTTTTTAATTCCCATGGTCTAGCTTCAAATACATAAGGCTTTGAAGTCAATGCACCAACTGGACATAAGTCAATTACATTTGCAGAAAGTTCAGACTCCATTGATTTTTCTAAATAAGTTGTAATTTGCATATCTTCACCTCTTCCAATCGCTCCAAGTTCGGGTACACCTGCAACTTCTGTCGCAAACCTGATACATCTTGTGCAATGTATGCATCTTGTCATTTGAGTCTTTATCAGTGGACCCATATATTTTTCAGGTACTTCTCTCTTATTTTCTTTATATCTGGATTTGTCTATTCCATAAAACATTGACTGATCTTGTAAATCACACTCTCCACCTTGATCACAAACTGGGCAATCTAACGGATGATTGGCAAGTAAAAACTCCATAACACCCTTTCTTGCCTTTTCTACTTTTTCAGTATTTGTTTTTATATTCATACCTTCTGAAACTGGCATAGCGCATGATGCAACTGGTTTTGGAGATTTTTCAAGTTCAACTAAGCACATTCTGCAATTGCCTGCTATTGATAGTTTTTCATGGTAGCAAAATCTTGGTATTTCTGCACCTGCTTGTTCACAAGCTTGAAGAATAGTTAAACCTTCATCTACTTCCAAATCTATTTCATTAACTTTTATTTTAATCATTATTTTTCTAATAAATGTTGATCCACTAAATAAGGAATCTTCTTGTTTCTATCCACTAATGGATTAAAATTATTTCTTTTAACTACTTCCTTTTTAAAATGTCTTAACAATCCTTGAACAGGCCATGCCGAACCTTCGCCAAAAGCACATATGGTATGACCTTCAATTTGTTTTGTTACATCCATAAGCATATCTACTTCATCTCTTGAAGCTTCCCCTTTAGCCATTCTTTCTAACATCCTCCACATCCAGCCAGAACCTTCCCTACAAGGTGTACATTGACCACAGCTTTCATGTTTATAAAATCTTGCTATTCTGGCCATGCATTTAATTATATCTTGGTCTTTATTTATAACCACAATGCCTGCTGTTCCAAGGCCTGTTTTATTTTCAATACATTCATCAAAATCTAGCTTTATTGTTTCACAGATTTTTTTTGGTATTAAAGGCATAGATGATCCACCAGGAATAACTGCTTTAAGATTATCCCAACCTCCTATTACACCACCCGCATGTTTTTCAATTAAATCTTTTAATGGAATACCCATTTCTTCTTCAACATTACATGGGTTATTAACATTTCCAGAAATACAATAAATTTTTGAACCAGTGTTTTTTGCTCTACCTAGTGAAGCAAACCACTTTCCACTTCTTCTTAATATAGTTGGAATAACTGCTATTGTTTCTACATTATTAATAATTGTTGGACAACCATACAAACCAATTAAAGCTGGGAAAGGTGGTTTTAATCTTGGTTGACCCTTGTTTCCTTCAATACTTTCAAGTAACGCAGTTTCTTCACCACAAATATATGCGCCTGCTCCATAATGTATATATATGTCTAAATTCCAACCACTATCACATGCATTATTTCCAATTAATTTATTTTCATATGCTTCATCTATTGCTTCTTGAAGTTTTTTTCCTTCATTGAGATATTCTCCTCTTATATAAATATAGCATTTGTGTGCATTTACTGCGTAAGATGCTAATAAACATCCTTCAATTAATTTTTGTGGTTCAAATCTTAAAATATCTCTATCTTTACAAGTTCCTGGTTCTGACTCATCAGCATTAATTACTAAATAATGTGGTCTTGATCCAATTTCTTTTGGTGCAAAAGACCATTTAAGACCAGTCGGAAATCCTGCACCTCCTCTACCTCTTAATTCAGATAATTTAACTTCATTTATTATCCATTCTCTTCCTTTATTAATTAATAATTTAGTATCATGCCAATCGCCTCTTTTTTGTGCAGATGTTAGATCTGGACCGGAGTCGTTGTACAGGTTTGTAAAAATTCTATCTTCGTCTCTAAGCATTTTTAATATTTAATAATGTTTTTCTGTTATTTTCTGGTTCAGAGTTCTTTCTTCCTCTATATGAACCAGGTTTGGGTTTTTCTCCTCTAAAAATTTGATCTATAATTTTTTCCGTTTTTTTATCATCTAAATCTTCATAATAGTCTTCATTAATTTGCATCATTGGAGCATTGATACATGCTCCAAGACATTCTACTTCCATCCAAGAACAGATTTTATCTTTAGATAATTCTTTTTCATTTTCTGATATTTTTTTTTTACATACGTTTACAATATCATATGCTCCACGTAGCATGCATGGAGTAGTAGTACAAACTTGGATAAAATACTTTCCTACTGGTGCTAAATTATACATTGAATAAAAGGTAGCAACTTCGTAAACTTTGATGTATGGAATTTGTAAAAATTTAGCAATGTATTTCATTGCTGAAAGTGGTATCCAATTATCATTTTGTTTTTGCGCTAAATATAACAATGCCATTACAGCACTTTGTTTTTTTCCTTCTGGGTAATTTTTAATAATATTATTTGCTTCATTTAAATTTACTTTATTAAATTCAAAATTTGATGGTTGTTCTTTTGATATTTTTTTTATACTCATCTGTCTATTTCTCCAAAAACAACATCCATTGATCCTAAAACAGCTGGTACATCAGCTAGCATATGGCCTTTTATTAAATAATCCATTGCTTGCAAGTGTGAAAAGCCTGGAGCTCGTATTTTACATTTATAAGGTTTGCTTGATCCATCAGATATTAAATATACTCCAAATTCACCTTTGGGAGCTTCTACAGCAACATATATTTCATCTTTTTTAACTCTATAACCTTCTGTAAATAATTTAAAATGATGTATTAATGCCTCCATTGACTCTTTTAATTCTTTTTTTGGTGGTGGAGTAATTTTTGCATCCAGGGTTTTAATTGGACCAGATGGTATTTGAGCAAGACACTGATTTATGATTTTTACACTTTCTCTCATCTCTTCTACTCTGCATAAATATCTATCATAACAATCTCCGTTTTTTCCAACTGGTATTTTAAAGTCGAATTGATCATAACATTCGTAGGATTGTGATTTTCTTAAATCCCACGGAACACCAGATCCTCTTAGCATTACTCCAGAAAAAGAATAGTCCAAAGCATCTTGTTTAGACACAATGCCAATGTCCACATTTCTTTGTTTGAAAATTCTGTTGTCAGTTAATAAAGTTTCTAAATCATCAATAATTTTTGGAAATTTTTGACAAAATTTCGCTATATCTTCATCTAAACCTCTTGGTATATCCTGATGAACCCCGCCTGCTCTAAAATAATTAGCATGAAGTCTTGAACCAGACACTCTTTCATAAAAAGTCATTAAAGTTTCTCTTTCTTCAAAGCCCCACAATGAAGGTGTTAGTGCGCCTACATCTAAAGCCTGTGTGGTAATATTTAAAATATGACTAAGAATTCTTCCAATTTCACAGAACATAACTCTAATAAACTGAGCTCTAATTGGAACTTCTACATTTAAAATTTTTTCAATAGCTAATGCAAATGCATGTTCTTGATTCATTGGAGCAACATAATCTAGTCTGTCAAAATAAGGTATAGCTTGTATGTAAGTTTTATTTTCAATTAACTTTTCAGTTCCTCTGTGTAGCAAACCTATATGAGGATCTGCATGTTCAACAACTTCCCCATCTAATTCAAGTATCAGTCTTAGAACTCCATGTGCTGCTGGATGCTGAGGTCCAAAATTTAAATTTAAAGTTTTTTTTTCTTTAGTCATTTTTTTTTGTTTGTTTCTTAATATATTCTGTTCCTTCCCAAGGACTCTCATAATCAAAATTTCTATAATTTTGTTCTAGTTTAACAGGTTCATAAATAACTTTTTTTTCATCCTCGCTATATCTAACTTCGTTATGACCGGTTAAAGGAAAGTCTTTTCTTAAAGGGTGCCCTTCAAATCCATAATCGGTTAATATTCGTCTTAAATCAGGATGATCTTTAAATTTAACTCCATACATATCAAATACTTCTCTTTCCATCCAATTTGATGATGGAAAAACTGATGTTAAAGAAGAGACAATTTCATTTTCATTTATCGAAAAATCAATAAGAATTCTTGAGTTAAATTCATGACTCAATAATAAATAAACAAGTTTAAATCTTCTTTCTTTTTCAGGATAATCAACTGCTGTAATATCTATTAATTGTTTAAATTTAGTTTTATTATTATTTTTTATAAACAATATAACTTCTAGTAAATCATCACTTTCTATATTTAAACAAATTATTTTATGATTTATTTTTGAACTTTTAATTTTTGTAGTAAGTTCTGAATTTATTGTTTTTTCCAAGTCAGATAAATTATTCATTTTATCTTTGCAAAGATCCTTTGTTTCTTATTTTTTTTTGAAGTTGCATTATCCCATAAAGTAAGGCTTCAGCGGATGGCGGACATCCTGGTACATAAACATCAACGGGTACAACTCTGTCACATCCTCTTACTACTGAATATGAATAATGATAATAACCACCACCATTTGCGCAGCTTCCCATTGATATAACATATCTTGGCTCTGGCATTTGATCG
>MDSW01129098.1_pt1 | contig 14595 bp, 8 predicted proteins | sample 811171 | NCBI WGS metagenome assembly MDSW01 (sample SAMN05326641, study PRJNA326480) | marine metagenome | isolation source: seawater | place: Atlantic Ocean: North West | collected 2012 | reverse complement strand
GCCGCCGCCTCCCTCCGCCGACGCCCCGCCGCGACGGACCGATCGCCGCCTCCGTCCATCGGCGACCCGTCGGCGACCGAAGGCGACGCCCCCTCGCTCTCCCCGCCGCCCACACCCGCGCGCCGCGCGAGACTTGCCGCCGCCGACTCCGCCAGCGCTCTGGTCTCGCGGACCGCCGATCGAAGCGCCTCGAGCGCCTCCGCGTCCTCGGCGACGGCGCCGCCGAACGCCTTCTCCTCCGCCAAAAGCGTTCTCCTCCGCGAGATCGTCTCCGCGAGCCTCGTCCGCACGGCCGCGAGCTGAACCGCCGCGCTCGTCCGCTCGCTCGACGCCGCGATCGCGCTCGAGCGATCGTCCGCGCGTCCGAAAAAGGCGGCGAGAAGCGTCCGCGCCGAATCCGCCGCCGCCTCGACCGCCGCCTCGACCGCCGCCGCCGCGCGCCGCGCGGCGCCGCGCGAGGGGTCGTCCGGGGTCATCATCCGGCGACTCCATCCCGCGAACCCACCCTCGCCCCCCGTCCCCAAACACTCTACCCGTCGCGCGCGCGCCTTCACGGCGCCGCGCATCGCGTCGATCGCCTCGTCCCATCGCCCGAGCGCGCTCAGAGAACTCGCGTGCGCCTCGAGCGCCGCCGCGAGCGCGCCGAGGGTAACGGCGAGCGCCGCGACGCGCAATCCGGAGGACGATCCCCGGGGATGCTCGTCCCGCGCGGGATGCTCGCCGCTCCCCTCGTCGCATCGCCGCACCGCCTCCTCGCGCGCGCGCGCGACCTTCCGCCGCGTCGCCTCCGCCGCGGCGTGGTTCCCCAGCACGTCCCCCTGGACCTGCGCGAGCCGCTCGCGTCGCCTCAGCGCGGGCGAGGACTCGCCCTGGCCGGCGCGCTCGAGGATGGCGAGCGACGACTCGAGGAGCGTCGCCGCGCCCGCGCCGTCGCCGCACGCGCGCTTCGCCTCCGCCGCGTGGAACAGGGTCGCGGCGTAGTCCGGGTGGTGCGGCCCGAGCGCCGCGCGTTTCTTCCTCGCCGCGGCCGCGTACGCGTCGTACGCGCCTTTGGCGTCGCCGCGCGCGAGGCGACACCCGGCGAGGTTGTGCGTCGCGACGCCGGACGCGGGATGCGACGCGCCGTAATGGCGCTCCAACGCCGCCGCCGCCTCCGCGTACAGCGCCTCGGCCTCCTCGTAACGCCTCTGTAACCGATAGAGCTCCGCGAGGTTGTTCTTCGCCGCCGCGACGTGCGGGTCGGCGGCGCCGAACCCCTCGCGGGCCTCGGCGAGCGCGCGGCGGAGGTACGCACCCGCCGCCTCGAGCTCGCCGCGACCGCTCAGATCGCGCGCGATGTCCGTGTACACGCGCCACTGCGCCGTGGACTTGTTCGACGCCGTCGCGGGGTACGACGCCGCCACCGGCGCGTCGAGCGCGGGGGGCGGGGAGGGGGGCGACGGAGCGGCGGAGGGTGGAGGCGGGGACGCGACGTCGTCGCGCGCGCGCGATGACGTCGACGGCTCCGAGAGCGAGGCGGCACCCGGAGACGAAGAAGCCAGGCGCGCGCACGCCAGGCCCGCGGAGGCCGAGGCGGAGACGCGAAGCAACGAAGCGAGGCGCGACATCGCGCCCCGGGGTCGAGGGGAGCGAGCGGCGCGGACGACGCGCGCGCGCCCGCGCGTGTGCGGCGCCGAAGCGTCGCGGCGGGGGTGTGCGCAGGAGAGCAGCTCCTGCGTTTTGGGGACTGAATCAGATCGCGGCGCGCGAAATTTTTCAACTCGACGGAGGTGGCTCGACCTTCGGGCCCAAATTTTTCACGTCCCCGAGGCGCGCCCCGCGCGTGCCTCGGCGCGCCGCGCGCCAAGGGATCCGCGCGCCGGGGGGTGTCGAAGCCGTCGTCCGTCGAGTCGTCGCGACCCTTCGCTCGCGTCCCGAAGCCGGATCGGTGACGCGCCTCTCGCGACCAGGCGACGACTCGTGCTTCTCGAAAGAAGAAAAAAATACTTCCGGGCGCCGCGCCCTCGGGTTGCCAAAACGTTTCCTCGCGGCGGCGCCTCGACGCACGTCGCGGCCGGCGCGATGTCGACCCACGACCGCGCGTCCCCGCGCGGCTCGCCGATCGCCTCGCTCGCGCCCGGGCCGCCCTCGCCGGCGCGGCGCGTCCAGAACGACCTCGCCGTGCTCGATACGTTCCAGGCGCTCCTCCTCGAGTTGGAGTCCGAGTTCAAACGAGAGGCGCAGCAGCAGTCCTGGGAGCAGTGCCGCGACCACTGGCGTCGCCGCGTGAGTCTCCTGAGCACCTACGCCCCCGACGTCCCGGAGCAGCTCGCGCGGATACTCCTGGGTGAGACGCGCGGCGCGGAGACGCGCCGCTTCCCCCTCCCAACCCCCCCCCCTTCGCGACCTGTTGGCACGTCCCGTGTTTCCCCAAAAAAAGTCCGTCGTCTTTCCCAAACACGCCGAAACATATTAAAAAACCAAACAAAAAATCCTTCCGCGCTCTCCCCCTCGTAGACCTCGAGGCCTCGATTCGTATCGAGGCGCAGCACACGTCCTGGATCGACGGCGATCGCAACGCGTGGACGGCCGCCGTGAAGGACATGGGCCGCCGCCTCGGCGGCGACGGCGTCCCGAGCGCGTGGTGGGTCTTCCGCGCGCCGACGTTTTTATCGAAGCTATACGACAGCGTCCAGCGAACGGCGTTCCGAAACCATAACCTCTACTCCACGGGCGAAGCGCAGAGGTGGCCGGCGACGCCCCTCGGGGTCGCGTGGCGCCTCTCCCTCGCGCGGCTCACGGGCGACGCGACGGACCCGGACGCGGCGGCGCGAGCCTTCGCCTCGAACGACGCGTGGCCGCCCGCGGCCGCCGCCGCCTCCGCCGCCGCGGCCGTCGACCGTCCGACGCGCCTCTCGGGGTCGCTCCCGAGGGCCGCGGGCGATGCTCCGCGCGCCCGCACGCGGCGGCCCTCGAACGAACTCACGCGCGAGAGGGGCGAGAGGGAGAACGATATCGCGAGGTTCGCGAGGCTTCTCGACGCCGGCGACCAACCCTTGCGATTTCGTCGGCGTGCCGACCGCCCCGCCCCGGCGTTCGACGGCGACCCGCGGGATTCGCGCGCGCGCGCCCGCCGCCGCGACGACGACGAGGAGGCGGACGCGGACGAGCTCGCGGACGAAGACGTGGAGGTTCTCGCGGACGGAGACCCGGGCGGGTGGCGCGATGAGTTCCGCGACGACCCGCACTACGTCGCGCTCGTTCAGCACTACCGCCGCGGGCTTCAGTCCGGAGAAGTGTACAGCGGGAACTGGGAGCGAGAGCGGCGGCGGGAGGATCCAGAACGCGACGCGCTCGTGGAGGCGGCGGTGGCGTCCGTGACGCGGCGTAGGGAGGCGCGAGGCGGCGGCGAGGCCGACGCGCGGACGGCGGCGAGGTCTCCGTCGCCGCGGCCTCGCCGCGCGTCCACGATCGTCGGGTCCCGCCGCGTGCCTCCGCCGCGCCGCGCCGAGGAGGAGGCGGAGGACGATTCGGCGATCGAGGAGGCGATCGAGACCTTCGACGACGACGACGACGACGACGCGGACTCGCCGGACTCGTCGAGCTCGCTCGAGCGTCGCGCCGGAATCGAGCGCGTCGAGCGCGCGACGCAGGTGCCGCTCGTGGATTCGCTTCAGGTTCGGCTGGACCGCGCGCTCGCGCTCGCGGAGTCCGCGAGGGAGGAGACGCTGTGTCAGATTTGTTTCTCCAACAAACGCGACGAGCTCATCCTGCCGTGCTGTCACATGCTGTACTGCCATCAGTGCGTCGTTCGCGCGTGCGACGCCGACGCCGCGCGGGGACAGGCGGAGAGGTGTCCCTGCTGCCGCGGATCCATCGGGGGGCTCTTGCGGTGCAAGCTCACGGGCGATGCGTAGGGTAGGGCGAGCGATGGCGGCGAGGGAGGGCGGACGAAAGACGAACGACGCGCGACGCGGGAACGACGCCGTACGACAGGCGTTTGTTCTTCCGAGAATATCATAAAACCCACTCGTAGTCTCTTGTAGCTTGTGACCGCGTCTCGACCCTCTCTTCTTTCGCTCGCGACGACACTCGGACGCGCGATGGCGAGCGCGATGGCGAGCGCGATGGCGAGCGACGCCGCGGGTAGGGCGCCGCCCGGCATGAAGCACAAGATGGCGATGTCGCACGAGGAGCGCCTCGCGGAGGGCTCGAGGTACCGCGCGGAGGGAAACGCCTTTTTCCGCGCGGGCGACGTGACTGCCGCCGAGGAGTCGTACCGTCGCGGCGCCGAGCTCTTCGACGTCATGCAGTGCGAGTCCCCGCACGACCCGACGCCCGCGGCGCAGAACGCCGCCTCGATCGCGCTGGCGGCGCCGCTGTTCACGAACCTCGCGCTGTGCCTCGCGCGGCGCGGGGCGTGGTCCGATTGCGCGACAGCGTGCACGGAATGCCTCGACCTCGAGCCGGAAAACGAAAAGGCGCTCCTGCGCCGCGCCGAGGCGAGGGTCGAAATCGGCACCGCCGAGTCCTTCGACGACGCCGCGCGCGACCTCGCGCGCGCGACGAAGCTCCGCCCCGAGTCCCCTCTGACGCGCGAGACGGTCAAGCGCGTCCGCGCATCCCTCGCCGCGGCGAGACGAAGACGCGACGCGCGCGACGCGGAGACCCTCTCGGGCTGCTTCGACAAACTCAACGCCGACCGTCGACGACGCGCCTCGCGCGCCGAGAACGACGACATGGACGCCGTCGACGGCGCCACGAACGCGGGGCTTTACGACGCCGCCAACGTCGCCCCGCCGGGGGAGGCGTTCCCGGTCTCGGGCGCGCGCGCGGCGCCGCCTCTTCGCGTGGACGACCTCGACGCGGCGTTCGAAGAGATCGACGACGACGAGGAGGAGACGCGCCGAAAGCGGCGAGAGGAGTTTTACAACCAAGGCCTTCGCTCGGGCGCGATTCGACTGGTCAACCCCGGGTACTACTGACGACGCGTCCGAGGCGTACGCTCGCGCGTTTCGTTTCGTTTTCATCGCGGGGATGGACGCGAGACGGTCATTCATCAGACGTCGCGCCGTGGATGTGCGTATCGCGCGAGTAAAAGTAGACTACTCTCGTCGACGTTTTTTCCGTCGGAACCTTCCGTCGCCGCTTCACCGCTTCTTCGCGCGGGCGCTCTTCCCCGGCCTCGCGTTCTTCTTATCCTTCGCCGCGCCGCCCTTCTTCGCGCCCGGCGCGCCCGCGCCCGCGGCGGCGCCGTTCCCTTTCCTCCCGCGCTTGAACGACGCGAACGCATCCTCCCCCCCCTCCTTCAGCTCGCGCTCGCGTTTCGCGCGCCGCGCCGCCTTGTCCGCCTTGGCCAGGTCGTTGACGCCGCCGACGTTGTATTTTTTGTCGAAGCGTTTATCCCACGCGGACTTCTCGTCGCCCTTCGTCCCCGCGCGCTTCCGCTTCGACTTTCGCGCGCCGCCCATCTCCTCCTCCATCCTCGCCTTTTCCGCAGCCTCCTTCTCCTTCCTTCGAACGTTCGCCTCCTGTTCTTCCCTTCTTTTCTTCCGCAGCGCCTCCTTATCGGCGACGGTTTTCTCCTGCGCGACGATTTCCTCCTCCGTCTTGCGCACGTGCGCGTGGAACAGCACGCGCCCCTCGCACATCCCCTCCTCCACCTTCACCAGCTCGAGCTCCATCCTCGGCCCGATTTCCTGCAGCACGACGCGGCTCCTCGTGTTCGCGCGAGCGACGCGGTTGTAGTCCTGCACGAGGTCCACGCGCGCGTTCACCGCGTCCTCGCCCTCCGAGTCGGAGACGTCGGACGCGCTGGAGTACCCCTTCCCGAACCCGCGCCCGGGCTCGAAGAATTCCGACACGTCGTTCAGCTGGCCGAGGTCCGGGGCGGCGCGCGAGGTGAGGAGCTTGCGGAGCTTGCGGTTCGCGCCGGTCGGGGCGGCGGAGATGGAGTAGTGGCGGAACTGGAACCGGTTGGTTTTCGCGTCGAAGTCCACGAGCAACGCGCGCTGGCACGTGCTGAGCTTCACCTTGCGCACGTTGATGGGCGGGAAGAGGTTCTGGAACGTGATCGTCGCGAGCTTCTGGTGCGGGGCGTCGCCGAAGTTGTTCAGGACGACGAGCGGGGGGTTGAGGAACGCGCTCGCGGGCGCCCTGGGGTTCTTCTGCGCCGCCGCCACCTCGCGAGCGAGCGTGTACGTGTGCACGCGGAACGTGAGCGTGGGCCCGCGCGGGGTGCGACAGATCTTGACGTACTTGCTTCGGTCCGTGGCGCTCAGGATGACGAAGTGAGACACCCCGAGCGGGCCGGAGACCTGGACGAAGTCCTTGAGCTTGTTCGTCTTGCTCTCCTTCAGGTTCCGCGCCGTGTGCGGCTCCATCACGCGCCGGACGTCCTCCGTGAGTTCCTTGACGAGATCCCCGAACTTCCCGCGACGCATCACGAACGAACGAGGCGTCGAGGACGCGTTGCCCCCGGGCTGGCCGGAGGCCTCGACGTGCGTGCGGTGCTTTTTACGCCGAGTCTTCGCCATCGCGCGCGAGTCGCGGGGAAAAGAAGGACCGTGAGCGACCCCGGAGAGGACGCGTGCGACCGCCGCCGCCGCCGACGAAATGACGAACGCGAGGATTGCTCGCCGCCGTCAAAAGTCAGTGCGGTCACTGCGCCGAGGCAATCGCGCGCGACTGCGGAAACGCCGAGACTGGAAACGCATAGGTGTGAATCCTCCGAGAGATTTATGTGCATCATCGGTCTTGAAAGTGTGAAATGTACATTTCTCCCTGAATGCAAAAGCCGTTCCGCATTGAAGGAACGACGCCGCCGCGACGAGGTTTTCCGCGCCGCGCTTTTTGGAAACCCGAACGCTTTCCCCCAACGATCCCCCCGCACACGGTCGGCGCGCTCGCACGCCCGCGCGCACAAGTTCGTCCCGCGCCCGGAACGTCACCTGTCCCTCGACGGCGCGTTCGCGCACGAATGGCGTCGAGCGCGCAGCACGAGCTGCTCCCCCGCCGGGGCCGGCGGATGGCGACGCCCAGGCGTCGCACGCCCGCCGCCGGAATCGCGCGCCTTCGCGCGACCGCGCCCCCGTCCGCCGCCGCCCCCGCGTTCCTCGGCCGGTCGCGCCTCGCGTCCATCACCGCCGCCCACCTGCTCCCCGCCCCGCCCTCCACCCCCGCGAACGCGGTCGTCGGCGACGTGGCCGCCTCCGCGAAGGACGCCGGCGGTTCGTCGAAGACCATCACCGTGCAGCGCCTGCTCGAGCGCCGCCCCGTCGCGATCGTCGCGCACGTCATGGGCACGGGCCTCGCCCTGTTCCTCGCCGGCGGCACCGCGGGCGCGGTCGCGAAGACGTGCACGGCACCTCTCGACCGGCTGAAGATCATCATGCAGATCTCCGGCGCGAACCAGCAGAGCGCCGCGGCGCAGGCGGCGGTCAAGGGCGGTTTGATCCCGGCGTTCGTCGCCATCGGCAAGTCCGAGGGCATCAAGGGGTACTGGAAGGGCAACGTCCCGCAGGTGATTCGCATCCTCCCGTACAGCACCGCGATGCTCAACTCGTACGAGTTCTACAAGAAGCAGCTGACGAATAAGGAGACGGGGAAGCTGTCGGTGCCGGCGAGGCTCGCCTCGGGCGCGGCGGCGGCGTGCACGGCGACGCTCGTGACCTACCCCTTGGACATCATCCGCCTCAGGCTCAGCGTGGACCCGAACATGAAGACGATGTCGCAGGTCGTCAAGGCAATTCTGAAGGATGAAGGCCCCGGGGCGTTCTACAAGGGTCTCCCCGCGACCTGCGTCAGCATCTCGCCGTACAGCGCGTTGAACTTTTGCATGTTCGATCTCTTCAAGAGAATCGTGCCGGAGGGGGCGCAGGGCATCGCCGCCGCGTCGTTCACCGCCACCCTGCTCGCCTCGGGGGCGTGCTACCCGCTGGACACGATCCGCCGCCAGATGCAGCTCAAGTCGAGCACGTACAGCGGCATCATGGACGCCGGGGCGGGCATCCTGGCGCGCGACGGCGTCGGGGGATTCTTCAAGGGGTTCGTCCCCAACGCCATCAAAAACGCGCCAAACAAATCCATCCAGCTCACCACGTTCGACATGCTCAAGCGAAAAATCAAGGAGAGCGAACAGGCACTGGAGGAGGAGAAGCGGTTGCTCTAGAGGGATACTATCTTAGCGCGAGCGCTCGCGAACGCGTGGGACACGTGTAATCGAAAGGACCACGAAACGGAGCGCGCGCGTGACGAAAGGACGCGGCGCCAGCGAATGCGAATTTCGTCAACAAAAGAAGCCTCCTCGTCGCAACCGCCGCGCGCTCAGTTCTCCTGGCACTTGCCGTACTCGAACAGGGCGCAGTCGCCGCCCCAGGGAAGCTGCTTGAGTCGCCTGCGCATGTACGAGTACGCCTGAGGAGTGAAGAAGGGGGGGGGGGCGAAGCGTGGACGAGTCAGCGATCTTTCGTCCTCGGCGCGGGTGCGCGGGCGGAGGCGTTCGACGCGACGAGCGAAGGGGCGGGATCAGGGGGGGGGTCCGTCGGGGTCGGGGCGCGCACCGGCTGCTCGTGGTGCTCGTGGTGACCCATGCCGGCGAAGAGGTAGACGCCGAGGCCGCCGCACGCGGGCACGGCGAGCATGGTGACCGCCTTCCACTTTTTCATCTCGGCTGTGGGTGGCGGCGCGGGGGCGGTCGAGGAGGGGACGCGGATTAGCACGGACGTCGAGGGCGGGGGAGGCGGGCGCGCGAAGGGGGGCGGTGGCGTGGGGAGCGACGGAGAAGGCGCGTTCGAGGAACCCGAGGCTGGGCGCCGCGAACGCCGAGAGACGAGGGCGATCGCACGCGCCGGGTCCCTCGGGCGTCGTTCTCGCGGTTTCAGCGCGCGCGCGCGTCGCCGAGAGCGCGCGCGGGGGCCCCGCGTCGGCTGGGGAGAGGGGGGACCTCCGATTTAGGGCAAAAAAATATCGCCCCGCTCCGCGGCGAGGCACGCACCGACTTCCTCCTCGATGGAGCCGCCGCCCGACATGTTGCGGCGGGTCACCCGCACAGGGGCCTGCGCCGCCCGGCGAGCGACGTTCAAGAGGGCGGTGCGAGCGGACATAGCGCCGAACGCGTGCGGTGTAATGGCACGAGAGAGGACTCGCTCAGATGCCCCGGGCTCATGTCCCGTTGATGGTTGGTCGAGCCGGATCCATCGCGTGGACGGTTGCAGCGCCGCTATGGAAACAGGTTAGCCTAAATTGACGAGACCCATACTTGTATACTTTTTACGAAGCCAGTTTACTGAATGTGATGAAGGGCACAAAAACCACCGCGCTCACGACGCCGCCGACTTCGCCTCGAGCGCCGCCAGCAGCGCCCTCTTCTTTTCCGCCAAGAGCGCCGCGAGGTCCATCTCCTTCGCATCCCCGCCCCCCCCGTCCCCGTCCCCCGCCTTCGCCCGCTTCGCCGGCGGCTCGTCGCCCCCTCCCACACCGTCGCGCTCCGGCTCCGGCTCCGGCTCAGGCTCAGGCTCCGGCTCCGGCGTCTTTTCGCGCGCCACTTCCAACCGAACTATATGGTCGCCGCGTTCGGCGTCCCCGCTCGGTTTCGAACCCTTCCCCGCGGCGCGTCGCTCGTCGCCCTTACCGACCGCGCCGTCCCTCGGGAGCCCTTTACCCTCTATGACCTTCACGTCGCCGGTTTTCGCGCCCTCGTCCACGAACACCGTCTCCGGGCCCCGCAGCGTCTCCACGTCGAAGAATCCCCCCTCCCTCGCTTCCTCGGCGGTGAGCCTCAGGACGCTCGAGATGTTCGCGCCGTCGCGCGCGAAGAGCTTCGAGGGCATCACGCGGACCACGGCGCGGATCGACCGGCCGACGAGCGCTATCCTCGCGCCGTCGGCGACGCCCGGGGGAATGACGACGCGGCCTTGGAAAAACTCCTCGACGGCGCCCGCGCCGTCGCACTTGGCGCACGGCACGGGAAAGCCGAAGCCGCGCGCGTCGCACGCGGCGCACGGGGCGGCGGCGGTCGCGCCGGGCGCCGCGGGGGCGAGGCGCGTGCCGGCGCAGGTGGCGCACGGCTCGCACTTCATGCCGACGCCGGCGCACCACGCGCACTTCTGCTTGAACGGCGCCATCGCGAGCTTCGTCGCGCCCGTGAGCGCCTCCTTGAGGGTGACGTTCACGAGGACGTCGGAGCTCTCCGCGCCGTTCGCGCGCGTCCGGCGGTCGTACTCCGAGCGCTTGACCGCGTCGCTCAGAACCTCGTACGCGGTGACGATGGCCTGGAACCTCTTCTCCGCCTCGGGGCGCAGCGCCTCGTCGCGGATCTTGTCGGGGTGGCACGTGAGCACGAGCTTGCGGTAGGACTTGCGAACCTCCTCGGGCGTCGCCGTCGCCGCGACGCCGAGGGTGTCGTACAGGCTCGAGCCGCCGCCGCCGGACGACGCCGCGCTCGAGGACATCGCGGGGTGAAGGAGAGTCCGGCGCGCGTCGCGCGTGAACCGCCCTCGCGGAGGTGCGGGAGGGCGCGTTCGCGCTACTGAGCGCGCGCCGAGATCTCGAGCGGGATGAAGTGGCGAGTCCAAAAATTCCCCGGCGCCGGCGTCCGTTTTTTAGCCCGCTTCGTGCCGACCCCACCTTATCCGTCCTGCGCACCACGCGCGCTGGCGATCGGCGCCATGGGCGCGCACGGCGGCGAGCCCCCGCCGATCCCGTTCACGGTCGAGCAGCTCGTGGGTGAGATCTCCTCCGAGCGCGCCGCGACGGCGCAGCAGGCGTGCGCGGCGTTCGCGCAGCTCGCGACGAGGGCGCCCATCCCCGCATCCTTCCGAGGCGCGGTCCCCGCGGTGCTCTCCGTCGTCGAGCGCCGGGACGAGCACGGCTTCGACGTCGCCGCGCGCGAGAGCGCGGTCGCGGCGCTCGTCGCGCTGTGCGCGTGCGTCGAGGGCGCGGCGGAGGACGCCGTCGCGAACGGCGCGGTCGCCAAGCTCCTCGCCGCCGCCGCGGTCGAAGCCGACCGCCGACTCGATCTGAACGCCCTGGAGTGCCTCCGCGTCCTGGCCACCGCGCGAGCCGCGTCCGCGGCTCTCGTCGCGGACGACGCCGCGATGGACGCCGCGTTCGCGTTCGTCGCGGAGCGCGCGGTTCCCGGGTCGGGTCCCGACCCGAACCTCACCCGCGCGGACCCCGTGGCGGCGGCGGCGCTCGACCTGCTCTGCGGCTTGGCGTCGAAACGCTCCGACGAAGGCGCCGCCAGGCGCGCCGTCGTCGAGAGGGGCGCCGTCGGCGTCCTCGCGAAGGCGCTCGCGGCGACGCGCGACGACGAGGTCGCGGTGCGCGCGCTTCTCGGCCTCGCGATGACGACGAACGAGGGCGCGCAGCAGGCGGAGCTCGCGGCGACGCCGGGCGCGGCGGCGGCGACGCTGCGCTTCGCCAAATCGACGGACCGAGACGTCGCCGAAGTCGCGAAGCGGATGTGGGCGCGGCTGGGCTCGAACGCCGACCTCAAACCGACGCTCGCGGCGGCGCTCAGGGAGAGCGTCGCCGAGACGCGCGTGGAAGAGGCGTAGAGACGCGCAGACCCGCGGAGGGGGGCGCGGAGACGTGGAGGGAGGCGCCCCGGGGTCGTCGTTCGCGGGATAGTCGCGCGTTTTAGAAAGAAGTCACGCGAAGGATTCGTTTCGTCGCCCCGCGAACGCGTTCTCGCGCGTCAGCGCTCGCATCTCCCCCGCCACCTTCGCGTCGCTGCCGCCGACCAGCGCGTCGCGAAGCTCCGAATCCATCCGCGCGAACGCCTCCCGCGCCGCGTCGTCCTCGTCCCGAAACGTCGCCGGTTCGTGCGACGCGTCGCTCGATCGCCTCGACGCGGCGGCCTCGAGCTCGGCGAACTCGGCCCGGACGGCCTCTTCTTCGCTCGCCGCCGGATGCTTCTCCCCTCGCGCGTCGCGCGTCGTCCGCTCGGCGGCGCCCGCGACGATGCCATTCCCCCCCCCCGCGCGCCCCGCCTCCCTGTTCGCCGCGTCCAGCCTGACCGCCAGCCTCTTCGGGACGCCGTCGAAGGAGACGTACGTCGTTCGCGCGTCGTCGTCCGACGCTTCGTCGTCCGACGCTTCGTCCCTCCGCGCCTCGGCGACGCGTCGGAGGAGCGACCAATTCCACGCCGCCGCCGCGGACGGCAACCGCGACGGCACCCGCGCCGCCTTCTTCTCCTCCCCCCCCCGAGCCCCCGCCGTCGTCCCCTCGTCGTCGTCGTCGTCCGAATCCCCGGCGTGGTGCCCCGGCGCGCGCGCGGTCGCCCTCCCCGCCGCGTCGGGGGTCTCGCGCGTGGCGGGGTGGCGTCCCAGGAACAGGTCGATGCCCTCCTGCTTGTCCGCGTCCGTGTACGCGTTGCTGACGTACCGCCGCGCGGACGTCGCGAGCTTCGCGGAGGCGCGCTGCGCGGCGTCGGCGAGGCGGCGTCGAAGGCCCGCGGGTCTCCGCGCCGGGTCGGTCGACCGGGTCGAGTCCGCGTCATCTTTTTTTTCGGCGTCTGCGTCGCGCCGCGCGACCCTCGCGTCGGCGTCCCTCATCTCCTCCTCCTTGGCGTGCGCCTCGCTCCCGCCGTACTGCAGGGCGAGCTCGTTCCCCACCTCCCTGTACATCTCCGAGAGCGCCTTCGCGAGCGAGCCGTCGGGGTCGATCGCGCCGGACCCGTCCTCGTCGCGCGCCGCGCCGAGCGCCTCGAGCTGCGCGCCGAGCGCGGCCAGCCCGAACGCGAACTGCGCGACGTTCGTCCGGTCCAGACAATCGACGCAGTGCGACCGCAGGACGCCGCGCTGCGTCGCCGCCGCGAGCGCGTCCGACGCGCGCCACGGCGGGGTCGCGACCGCGACCGCGTCGGGGTCCCACGGTTTGGATCCGCGCCCCGCGCCGGGCACAGTCGCGCGGGGCTCGCCGCCGCCGAGGGTCGCCGACGGCGCCGCGAAATCCGAAACGTCGGCGCCCTCGTCGAGACCCGTGAACGCCTCGCACCGAGCCTCGCGCCAGAGCGCCGCGCACCGACGCGCCGCGGGCGAAGCGCCCGACCGGGGGGTCGACGGGTCGGACGAAGGGCGGTCGGACGACGGCTCGGACCTCTCGGCGCGGTCTTCGCGCGTCGCGCGTCGCTCGAACGCGGCGAGGAGACGCGACCGCGGCGCGATCGCGAAGACCCCGACGAGGGATACCGCCCCCGCGGCGACGCGCGTCAGCCCCGCGAGCCCCCTCGTCTCCGGCGGCCGCGCCCGATCCGGGCGCGCGGAGGAGGCCGCCGAGGGCCCTTCCCGATCCTTGGCTGCTTCCCGACGCTTGACGCTCTCCTTGGCGTGCTTGGCGAAATCCCAGTGCGCGCACGCGACGCGTTCTCGAGGATTCTCGGGCGAGTCTCCGGCGTCGCCCCGCCTCAGGTCCCCGTTGACGCGATGCAACGCCGCCGCGAGCTCGTCCCCGAGCGCGGTCTCCTCGCGCGCGCCCCGCCCGTTCCCCTCCTGGCTCTTCAGCAGGCTCAGGACGACCGTCGGCGCGCCGAACCGCCGGTGGTGTCTCTCGAAGTGCTTCGCCGTCGCGCGGAAGTTCGGGTCGTCGCGGCGGAGCGCGATGCTCGGCCGCGCGTCCAGCGAGCTCGACGCGTCCTGCGACCACCGAAGCGGAACGCTCCCGCGCGTCTGCGTCACCGCGGAGAGCGCGATCGAGGCGGCGCCCGAGGGACCCCACCGACCCGAACAGTCCACCACCTGTTCCGTCTCCACCTCGTTCGCGACGTGGCCCGCGCGAGTGACCCCGCGGCGGTTAAACCGCGTCCCGGCGAAGTGGCGCGACCGCCGCGCGACGAGGACGACGTCGAACGCGCGACCAAACAGAGAGAGCCGCCGCGACGCGAAGTGGCCGTGCACCAGCGGAACCAACCACCTGGGGAGCGCGGCCGGGCCGAGGGCGCGGCGGAGGGGGCGCGAGAGGTGCGCGTTCCACGCGAACATGTCGTCGAAATCGTCGCAGGCGCGTTCGCAGTCGCGTTCGCCGCCGCGCGCGCCGCCGCCGACGCAGTTGGCCTGCGTCGTCGCGACGAGGCGGTACGCGTGCGAGAAGAAGAACCCGCGGGAGAGGTCCACGCGCGTCAGGAGGCGCCACAGGCGGCGCTCGTCGCCCTCGGCGGTGGGCCGCGCGCCCCCGGGAGGGTCCGCGACGCGCACGAACTCCGCGGCGGCGACGCCGAAGACGTCGCGGCCGCAGAGCCGGCCGAGGCGCCGGCGCCGCGTCACGACGACGAGGTGGTGGCCGCCGAGGAGGCGGAGGACGCCCAGGAGGGCGCACCCGCGCGCGACGAGCCTCGCGCCGCCGGACGCGGCGTTACCGGCCGCGATCGCCGCGACGACGCGAAGGCGCTGAGCGTCGTCCATCGTCGACGCGTCCTCGTGCGCGTCGAGGGCGCTGTCGGGGAGAGACTCGCGCGCGATCTTCAGGACGCGCCATCGCGTGCCGTCGCCCGTCCCGGCGAAGACGTAGTGCCAGCGGGAGGTGGCGTACACGAGCACGCGCTCGGCGCGGAAGCTCGCGTCCAAGCTCGCGTCCAAGCTCGCGTCCAAGCTCGCGTCCAAGCTCGCGTCCAAGCTC
>MDSW01145024.1_pt1 | contig 14596 bp, 12 predicted proteins | sample 811171 | NCBI WGS metagenome assembly MDSW01 (sample SAMN05326641, study PRJNA326480) | marine metagenome | isolation source: seawater | place: Atlantic Ocean: North West | collected 2012 | reverse complement strand
TTAATCATTGCATTAATAAATATTATTATACCTTTATAATCTTCTAATCTTCCTACAAATAGTATTTTTTTTCTTTTTCTAATAGAAGTATTTATCTTATTTTTAGTCACACCATTCAGTAAGACGTATCTAGGAACTTTTTTATTTAAAACTTCATCAAACCAATATTCAATTCCACTTCCATCTTGCGTCCCTATAACAGATGCAAATTTGCCTTTAAAAGAAAATTTATAAATTTTGTGTACCAATCTCTTACTATTTAATATTGATCGCCAAAATGAACAAACACCTAATACTCTGACTACAATAGGTTTATTTGGAAAAAATTTAGTTAAGCAGAATGCAATAACAACGTTTGCAGAATCACAATACACAATATTAGGGTTGTTTTTTTTAATAAAAATTATAATCTTAAAAAGTTGTCTAATGTCTCTCAATATCATTGCGAGTTTTCTTGGGATAAAACTAGGAAAATAAAATTTACCAGATAAAACTACAATATTAGCATTTAAATTTTTTAATTTAATACTTTCATCCTTTCTCTTTGTCCAATTAGATGTATAAGTAGACCCAGAATCTTTTGCTGTAAAAATAATTGAAGTATCATATTTATTTGCAATCGTTTCAAATAAATTATATATAGTTGGTACCCCTTCAGGTTGCCAGTTCATTTTTTCCAAACTACTCTCAAATCCAGAATAGAGTCTAGTGATAAATAAAAAACTCATAATAAATCTTATATTATAATTTGAATTATTATAATACTTTATTTTTTAATTAAATTTATAATAATAATTAGTATAATTTGTTTATTTAAAAAGCTATTGAGGTATTAAATTATTTTACTAATAAATTTTTATATAAAAACTTTCCTGCACTATTTTTAGGAAATTCATTTATGTATTTTAAGTTTATTACTCTTTTTGTAATTAAAAAATTTTCTTTAATTATCTGATAGACTTTATTTTTTTCTATCTCTTTTTCTGTATACCATATAAATAAATGATCACGCGCCGTACATAATACTTCTATTCCATTTTGTTGTAGCTTATGTTCAATATCATCTAAGTTAATTCTTTTATCTTCTATTTTTATGTATCTACTATCCCTAGATACAAGAATAAATTGTTTATCGTAGTTAAATTTTGCCATATCTCCTGTATTTAATAACCTAGATGAACTTTCATTAATTTTCATTTCTAAATAATTACTTGCATAACCTAAAAAAACATTTGGCCCTTTATAAAATAGTTTTCCTGTAGTATTAGGTTTTGAAATTTTTTTATTTTCTTTATCCAATAAAAAAAATTTCCCTCCTTTTATTGGCTTGCCAATAATGCCATTAATAAAGTTTTTATTTTTCACCAAATAATAAGACATTCTTGGAGATGCTTCTGTTTGCCCATACATTATATAAAATTTTGTTTTACTTTTTAAAATACTAATTATTTTATTAAAAGATGCTAACTTAATTTTTCCTCCTGCTTGAGAAATAAAGTTTAGCTTCGATAAATAATATTTTTCTAATTTAAATTTAAAAATAATATCATAGGTAAAAGGAACTCCATTAAAGTTTGTAATATTGTTTTCTTTTACTAAATTTATTGAGGATTTGTCAATTAGCGCTTTATCTGTGAGAATTAAACTAGCTCCAGAAAATATATGAGTATTTATTATAGATAATCCATAAGAATAAAAAAATGGTAAATTAGTAATAGTTCTATCACTTTTTGATATTTTTAGATAATTTATTATGTTAATAGTATTAGAACGTAAATTTTTATAAGAAATTTTAGCAAACTTAACTGATCCTGTTGACCCTGATGTCGAAATTAATAAGGCTATACTTTTATTAATATAAAATTTTTTAGATTGCTTTAGAATAAAAAAGTTCCTTAAAAATTCATTGTTATATTTTTTATAATTAGAGTTTTTAAAATTTTCTAAATTGCTAAAAATATAATTTGGTTTGAATCTATCAATTATCTCATGAAAACTATTTTCTTTAGTGTTATTATCTAAAAGTATTGCTACGGCTTTTTTTTGAAGACATGCTAGATAAATTAGCAGTCCTTCTAAACTATTTGAGGTCTTTATTAAACAAACTGACCTAAATGAAATTAATTCACTAACACAATTAACTTTTCTTAATAACTCAAGATAAGTGATTTTGATATTAGCTTTAGTAATAATAGCAATCTTATTTTTACTTATATTTTTTTTTTCAAAAGGAAATTTGTACATTAGGTTTTAATAAATAATTTATTTACTATTTTAATAAATTTTATAATATATAGCTTGTCTTGCAAGAGCAATTTAGAAAACCTGTTTTAATATAAATGAATTGATTAATAATTATATTAGTTCAAGATTAATTAACATTTTTTTACATCTAAAATATTTGATTATTTCCTATTTTCTCAATTCGTTTTTTATATTTATAGTATTTCATAATTTGGAAACCTTACTCTGAAACTAAAAAAACTGTTATATATTTAATTATCAAATATCTACTTTATTTTAAACTTATCGACTTCTTCGGGTAATACTAATTCAAAATCTGCTTCACATATTTTAAACTTGTTTACTTTAGCATTGCCTTTAAATTTTGCTATACCTCTTTTATAAGAAATTACTTCTGAGTATAAATCTAGTCTGTCACCTATTATTACCTTTTTTTTAAATTTTGATTTAGAAACCTTTGATAAATACATTATTTTACCTTTATTACCTGGTAATGTTAAAATAGCAAGTGCAGAAAGTTGTACTATAGCTTCAATTTGAAGTAAACCAGGCATATTAGGATCTCCAGGAAAATGACATTTAAAGAACCAGTCGTTAGCCGTGAGATTTTTAAAACCTTTTACCGATTTGCCAGGAATAACTTCTTCTGCTACGTCAATCATAAGATATGGAAATCTATTTCTTTGATAAACAAGAATATCATTATTATCTAAATACATATTTTAAATACTTCTAATTTTTTCATTGATTGTTTTATAAATCGCTTCACTACTAATTCCAGAACTTTCTAATATTTCTGAGTAAGACCCTGTATTTTTATATGTATCCTGTACTCCAAGAAAAAACTGTATTGGTTTTATTTTATTTTGAATAAATACTTCTGATACGGCTGAACCTAAACCTCCAATTATATTATGTTCTTCAACAGTAAATACTAATTCGTATTCCAAAGCAATCTGTTCTAGGCACTTTCTATCTATAGGCTTTACGGTATGAAAGTTATAGAGTGAACAGTTAATTCCATTCTTACTAAGTTTTTCTATAGCTTTTTTACTTTCTCCAACTGAGGTACCGGTAGCAATAATTGCTATTTTCTTACCTTTAATTATTTGTTTAGCTTTACCTATTTGAAAATCATAATCTTCATAATTTATTTGCTGTGAATCATTATCTCCCGTTAATCTGATATAGGTAGAATTTTCTGATTTTGCAGAAGCAAACACAGCTTTTACGGTTTCTAAGGTGTCAGAAGGAGAAATTATATTTATATTTGGAAGAGATCTTAAAACTCCTAAATCTTCTATACAACAGTGAGAATATCCTAAATAACCCAATGACACCCCACTAGCTAGCCCAACAAAAGTTAAAGGTATTTGCATATATGCTAAATTTATTTTGATTTGCTCTAAACATCTCATTGTTTGAAAGGGAGCAAATGTTGAGACAAATACATTCAAACCCTCATTAGCTAAACCAGCAGCAACCCCCAAGGTATTTTGTTCAGCTATTCCTATATCAAAATATCTATCAGGATATTTTCTTTTGAATCTATCAAGACCTGCAGACGTAGAAGTATCAGAGGTTACAATAACTAACTTATCATCTAGTTTAGCTAACTCCATTATTGATAAACCATAAGTAGCCCTTTGTCCAACGGAACGCCATAAATTAATATTTCTTTCAGTATAAATCATCTTATTCTAAAACCTCTTTTAAGGCTTCTTCATAATTATTTTTAGTAAGTAGATTATGATGCCACTTGTTATCATTTTCAAAAAGTTTTATTCCTTTACCTTTTATTGTATTGGCAATAATGGCATTAGGTTTATGATTATTTTTTTCTTTAGTTAAAGCAAAAATTAAGTCTTTTACATTATGTCCATCTACTTCAATAACATTCCATCCAAATTCTTTAAACTTACTACTTAAATTATCATTAGGCATAATTTCATTTGTAGATCCAGTCTGCTGAAAGTTATTTTTATCAACAATAACTTGTAAATTTTTAAGATTAAATTTTGAAGCAGCCATAGCTCCCTCCCAAACAGATCCTTCATTACACTCGCCATCACCCAGAATAACATATACTTTATTATTCAAATTTAAGTGGATTTTTGCTAATGCTATTCCGATACCTATACTTAAACCCATGCCCAAGCTACCTGTTGAAAATTCTATTCCCTTATCTAACTTTCTTACGGGATGTCCAAATAAAAAAGTTTTTTTACCTTCATAGTTGATTAACTCTTCTTTGGATATAAACCCTAACTCATTAAGTGCAGCATAATAACTTAATACACTATGCCCTTTACTTAAAATAAATTTATCTCTATTTTGCTCTGAAAAGTTACTGACCGATAAATCCATTACTTCTTTAAATAAAACAGCTAAAATTTCACACATAGATAGTGCACCTCCTAAATGTGCATTTTTTCCCTGCGTTGCATATGCTGTCTTTAGAACATTAACTCTAAGGTTTTTAGCAAACTCTTGTATCCTTTTTATAGTTTTTTCTTCCATTAGTTAAACCCTTAATCCACCATCTACTCTTATAGATTGAGCTGTTATATATGAAGCCTTACTAGAACATAGAAAAGTAACTAAATTTGCAATTTCTTCTGGCTCTGCTATTCTTTTCAAAGCAATATTCTTTAATACCTCACTTATAACGCTTTCATTGGTATTTTCCTTCATAAGTTTAGTATTTGTTAACCCAGGCAAAATACAGTTAGCTCTTATATTGTATCTACCTAATTCATAAGCTAAGGTCTTAGTCATAGCTTCTAAAGCTATTTTACTCGAGGAATAGGCTGCTCTGCCAATAGTACAATCTTGTGAAGATGTAGATGAAATATTTACTATGCTTCCTTCTCTATTTTTTATCATTTTTTTAATAATTATTTGTGAAATGGTTAAAGGAGCAAAGAAGTTTATGTCTAACATTTTACTAAATTCACTTCTAGAAGTCATTTGCACTAATCCATTATATATTTGTCCTGCATTATTAACTAGTCCAAATATATCGTTAAAATCTTTAATTAGTGTCGTGATTTTAGTTTTAACTTCTTCTTCACTTTCTAAGTTAATAGCAATAATTTTCAAAGCATTTTTGTGATTTTCTTTAACATGTTTTAGGCTTTTTGTACTATCTGAATTAATATTTCTTACCACTGCAATTACATTTGCTCCAGCTTCTATTAAAGATCTAGTAATGGCCAAGCCTATTCCACTACTCGCTCCTGTCACTAATATTCTTTTATTTTGCAACAAATGCAAATTCCTTTTTACTTAACATTAACTATTCTTGATAAAATATGCGGGACTGGAAATCCATCCCAATCCATATCCATTTCTAGCGTGCTACCAATAGGGACTATCCTATCAATTGATCTTTTTTTATTTTTACTAAAAACATCAAGTAATTCTTCTTTTGTAAATCCAAAATAAGATAATGTCTGTAAAGCTGAAACATCTATCTTAAAAACGTCTTCTAAAGATTTGGTGCTATATTCTGTAAAAATTCCTAATTTTAAATTACTTAGAAAACTTATATTTTTTAATGAACTAACTTTAGTTAAATAGATTTTACTTTCATTTAATTTACTAACCAACTTAACTTTCCCTCCGCTTAAGATGTTACAAAGTATAGTATACTTTTCAAAGCTTAACGTGTTATTTAAATTATAATTACTTATCTTTTTAGAAAGTCTTTTCCAAAACCTTTGTCTTCCATCGTTTGGCTTGCTTTTATACCAGACTATCAGTCTGGGTGAGGAGCAAGCATTTTGATCTACTAAGAATGTGTCATTGTAAAAGTTTTTTACTAGGATATCTAACTCATCATCTTTTAATTGTGTCATTTTTCTTGCATTTATTATACATATTGAAAATCTATCTGGAAAGTTTATTTCTCTAGTTCTATAACCAATTTTATATTTTCTAAAAAAATTTATCGTTTCATTGCCGCCCCAAATAACTCTGGCTTCACAGTTTTCTGATAAAAATTTATTTACTTCTTCATTATTCTGATACCTAATAAAAAGATTACTCTTTTTAAGCTCCTTGAATTTATTTTTGCCTAATAATTTTTTTATTGTATTAATAATTATGTCTACCTGAACACTCTGTTTTCCTGATATTTTTATGATATTTGAATTTCCAGAAACTAAACCAAAGATAAAGGAATAAGCAAAGTTTGTTGGAATGTTTGATGGAGTAATATGGTAAACGTAGCCCAACCCAATTCTTTTTCTATCGTCGACATATTTTTTTAAAAATTTTTTTATATTTCTTTCTCTTAACCAAAAGCCTAGTGCTTTTATTTCAGGATATTTATTGTTTTTTTGTTCGATTAATGCTGAAGAAAGTTCCTTAAGAAAATCAAGTGATGTTCTAGAAAATATTTCATCATGTCTTCTAATTAAAAATTTACTTCCTGCTAATATATCAATTTTTAATTTATCTAAAGCTAACATCACTACAACCTCTAATTTCTGATTTTTCTAACCTGCCATGAATTTTAAAATATTTACCATACCTTCCACATGGACAGTCATCTTCTCCTAATATTTCTCCTATATCTTCAGTAATAATATTATGCCCAGGATAACTTAGTGCTAGTGGAGAAAGAAGTTGAACTATTCCTTTTTCTTTATAAATAGATTTACCTAAGACATTGTTTCTTATAAAAATCTCAGAAAAGTTTGAACAATGAAGGTGTCCTTCTTCACACTCCATATAAATAGAACCAGTCTGTTCTACTAATCCATAATAATTGTGAACCTTAGTAATATTTAAAATATCTTTAATCATTTTCTTGAATGTTTTATTTGAAATTTCTTTTTCTAACATTTTTTTCCAACCTCCACCGTGAATTAAAATGCCAGAAGGAAAGTTTATTTTTATTTTTTTCTTTAAAAGAGCTAACAAAAAATCTTTATATACTGAAAAAGTAAAACCAAATATTATGATTTTTTTATTTTTATTTTTTTCAAAAAAATTCTCAATTTCCTGAATATCAATAGAGGAATCTGACTTTAATGCAAATGAAATGTTCTTAGCAAAAATAGAAAAACCTCTTATAGCTGCAGACCTTGCAGAAAAGACAGTATTTTTTTTATAATTATCCAGACTATCAATTGCTAACATTGGAAGCCTTTGCCCTCCTATAAAAGAAGAAACTATTTTAGCTAAAACTTTAGCTTGCAAGGCTGCATTTTCTCTACTTAAAAAAATTTTAGTAAAATTATTACCTGAAGTACCCGAAGAGTGTAGAGTTTTAAAAATATTTTTTTTAGGACCTGTAATATACTCATCATTTTTAAAAACATTTACAGGCAAATATGGGAATTGATCAAGTTTATTTATTGGATTCTTAAACATATCCAAAGAGTCCATAATATTCTTATATTTTGTACAATTTTTATAATGATAATTGCTTAATTTATCAAAACACTTTACAAATATTGAATGTTTTTTATTTTTTTTCCATGAAAAAGGATTATTCTCAAAAAAATTATCAGACAAAAGCATTTGACTATAATCCATTAAAGTAATTAAACTTAAATTATTAACATCGTTTTATTTCACAAAATCTTCAGGTCCAAAAATATCATCTGCTAATGCAGGCTTAAATATAGTGGTACCCTCTTTAGACATAAATCTTTTTACAAAATCTTTATCCTCTCCAGCTAAGCACTTTGGGCTATAATTTCTAAAATGCTTAATGCTGAAGCCTTTTTTACTAATTTCTGCTAATGATTGCTCTTTAACATTTCCTATCTTAATATGCACATATGGACAGACCAATACATCTCCGGCTGGTGTAATATAAAGCCTATTAACTGTATTACATCCTAATACTCCTTCTCTTTCTCTATCAAAAGGATTCCATAGATTTCTTAATATATTTTTATATTTTTTTCTCATATCAATTAGATACGCTTTATCTTCCTCATTGACCATAATATCAGTCATTTTAGCCCACATGCCTCCAGGAGTTGCTACGTTTAACAAAGTTGTATATTTCTTTTGTTTTGAATAATCCAATAGCAGCTTGATATCTTCTGATTGAGCATTGTAACGACCTACCGTAATATTTAAATAGGGCGAGATACCAACATTTTGCACCATTTCTAATGCCTTAATAGCTCTTTCCCAAGAGCCTTTTCTTCCTCTAAATCTATCATGAGTTTCTGAGTCCATGCTATCAATACTAACTGATACTCTATTGACACCAAGATCAGCTAAAGTCTTAGCAATTTTTTCAGTCATGTACCAACCATTTGTAGTTAAATAAACGTAAAAACGTTCAGTTTTCATTGCTTTTAAAGTATCAAAAAGTAGCTCAGGTCTTGAAAGCAACTCTCCCCCCTGCAAATCCCACTCAAAAATTCCTAATTCATGAGCCTCATCAGCAACTCTTTCAACAACTTCTAAAGGTAAAATTTCTTTTACATTTTCTCCCTTTGAAGAGTTTGTGAAACAGTGCTCACACCTTAAATTGCAAGCATTATTTAAATTCAGATCTATACCCCTTTGTTTAGTTCCTATTTTACCATCATTATTTTTTACATAATTATGAAAGCTTTTAAATTTTTCTACAACAAGAGGTTTGTTAATTAATGACAAATTTATTCCTTTCTATATATCAATATTATACTTTTTTAATATTTCTTTGCCTTTTTCATAAGAACTAAAATCAACTATATCATCAGTCTCAAGAGAAATATCAAAAGCATCTTCTAATGCAGACATTAGGCTCATATGTCCAATTGAATCCCATTCTTCTATTTCGTTAAATTTAAGTCCATCCACATTAGTATCAGCACTAATATCCAATCCTTCAATAAAAGCCTTATTATATTTTTCTAGTTTCATTTAATTTTTATAGCACAAAATTAATATTAAACAATATTTTAAAATTTAAAAAAATAATTCATTAATCTGACTTTTAAGAAAACTACAAAGTTTTCTTTTGCTGAATATATCAAGCCAATAATTAAAAGTAAGAAATATCTAATCTATTATTTGGTGAATATACTTTTTAATTTTAAGATCAATTATAAACTTACATCGAAGTCTTTTTAATGCTTATACTGACTAGCAAACTTTATGTAAATCATTTTAATTTATTATAGCTTCTTATTTTTTCATTCCCCAACCAGAGTATTAGCATTAACCAATATGCATAATAAAATATAATGTAAATTAATTTACTACTTATTTAAACCAATTCATAAAGTGCTATGCTAGCTGCTTGAACAACATTTAAACTATCTAAGTCATGTCTTTTAGTAGGAATTCTATATAATACATCACAATTTTCTCTCACTAATTTTCTCAGACCTACATTTTCAGAACCAAGAATAAGTGCTTTTTTATCAAACTTATGTTGCTTTTCTTTAAGATTAATACAATTACTAAACTTTTTTGACTCTAATCCTATTATCCACCAGCTTTTATTTTTAAGATAGTTAATTGTATTAACTAGATTTTTTATTTTAAAAATTTTTATTTTATCTAAAGAACCTGAGGCAATACTAGCTACATAACCATTTTCTTCTGTTATATAGCGTTCTGGAATAATTACACTCGATACACCAAATGCATGCGAAACTCTAAGTAATGACCCTAAATTACTAGGGTCATTTAATTGATCAATTATTAAAATAAACCTTTCGTTATTTAAACTTTCTTTAAGAAAATTACTTGCAACTAAATTAATTTTTTCTACTAATAAAGCCACTCCTTGATACTTAGCTAATTTACCAATTTTTTTTACAATTTCTGTTTTCTTGGTCACTTTAAATTTTATTTTTTTTCTAAAAATATTATTTTTTTCTAGAAATGCTCTATAAAAACTTTCAGAACTTTTCTCAACTAGCATTTCTTTAACTTTTCTTTCTGGGTTTTGAAGCGCGGTTTCAATTGAATGTTTACTATACATCCAATAATCAGCCATTTTTTTTTTCATTTCTAGTTTAACCTATTTAATCAACTCTATTAGATCTGGTAAAAATGTAAAAATACATAATTAAATTATTATTTATTCTAAAACTTCTATTGTTTTAGTTGCTTTACTAATACCATTACCAAGTTCTACTAAATTTTTAAACTCACTAGGTAATAAACTTAATGCATGATCTCTAATTGTAGTATCAGACTTATCTAAAGTAAAATGCTTCTCTACGATAGTTGCGCCTCTAGCAATTGCAAGTAAAGCTACCTCTAAGCCTATACAATGATCACTAATACCTTCACAAGTATTACTATTAAATTTTAATGGGAAACCTTTTAAATCCCATATCGCTGTTGGATATAAAGATTTACACCACAAATATCTTACATTCTTAAATTCTACAAAAGGTTTCATTTTACTATCCCATCTTCCTAGAGATAAAAAGGTTTCTTTTCCTTCAGACAAAATTTTTTTAACTAACTCTGGATTTTCTACTACAGTCCTTGATGCAATTTTATACTTTTTTAGATTAAACTTTTTAATCTGCTCGTAAGCCCTATCTTTGATTATGGAAAACATAGGTTCTACAGAATAATATTCACAAAGTTTTAAAATTAATTCTATAGTGTCATCAGTTATATTGTTAATTTCTTCAGGGCCATCTCTCCATCCAAGTTGAAACTTAGCAATATCTGCTTTACTCTGAGCTGCTTGTTTAATAAGTTCATGTAACAAACCAAAATTTCCGTTATGGTTCATTCCTATTTCAGCTATAAAAGTTACACTCATAATTTTACTTTACTGAATATGATTGAAAATGTCTTGTAAAATAAATTTTTCCTTAATCATCTTTTCTTTATAGTTTCTTATGTTACTAAGTATCATTTTCTTAACCATATTCTATATTTTTTTACTTTATTAAAACCAGGTTATGTTAAATAGCTAGTAGCAAACTTTCTATTTATATATTTCATCAATGGGGAAAAATTTGTAATAGAATTTTCATTTTAGTAGACTAATGTATAAAAAAGTTTAGTATAAATAAATCATATAAGGTTTATTCAAATTAGAAGAAGTAATTAATAATGATTATTTTAGCTATATCAGACAGCCATGAGGCGCATGCTTGTATTTTAAAAAATGGACAAATAGTTTCTGCATTGCTGAAGAAAGACTAAGTAGACTTAAAACAGATAGTGGCTATCCTTATTTATCAATTGAAAAAGTAATCTTAGAAGCGGGAATAAAAAAAAATGAGATAGACCTTGTTGTATTTGCTGGTGAAAAGGCAGGGCTTTTTCATACATTATTGAAACCCTCTGCTCAATTTAGTATTCAAGATTGGATTTACCAAAATGAAAAGTATTGGAAACCTAAATTAATAGATGGAAAACCTCTGAAATTTATAGATGACTTTAATTTATTTAAAAATAAAATACCTAATATAAAAAAAAATCCTTATTATGAACTTGTTAGCAAAGTAAAAAGTTATCCAAAAAAAAATCCTTTTAAAATATTGCAAGAAATAAGAAAAAAAGTTGTTTCACGACAATTAGGAATAAGTAAAGATAAAATTATCTTCATAAGACACGAAGAATGTCATCAATATTATGGTTACTACTCTCAAGCTTCTTTTAAAAGTACTGCTTTAATTTTTACAATAGAGGGAGGAGGAGACGATAGTTCTGCAACTATTTCATTAGCAAAGAAAGGAAAAATAGTAGAAAAATATAAAACTAATAAAGCAAGTTTAGGAAGATTATATAGATATATAACATTATTGTTAGGTATGAAACCCACTCAACATGAATATAAAGTAATGGGGTTAGCGCCTTATGGAAGTAAATATCATGGTGAAGTAAGCTTAAAACACTTCAGAAAATATGATAAAGTTATTAAAGAAAAAATAGTTAACCAAAAAATTTTTAAAGATGTATATTATTCATCACAAAAAGCTCTTGAAGGACAACGTTTTGATGGTATTGCATGGGGGTTACAAAACTATCTTGAGGAAATTTTAGTTAAATGGGTAGAGAACAATATAAAAAAATATAAAATAAAAGATGTTATTTTATCTGGAGGTGTTGCTCAAAATATTAAAGCCATGCAAGCTTTAATAAATAGTAAAGAAATAAACTCTGTATGGGCTGGCCCTATTTCTGGTGATGGGTCTCTTGCTATAGGAGCAGCATGGGCAGCTTGCAATAAATTTTCAAAAGATAAAATACAAGGATTATCTAATATATATTTAGGATCTAAAATGCGAGAAAAGGATATTAATCTTGCAATAAACAAGCATAAAAAGAAATATAAAATTATAGATAATTATAATGCAAAGGATGTTGCTAAATGGATTAGTCAAGGAAATATAATAGCAAGATGTGAAGGTAAAATGGAATTTGGTCAACGTGCACTTGGTAATAGATCCATATTAGCAGACCCAAGAAAGCCAGAAACAGTAGAAAGAATTAATAAAAAAATAAAATATAGAGATTTTTGGATGCCTTTCACACCGACAATATGTTATGAAGATTGCAAAAAGTATTTAAAAAATAAAAAAAATATTTATTCTCCATTCATGACTATGGCTTACGACCTCCAAAAAGGATTAGCAGAAAAACTGCCTGCTGTTATACATCCTGCTGACAAAACATGCAGGCCACAAATGCTTAAGGAAAATGATAATTATGATTACTATAAAATTATCAAAGAATTCGAAAAAATTTCTCAACATCCTGTTTTATTGAATACATCATATAATTTACACGGTGAAGCAATAGTAGAAACACCCGCTCAAGCTTTGGATACTTTTAATAAATCTGATATAGATATTTTGCTTTTGGGAGGCAAAGCTATTATTAGAAATATTAAATTACAAAAAAAATAAAAATGTGTGGTATAGCTGGAATAATTGGTGAAGTTAATGAAAGTAATTATATTTTAGTAAAAAATATGATTTCTAACCTTTATCATAGGGGGCCAGATAAAATTAGAGTATTAGAAACTACAAATTCTTTACTAGCATTCTCTAGACTTAAAATAATAGACTTTAATGATAGATCTATGCAACCAATAATAAGTGATGATAAAAAACATATATTAGTGTTTAATGGCGAAATTTATAATTATAAGGAATTAAAAAAAAATATAGGAAAAAAATATCCATTTAAAACATCGTCTGATACAGAAGTTCTATTGGCCATGCTAAAACTATACGGTATATCAGCTCTAAAAGATTTAAATGGTATGTTTGCTTTTTGTTACCATAATGTAAGAGAAAATTCATATATATTAGCAAGAGACAGATTTGGGCAAAAACCACTTTATTATAGTATAGACAAAAGAAATTTTTATTTTGCTAGCGAAATTAAAAGTTTAATTGCTTCTAACATTGATACATCCCCAGATTTAACTAGTATTAGTGAATATCTTCATAGAGGTGAATTAGATTTTACCCAACATACTTGGTTCAAAAGTATTAAACAAATTGAAGCAGGACAATATATAAAAATAAAAAGTAATAATATTATAAAAACTGTTAATTGGTATAATTTAGAAAAAATAAAATTAATTAATCTGCCCAAAAAGTTAAGTGAAAGAAATGAATTTATTTACCAAACCTTTTTAGAAGTTTGTGATGAGCACCTTAATGCAGACACTAAAATTGGTGTTAAATTATCCGGTGGATTAGACTCATCTACAATGCTTGCATCCATGGAAAAAAATAAGAAATATTTTAGTAACAAATGTTTTTCTGTAGATTTTGGTTCTAGTTATTCAGAAAAGGAATGGATTACAGAAACAGCAAATTTTTTTGATAAAGAATTAATAATATCAAATTATAAAATTGAAGATTTTCTTTGTGACTTTAATAAAATGATTTTTACACATGAAGGCCCTCTAGGAGGATTAATGAATTGTGCTTTTGAAAAAGTCTATCAAAGTGCTAACGAAAATAGTATTAGAGTATTACTAGATGGAACTGGCTTAGATGAAGCCTTCGGTGGATACAGAATTCATCATATGCTTTTCTTATATAAAATGTATAAAAAAAAAGACAGTAATTTTCCTAAGTTTTTTAATGAATACTCTTTGAAATGGAAAATCAAGCCAGAAGAAGTAAAAACAGAATTACTTAAATTATCAAATAAATCAAATTATTTGCAGGATGGATCATCATTTAATCAAAATAAATTTACCACAAAATATATTCAAAATTTAAATAGAGGTAATGTTCATAATAGTTTTGATAATATGGATAGTATTCACAAACATTTTATTGATTATATAATACGCTCCAAAATCCCAAAAAATACTAGAATAAAAGACAGACAAAGTATGAGTTATTCTATTGAGTTAAGAATGCCTTTTTTAGATCAAAGAATTATTGAG
>MDSW01054257.1_pt1 | contig 14597 bp, 14 predicted proteins | sample 811171 | NCBI WGS metagenome assembly MDSW01 (sample SAMN05326641, study PRJNA326480) | marine metagenome | isolation source: seawater | place: Atlantic Ocean: North West | collected 2012 | reverse complement strand
TACGGGCCAGAGAATTTTAACTAGATTAGAAAATTTTGTCGATTATCATAAAAAATTTCATGATTTAGTACATTCTACAAAAATAATTGAATGTGTAGAAGGTTTGTTAGGAGAAAAATGTGTATTTTTTAAAGATAAAATAAATTTTAAAAATTCAGGAGGTGCAGGATTCAAACCTCACCAAGATGCAATTTCAAGATGGGATGATTTTGCATCAGATTTTATGAATGTTCTAATCTGCACTGATAAGGGAACAATTGAAAATGGATGTTTAGAAGTTGCTCCAGGTTTTCACAATAAAGGTTTTCTTGGACCGTATGATGCTCCAATTCCAGATGAACAGCTTAAAGAAATGAATTTTATTCCATTAGAACATTCTTTGGGCGATGTTGTATTTTTTGATGGTTTTACTCCACATCAATCTCAAGAAAATAAATCGAAATTTCCTAGAACTAATGTCTATCTTACTTATAACAAATTATCAGATGGTGATCAAAGGAAAAAATATTTTACTAGAAAACGCAAAGAATTACCACCTGATAATGAAAGAGGAAATAATTTCAAAGATAGTCCATTACATGATTATAAATAATTCTTTTTTAATTAATATAACCTAATTTTTTCAATTCGTATTCTATCATGTCCCTTTCTTCACTATCACTCACTGGTTGTTGTTCAACGTTTGCATTTGCTAAAAAATTTGTTAGAATTAATTCCATATTTTTAACAGTTTCTAAATCATCATTGGCTAAATTTTTTTCTTCATTAGGATCATTTTTTAAATCATATAGATGGACTCTTTCTTTTGGTGATTTTCTAGAACGAAAATATTTGTAATCAGGTGTTCTAATACCTACTGCTTTACCTAATAATTCTTCTTTATCTACTGAAGCAGTTTCCATGTAAATTGGATTTGATATGTTAGATTCTTTTTCAATTAATGGAACTAGACTTTCGCCATCTATCTCATTATCCATTTGCGGTAAACCCGACAAATCCAAAATAGTTGGGAAGATGTTAATATTGCTAACTTGATTTTTAATAATTTTATTTTTAGATACATGATTACCATAAAAAATTAAAGGTGTACGAATTACATCTTCATAAAGATACCATCCAGCTCTTGTTCTTAAACTCCTTTTCTCTAATTCTGTTAGATTTTTAGTTGCGGCATTAAAATTTTTTTCTTGTACTTTAGCTCTAGTTTTTTTAGCAAATTTTTTTGCCATAGGCCAAAGAAATTTAGGTAAAATTTTCTTTGTCACGCCTACTGATTTTGTAAATTCTGGAATATAATCAATTTCACGTGTTTCATTTATTGGAACATAATCTCCATGATCTGAAATTAAAATCACCATTGTAGAATTCAAATCAATTTTTTCTAAAATTTTACCTAACCAATAATCAATCATTGAAATTGTTTTTTCATATTTATTTTCACCAAATTTTTCAGAATCAAAACGTTTTGGAACCTTCATTTTTTTTGTTACATTTGACATATGTAAGTCAGCCAAGTAAACAAAATGAAACCACGGTTCTTTCAAATTATTTTTATCTAATCTTTTTAGAATATCCTCGCCAAAACCCTCATCCAAATGTTCAAATTTTGACTCAAATTGGGATTTAATATTAGAATCTGTTCCTTTTTTAAGGAAATTTGCAATTAATAATTCTACACCAACATAAAATGGTACAGTTGAATAAAAATTATAATTTAATTTTTCAAGATGAGTCAAAAAATTAGCTTGTTCTGTGTCAAGTCTGTATGAATGTATTCCGCTATGAAATGGATATTTTCCTGTAAAAATGCCTCCGAGAACTATTACAGTTCCGTCTCCACATGAAATTGAATTAGTATAACTTGTTCCATTTTTTATCATATGTTCGATGTTTGTTGTTACAAATGATTTTTTATGATTGTAACAATAATCTGCCCTAAGTGAATCTACTGTTATGAATAAAATATTTGATTTCATAGTAGCATATTTTTAAAAAAGATATTTTAGTTTATCTCCCTAGAAAAAAGAAAATTAAACACTGATGAATGTTCTGTTTTATCAAAAATTGACGCATGTTTCTTTTGTTTCAACAAAAATCCAAACTTATTCATTGTGTTTGTAATTTTTTCACAAACATCTTCATCTGCTTCATTGATTTCAATCGAAACATCATACAAATTTTCATATGATAAAAGCATGCTAGATTCTTTTATTATTGATGATTCAATTCCATCTACATCTATTTTTAGATGATTAGGCAATGAAGGATTGTAATTTTTTATAAAATCATTAATTGTAAAACCTATGCTACTTTGTTGAAAAACAAATTCTGTATTTTGTCCAAGATCATTTTTTTCATGATCAAATTCATTTTGTGAACTTCCAAATTCCGTAGAAATCATGTTCAAGGGTGCAATTTTAGTATAATCTGAAAAGGACAAACATAGAGGAGATATTTGTTTATCTAATTTATTTAATTCAATATTTTTGCATAAGCAAAAATAATTACTTGCGGCAGGTTCAAAAGCAAAAACTTTTGCATTATTAACTAATGCAGCATAAAGAGAATAGAGTCCAATATTTGCACCAATATCCCAAAAAATAGAGTCATTTTCAAATGAATCAATCCATTCAATTGTTTCTGGCTCTTTTGAAAAAATTGTATTAACTCTAGATGCTGTCATTTGGTTTGGGCAAAAAAAATCAATGAATTTAATTTCATTGATTTTAATTCTTTTTTTCAAAATCTTTACATATTCTTCATTGATATTTATATCATCATCATGAAAAGTTGAAAAACGTGTCATGATTTCATTTATTCTCTATATCTATAAAATCTTTTAATCAAAAACTTTTCCATTATTAATTTTATTTAAAAGAAAAATTATATCATTTTCATTCACGTTCATTGGATTATTATCCAAATGTTTTTTGTCCAAAAGAATTGTCTTTGCAGCTTGTTCAACATCTTGTTGTAAAATAATTTTTTCAAAGTTCATTTTTTTTACTAAATTTTTAAATCTAGTATAAAAAATTGAATTATTAAACTTATGAGATACGGTTGTTGTAAATGCTAACGCATGTCCATGATTGTAACCTTCGTTAGAAAATACATACGATAATGCATGCCCTAACGTAGTAGAACAATTTCCAAAACCTAGTCCGTCAATTAATGATCCCAATGCAAGTTTCTCATGATTTTCTGTCAGTATTGCATTTTCTAATATTTCAAATGCTTTATTACATAGAAATTTTGTATAGATGTTTCCATTTTTACTATGGTAACCTTCTGTACATTGAGCACATGCATCTATTGCTGAATTTTTGATAATTTCTATTGGGGTATTTTTTAAAAAATTTGAGTCTACAATTGCTATATCTGAAATAATTTGATCATCATGAAAACTTGTTTTTTTACCATCTATTTTTAATACTGAAATTCTTGTAACTTCACTACCGCTACCAAAAGTTGTAGGTATCATGATTTTCTTTTTTGAAGTTTTATATCCAACAAATTTTCCAACATCTAATGCACTTCCACCTCCTAAACCAATTACATAATTAAATTCAGATTTATCAAATTTTGAAATAATAGTATTAACCGTCTCGATGGATGGATTTGATTCAACACGATCAAATAGGATTGGATCTTTTAATTCTAAATATTCCAGCCAATTTCGTGTTCTACATCCTTTTGATGAAATAACTAGAGGGCGTTCAGGAAAATCAAATTTTTTAGCAGAATTTTTTCCAAAAATGATTTGTGATGGCTGTTTTATAGTAAACAATTGATCTTGTAATGTAATTTTAATAACTGCTTATAATTTATACACTCTATTCATATATCCCATTTGGAAAGATTATTTCATGAAGAAAAAACTCGCCTTCCGTTTTTGGTTTTATTTTAGAACTGGCTGGACGACATATTTTGCATTTATTCTTGGTGCAATCAATACTCTGGTTGTTACATATTATCTTGCAATTGAAAAAGTTCCATCTCTACTTGCAATATTCCCAACATTCAGTCATTATGTTGGAATTGCAGCAATAATTGGAATTCCATTGATGGCAACAATTGGTTATATTCATTATAAAAAAGCACCTGCATATTCTTCTGAAGTAGATGTTGGAATCGAACGTAATCCATACGTGTTTAAACTTCCAAATGGTGGTTGGAATCAAGATGTTGTTTTTCCAATGTATAGATTATTAACAATAATGTTGCTAAAAATTTCTAATAATGAAAAACTCACTGATGAAGAGATATCTGAAATAAAAAAAGTACTTGATGATATTGACCATCTTACAAAGGGTGGTTGGATCAATAAACCAAAAGGTATGGTTTAATTTTATTAAATGCAAAAAAAAATTCGTGTTGCATTTATTTATAAAAAATCAAATATTTTTTTATCATTAAAACATTTTGATACAACTTATTATCATTTCTTTATGGATGCGTTAAAAAGAAATTCTCGTATAGATGTCACATATTTTCCATCTGACAATGAATTTGATACATACAAATTAAAAGGCAAATTTGATATAATTCTACTTTACGAAAATTGGAATTATAATGTACCAGATAAACTAATTGGAATTGATAACATTGGAATTCCTGTTATTGCTAGATGTGGTGATTTTCATGCGACAAAAAGATACGATATAATTAGTTATCATGAAAAATATAATATCGATTATTATTTTGGATTTAGTCATCCAGATTATTTTTATAAATTTTATCCCAAGAAATTTAATTACAAAACAATAATTTTTGGTTTAGAAAAATCGTTGTATGAAAACATTCAACCATTTGAAAATAGAATTAAAAATAAAATATTAAACTCAGGAGCAATTGCTCACGCAAACATTTCACATAAATTAAAATCTCGGTTTAAGAAACCTACTCACGGCGATTCAATTTTTGAGTATAAATTGCGTACGATGTGTACAAAATTACCATATGTTGACTATACCTCTACATTAAATCATGATTACGTTGGTGATAAATATAAAATATTATTACAAAAATATCGAGCTGCCATTGCTGCAACAACAAATTTTCCTACTATAAAATACTGGGAAATTCCTGCCGCTGGGTGCTTAACATTTATGGAAATTACTAAGAAAAATAATGGTGAATATTTAGGATACATTGATGGTGAATCTGCAATATTCATTAACGAAGACAATTATAAAGAAAAATTTGAAGAATATCTTAGAAATCCTGATCTTCCGAAATGGAAAGAAATTGCAGAAAGAGGAAGAAAACACGCAATGGATAATCTAAATAACGATATAGCAACTAATTCGTTAGCAGATCTTATGGAAAATTTATTATAATTATTACCAATAAGTTGGATTTTCACGTTTCTATTTTTTATAAATCTTAATTATTTTAAACTTGATTCTAACTACCAAAACATATTTTGTCTAAAGACAATTCTTTTACTTATTCGAATTGTTTCCAATAAAATTATCAATCCCCCCCTTATGTTTAATTTTAGAAATACATCAAAATTTTTCACAAAATTTTTAAATCCTAAATTTTTTAAACACCAAAATGTAAAAGGAAATTCTAGAAAAATAATATTAATTAAACTAATATCATATTCACGCAGAGTTCCAATAATTGAATGAGAACCTTTGTTATATCTATGTAAAAGATTCTCATCAATCACATGAAGATCTCCATATTTTAACACATTCAAAATAATTGTTAAATCAAAAGCAAGAAAAATTTTATTTATTGTAAGACTTTTTTGCAATTTATCGCGTCTGTATAATCCATATATCATTGAAGCTTGAAAGAATTTTAGATATGTTCTTACTTTACTCTCATATGTTCCATACGTTGATTTAACATATCTCTGTCTGAATGTTTTTTTTGTCTCATTATTTGACTTAAATTCATAATTTACAACATCTGAAAAAATTACATCCCCAATACTACATACTACATTTTTATTCTTTTCAAGTATGTCTATATTTTTTTCTAAAAATTCAGGATGTAATTTATCATCTGAGGATACCCAAAGAAAATATTCTTTATTTGATTGTTTTAATACAAAATTGAAATTCCAAAGTGCCCCCATGTTATTATTTTGTCGAATATATCTAATTCTTTTATCTTTTAAAACATATTCTTGACATATTTTAGGAGTATTATCAGTAGATGCATTATCTGAAATTATTATTTCAAAATCCCTAAATGTTTGTGAAAGCAATGAATCTAATGCATATTTTAAAAAATCTTCACCATTGTATACTGGTAATCCTATGCTAACAATTGGATGTTTTAATGTATTCAAAATTTATCCTCATTTTTAATAAAATTATTTAATATAATAGAATTTACTTGTAAAATGAAGTTACACCATCGATAACTCTTTGAATAGATTCTTGTTTCATGTTTGAACGTAATGGAAGTGTCAATATTGCATCTGCAATTTTTTCTGTAATTTTAAATCTCCCCTGGTGTCCAACCTGGATTTTTCAATTTTTTATTACTTTTAAAATTATACATATAATATCAAAAAAATAATATATGTCAAAAAATTAAGATTGTATAATTGATTCGCGTATATACAAAGACTCGTCACGTTGACTCCATTCACAAATTTCTAGATTTAATTAATTTAGAACATGAAATTTTTACTACAAAAAATCCGCCTTCGCCTGAACATGAATTGGAACCATTTGATTTGGGTGTTTCTTATTCTTATCCTAGAAAAATCACAAAGAATCTTTTAAGCATTCCACCAAAAGGATTTGTAAATTATCATGCGGCACCACTCCCCGAATATAAGGGATGGTTAGTATATGAAGAAGCTATTGAAAACAAAGAAACACATTGGGGGGTAACAGTACACGTTATTGATGAGCATTATGATACAGGACCTATTATTAAACGAGTTAATATCGAATTACATGAACCACCCGTAACAAAACAACAGTTAGGAGGAATAGGTCATTGGTTTATGTTTCATTTATTCAAACAAACTATTGCAGATATTTATGATGGAAATTATACAGCAGAGCCTCAAATAACTAGTGCTGAAGAAATTTATGCAAAAAATTTGTGATTTTTTCTAAAATAATTTTATATTTTAAGAGAAATTATTTTATTTTAAGGATATCTGCTAAACGATGTAAATTGAAATTGTTTCAATATTTTACTCATTTTTAATAAAATTATTTAATATAATAAAATTTACTTGTAAAATGAAGTTACACCATCGATAACTCTTTGAATAGATTCTTGTTTCATGTTTGAATGTAATGGAAGTGTCAATATTTCATCTGCAATTTTTTCTGTAATTGTTAAATCTCCCTTCTTAGATTCAGAAAAATATGAAAATTTATGAACAGGCGTCCAATGAATTCCTGTTTCTATTCCCAGTAATTTTAAATGGTCAATTAGATCTTGACGTTTATTATCATATACTCTGATGACATAATTAAAAGAAGAAATATTTTCAAAGTCTGTATTTGGGACTTCTATTTTTTGTAATCCCTTAAATGCTTCACTATAAGATTTACAAACACTTCTCCTACTCTCAATCATTTCATCTATGCGTTTAATCTGAGAAATGCCTACAGTAGCCATTACATTATTTAGATGATAACGATATCCTTCAGTATCTACATCATATACCCATGATCTTTTATTCTTGTATCTTTCAAGTGTATCTTTATCCATTCCAAGTAATCTCATATGTTGAATCTTTTCAAACTCCTCTTTGTTTTTTAATATGATACATCCGCCATCAATTGACGTTAGTGTTTTTACTGCATCAAAACTAAAAAATGCAATATCTCCATAACTACCTAATTTTTTACCGTTTATTCTAGTTCCAAAAGCGTGACAGCAATCTTCAATTACACGTAAATTATATTTTTTAGCCAAATCAAAAACCTCTTTTTGATTGCAAGGAATTCCTCCATAATGTAATGGTATTATTGCTTTGGTTTTTTCAGAAATTAATTCTTCAGCTTTTTTACAATCAATTCCTAAATTTTCTTCTAATATATCACACATAACAGGTTCTCCACCTGCCATTTTGATTGCATGTTGATCTGCAACGCAATTAAACGATGGTGTGATTACTTCATCTCCTTCGCCAACTCCAATTCCTCGCAAAGCTAAATGTAGTGCTGAAGTAGCAGTGTTGGTAGCTACAACAAATCTTCCATCTAATTCTAAAAATTCTGAAATACGTTCCTCAAATTCTTTGGTTACCTTGCCCATTCCTAACCAGCCAATCTCCAGTGTTTCTGATAAATGACGAATTGTATCAATTCCTAAATCTGGTGAAAAAACTGGAATTGTTTTCATCATCATTTAACACATTTTAAAAACCCAGATGGGTTTGAAGTTATCATTAATTTTCTTTCTATATCTACATCAATTTTAAATCGATTACTTTTTTTCACAAATTCTTTTACTGCTGTTTTTGGATTATCTCCTTTATCCCAAGGACGATTAGGAAAAGAATTCTTTGGCATATCTTCTAATACGGTATCAAAAACCACTACATAACTACCTTTCTTGACTAATGGGGAATATGATTTGAGTTCTTCTAATACATGACTATGAGTGTGAGAAGAATCTAGTAACACCAGAATTTTTTTCTTTCTTTCTGCAAGCTTAAAAATTTTTTTTACAATTTTTTTATCAATTGATGAACCCTCAATCATTTTTATTCTTTTGAACATTGGATGTTTTTCAATTTCTTCTCTATTATGTTTGCGAATATCTACATCTATTCCAATTACATTTCCTTTCCCAATTAATTCTAAAATAGATGCAGTAAAAATCAGAGATCCTCCACGAGCAATTCCAGTCTCTATGACTAGATCAGGTTTAATTTTCCAGATTAATTCTTGAATAATTAAAATATCTTGAGGATATTGAATTATTGGTCTTCCTAACCAAGTAAAATGATAAGGATATTCATATTTTGTTAGTGAAATGTCAAACCATCGCTGACTAAGTTTTTTAAATTCCACATCTTTAGACATAGTTTTTTCAAATTTTTTATTTCTTTCATCAAATTTTTTATCTTTCATATTCGGAATGTCTTATGTGAAAAACCAATCCATATTAAGGATTTTATCATCTCATTTTTCAAATGGTGTATAATCTAAATCATTTTCAGATATCGATGATACATTTAGAGGCCATTCAATTCTAAATGTTTTGTCATCCCATCTAATTCCTTTAGCATACTCTGGATTATAAAATTCAGAGATTTGATATGATATCTCAGTATTATCTTCCAAAGTCTGAAATCCATGAGCGAATCCTTTTGGAATGTAAAGCATCTTGTAATTGTCTTCAGTTAATTCAAAAGAACACCATTTCTTGAAAGTTTTTGAATCTGGTCTAAGATCAATAATAACATCAAAAATACTACCTCTTGTACATCGAACAATTTTGCTTTCTTCAAATGGTTTTATTTGATAATGTATCCCCCGAATAGTGCCTTTCTTTTTACTTAAAGAAATACTATGTTGTATGAATTCATCATTTATTCCATTTTCTAAAAATTTTTCTTTATCCCATATTCTGGCAAAAAATCCTCGTTCATCTTCAAATTTTTCAATTTCAATAATACATGCATCAGAAAGTTTGGTTTTAGAAAATATCATATTATACTCACTTTAGGAATTGGTATTACAAATTTCCCTCCCCAGTTATTTATATAATTCATTTGTTCTATAATTTCATCTTTTAAATTCCATGGTAAAATTAGAACATAGTCTGGTTTAGTTTCTTGAATTTTATCTGGAGAAAAAATTGGAATATGTGATCCTGGTAAAAAAAGATTTTGTTTATGTGGATTCTTATCTACTGTATATTCAATTAGTTCCGTGAATATTTTACAATAATTCAGTAATGTATTTCCTTTTGCTGGAGCTCCATAACATACAACTTTTTTCCCATTTTTTTTAGATATTTTTAAAAATTCTATTAGTTCATTTTTTATATTAATAATATTTTTTGAAAAATTTTCGTATGTTTTTATTTGATCCAAACCAAATTCTTTTTCTTTATTGATTAAATTTTCAACGTTTTCATTTTTTGATACTTTATTATTTTCAATATGAGTAATGTAAATTCGTAATGAACCTCCATGAGTTTTCAATTCATCTACATCAAAAATTTTTAGATTATGATGCGAAAAAATATTCTTTAATGTAATTAATGAAAAATAAGAAAAATGTTCATGATATATTGTATCAAATTGATTAAATTTCATTAGCTGTAATAAATGAGGGAATTCTAATGAAATAATTCCCGTATCTTTTAGTAAAATTTTCAAGCCTTTGATAAAATCATTTAATTTTGGAACATGAGCCAATACGTTATTACCTATTATTAGATCTGCCTGTTTCCCATCTTTTACCAGATCTACTGCTATTTTACTTTCAAAAAATACATTTTTTGTTGGAATGTTTTTAGAAATAGCCACTTGTGCAATATTACTTGCAGGCTCGATTCCTAAAATTGGAATTTTTTTCTGTTGAAAATACTGTAAAAGATATCCATCATTACTTGCAATTTCTATAACTAGGCTGTTTTTATTAAAATTAAATTTTGTAGTTATCATTTCTGTGAACTTTTTTGCATGTGTTAACCAACTTTGAGAGTATGAAGAGAAATATGCATAGTTTGAAAAAATTTCTTTTGGTGCCTCAATTTCTTCAATTTGTACTAAAAAACATTTAGAACAAATGTATACTTTTAATCGAAAGAATTTTTCTTGTTCAAAATCTTCTTTTTTTAGATAAGAATTAGCTAATGGAGATTCCCCTAAGTCAATAATGACATCATTTAACTTTGAATTACAAAACCTACAGTTTACTTGAGTTATGTCCTCAACTTTTTTAATTTTCAAAAATTCTCACAATAATTTATTAATTTTAATATCTAATATTCTTTTTTTAAGGAGAAAATCTTAAAGAATCATCAATTTGATTTTGTTCAATTAACCAATTAATGTATTTTACACGATAAAATTTCTTGTCTTCAAAGCTATCTTTTGTCATTTTTTCATTTTTCATAACTTTGTAAATATCTTTTATTCCATCTGTAAGATTCCATTTTGTTTTAAATCCAAGATTATCTCTTATTTTATCAAAATTAACTTGATAGCTTCTATGATCTTTATTTGCTTCTTTAGAAAAGGAAATTATAGAATCTGGTACGATTTCTTCAACCTTTTGTGCAATATCCTTTACAATATAATTATCATTATTTGAGCCTACGTTGAAGATTTCTCCACTTACTTTATCTTCAGGAGATTCCAAAGTAAGTAAAAATGCATTTGCCATATCCTCTACATGAAGTAAGGGTCTCCAAGCTGTACCATCACTAAGCATTTTCACCTTACCTGTAGTTAATGCTGAACAAGTCAGATTGTTTACTACTAAATCTAGGCGTAAATTAGGTGATATTCCATATGCTGTTGCACTTCGTAAGATTACTGGAATAAAGTTATCACCTTTGAGTTTGAGAAGTTCAGATTCAGATTTAACTTTAGATTTTGCATATGCTGTAAGTGGAACAAGTGGAGAGTTTTCATTTACAATTTCTTCATTGGCTCCATAGGATGAACATGATGATGAAAATACAAATCTTGGAACATTTGCAGATTTTGCAAGTTTTCCAAGTTGAATGGTTGCTTCATAGTTTATCTCATTTGTAATTGAGGTACTAATATCACCCAAAGGATCATTTGATAATCCAGCCAAGTGTATTACGGCATCACATCCTGACAAATCATTGCGTGTCAGATCTCTAATATCTTTTTTAAGTGATACAATATGTTCAATGTTTTTGTCTTGTTGTTCATTTGACATATTTGAAGGATAAAATTCTATATCACATCCAACTACTTTATGATTTGCGTTTAGTAGAATTTGGGATAATTTTCTTCCTACATATCCTTTATGACCTGTGAGAAAAACTTTCATATCCATAAAAAAAACTTACTCTTTTTAAATCAATAAGGAGTATGAAACAAATATGAAAAATAAATTCGGTTAATATTTGCTTAAGAATTTTTTTTCCCTATATAATAAAATCTGTTTGATTCCATAAATCCATTTTCAACACAATATTTATCATATGTTGTAAGCAGAGATGCAATTTTTTGTATTTGCTTGTCTTCTCCTCTTAAACCTCCTAACGTTCTATAAATAAATGAAACACCAAGAGTGTAATCTAATTCATCAGAATGTTTCCTTAGAGCCTCAAGTATTTGTCTACCATTTGAAGAATTATCATTTGGGGATTGTCCATTTTTTTCATCTTTGTCTCTTTCACTTACATATTCAGTGTAAACATCGTCAATGTATTCTGGAAAGTTTTCTTGTTCTAGTAAATCTTCACCAAGTGATGTTTCATACCAATTTCCTGTTAAAGACAATAAACTACGTATTAGTGCTACCTGTGCTGCATCTTGTTTTCGCCATCTTTCATGAGATGGTTCTTCACACATTAGCAATCCTGTAGGATTTAACATATCAAGTGCTCTTAAAATGGTCTTTTCAGGATTTCTTATATGATGAATTGTCCCACAAAATAAAACCACATCAAATTTTCCATCAAATTCATCAAAAGATGAAACATGATATTTTAAAGATCCAAATCCATCTTTGAATGGATTAGATTCTAATGTTTTTTTTGCAACATCTATCACTTTAGATGAAATATCGATTCCAGTAACATGGTATCCAGATCTAGCAAGCTCTAGAGAAGTATATCCACTACCACACCCAACATCTAATATTCTAGCTCCAGGATATGAATATTTTTTAAGCATTTCCAGAAAATAGTTTATTTCTCCTTGAAGAAATAATTTAATTAAATATGGATCACGAAAGAAGCTCTTGTAAAAATACTCACATTTAACTGCACGTCTAACATCTGGAATAAATCCTGCCTTTGTTCTCTCTTCAATTCTTTCATCAAATGCTTTGGCTTCTTTTTCAAGGTCATCTGATGTAGACAATATGGATATTTTTAGGTCTGTGGTTTTAAAGTTTGAATTAATAATTACACACAAATATCAAAATAACCAAATAGATTTAGATCAGTAAAAATATTTTTTGATGATCCTATGACATTAGCATTTAATTTTTGTGACTATAAAGATAGTCAACTTCTCTTAAAATCTATCTATTTTTTTAGTTCTTTTTCTGATTCCAAAATTTTAAAATTATTCCCAAATTTTCCAAGGAGCTTCATTCGAAGTCCATAGCTTTCCCAGATGTTTTTTATCTCTTAAGGTATCCATCGGATGCCAAAATCCTTCATGTTTAAATGCAGTTAATTTTTTTTCCTTTGCTAAAGTTTCGAATGGTGTCCTTTCTAATGTTGTTGAATCTCCATTTTTAATATAATCAAAAATCTCTTTTTCAAATACAAAAAACCCACCATTAATCCACGATGATTTTCCTTGTTGTTTCTCATGGAATTCTACAACATTATTTCCTGATAGTTCTAGTACACCAAATCTTTCTGGAGGATGAATAGCTGTTAATGTAGCTAAAGATTTTTTTTCTTTATGAAATAATATTAAATCGTTAATATTAACATCACTAACCCCATCACCATAAGTTACACAAAAAGTATCATCTATATGATTTTCAATTCTTTTAATTCTTCCACCAGTCATTGTATTCAAACCTGTATCGATGGTCTGAATATTCCATTGTTGAAATTTATGATCTTCAAAATATTTTTTTATCATATCTCCTTTATATCCACAACAAATAATGAAATCATTAATACCGTAATATGAATAAATTTTCATAATGTGCACTAGTATTGGGTCTCCACCTATTTCGATCATTGGTTTTGGTTTTAGATGTGATTCTTCTGAAATTCTTGTTCCAAATCCACCTGCCAAAATTACTGCTTTCATTAAATAACCTCATCAAACTCTTAACTATCTACTTCATAAATCTTATTTACAAATGAATACTCTAAATCATTCTGATTCTATTTTGTTTTATCTATTTCAATAACTAATTGTTTAGTTATGTCTCCATTTTCTTGAGATCTTATTTTTAATTGATTTTTAGTTATTCCATTATCTAAAAGCAACCTCTCAATTTGTTTCAGTGAAATTTTATTATAGTAACAATTGTCATCATCTCTCCATTTCATATCGTGTTTATCTAAATCTGGAAAATATCCTCTGTAAGCATTTATGTATGCAAATTTCTTACTTGATTTTATTAAATTAATTACGAATGCATCAATATCATAAACGTGGTCTACTACTGCATGAGAATAAACTAAATCATATTTTTGTTTAAGATCCATTTTTATAAAATCTCCTGAAATGAAATTGAATGTTGAATTTTTTTTACAATATTCTATGTTTGTCTCTGAAAAATCAATTCCTGTATATTCCAAATCATTGAATAATTTATTATATTTAATTGGATAAACTCCGGTTCCACATCCAACTTCTAAAATGGTTTCAATTGATTTTCGTTTAATCTCTAGAAATTCCATAAAATTTTCATGTAACTGCGTATTTTCATTATGAATTTTTTCATACCATTCAAAACTTGCTTTTT
>MDSW01096330.1_pt1 | contig 14598 bp, 17 predicted proteins | sample 811171 | NCBI WGS metagenome assembly MDSW01 (sample SAMN05326641, study PRJNA326480) | marine metagenome | isolation source: seawater | place: Atlantic Ocean: North West | collected 2012 | reverse complement strand
ATAATTTTACCAATTCCATTTATGATTTTAACTATTGCACCAAAATATGCACCTGCACATGAAGTTGCATTGATTTTTTTAATGGAAAGTGTCTTTGGTACAACTTGGGTTTGGTTTATTATTAAAGAAACACCACCTTCCAACACTATTATTGGGGGGATTATTTTACTTATTGCTGTTTCAATTTTTATTTTTAAATCAACAAAAGAAAGTAGTTAGATTTACGTTTTCCTATTTTCTCTAATAAAAATATAAATGCCACTCATAACAATTAACAAAAGACCTAAATAAATCCATATATCAGGAAGATCATCGAAAAAAACATAACCAACTAATATATTAGTTGATATTTCAAAGTAACTAAGAGGTGCCAACTTTGAAGCCTCACCCAATCTAAGAGATAAGATTATTAAAAAATGTCCTAGAGTTCCAATTGAAGCAAGTATAATAAGAAAAAATACTTGTTGTAAACTTAAATTTATCCATACAAAAGGAACTATCAATGAAATTATTAAACATCCTATTGAGCCCGTAAATATTAAAGTTACAAATGCACTATCAGTAAAAGATAATTTTCTTGTATAGAGAATATAAAATGCATACGAAATTCCTGCTGCTAGTGCTGATAATGATGCAAGATTAAGATCTATAAATCCAGGTCTAATTATAATTAATACACCAAAAAAACCCAGAAAAACTGCTAGCCATCTATGTATTCCGACTTTTTCTTTTAAATAAAAAATTGATAATACAGTAACTATAATTGGTGATACAAATGCTAAAGTTAAAGCTTCTGCTAATGAGATTATAGATATAGCGTAAAAGAAAAATATAGTTGATAAAAATAAAAAAAAACTCCTCCATAATTGAACTGATAATGATTTTGGAAGTTTAAGTTCTTTTCTAAAGAAAATAAAAGCTAGTGGTATACTTATTACTAACATAAAAAAATATCTTCCCCAAACAACTTGTAAAAAATGCATTTCAGTTGATAAAAACTTAGCTATACCATCCATAAATGGCAAAAGAAGCCATCCACATATATTTAAAACATAAGCTAACATAAATTTTATTTAAAAGCTGACGGATCACATATTTTACAAATCAAATCCCCTCCTCCTTTTTGAGGGTTATAAGTTTGATAAAAAATGTCTTTAGATGTAAAGTTATTTTCATATAAATATTTTTCAATTTCCCAATAATAACGATAGCACTTTGAACATTTAGCAGCATCTAATTTATGAAAAGGTTTATATACATCTTTCCAAATTTGAGATAACTTTTCTTTTTCATCTTGTAATACATTTTCACAAAGATTTGATGGTATATCCATAAAACAATCACTACATTGGATTTCAGTTTCAACATTTTTGTAAGGACCTTCTGTATATTTTTTGCCACTTGTAGTCTTACCAACAAAATTAGTTGAATTACAATTTGGACAAAAAAAATTAATATTACTATTTTTCATTAATAACTATGAATAAATTTTCATAACATTTATATATACTTATTAATATTATTAATTAATATGTACTTATATTACCCATATTTATTTATATTTTTTTGGAGTTCTGCGTTTGTAAGTGGGCAGTTTATTGTTCAATCTGCAAGCCCTTTTGCAGCTTTAACTTTTAGATTTATTATTGTTGCAATATGCTTCTTGATTTTTTCATATTTTTTTAAAGAAAAAATATTAATTAATTTGAAGCTAATAATTCAAGCATCAATTACAGGTATATTATTTCACGGTTTTTATCTTGGTGGAGTTTTCTTTTCATATTCTGTTGGTTTATCTGCAACTTTATCAGCACTAATAGTTGGCCTTCAACCAATTTTAACAAATATATTAAGTGGTCCTATTTTAAAAGAAAGAGTAACTTTTATTCAATGGATTGGTATATTCTTCGGTTTTATTGGTACAGTAATGGTAATAGGTTACGATATTGGAAAATCTATACCAGTTTTAGGAGTAATTAGCTCTATAGTAGCATTGCTAGGAGCAACTACTGCAACTATTTGGCAGAAAAAATTTACTAATAATATTACGTTATCAGTAAATAACTTTTATCAAGCATTTGCTGCAAGTATATTTCTAATTATTATTTCCTTGTTATTTGAAACACCATTTATAAATTTTGATAATAGATTTATATTATCAATGGGATGGCAAATTGTAATGGTTTCTTTTGGAGCATATGCAATACTAATGTACCTTATAAAAAAAGGTACTGCTTCTAAAACATCAAATTTATTCTTTTTAGTTCCACCTGTAACTGCTGTTATGGCATGGATGATACTAGAGGAAGAATTATTTACAATTGACATAGCTGGATTATTAATATGTGCTTTTGGAGTGTATATTGCCACTAGAAAATAATTTAAATTTATTTATAGATTTATCATGTATTTACTTTTGAAAACTCTAATTAGCGCTATTATAATAGTAGCAGTATCGGAAATTGCAAAAAGATATACATGGACTGCTGCAATAATTGTATCTCTACCATTAACATCACTTTTAGCATTTGTTTGGCTCTATTGGGATACTAGAGATACTCAAAAAGTTATTGAATTATCATATAGTACAATAATTATGTCACTTCCTTCATTTGTTTTTTTTATAATTCTTCCAATATTATTAAAATTTAAACAAAATTTTATTTTTTCTATTTTAATATCTATTATCAGTACTGCTATAGCTTATGCAATTTTTATGTTTTTTATTAAAAAATTTAATCTTAATTTTTAATTACATTTTTTTTATTCATTAATATAGGTCTGCCATCGTGAGCTGTATTTAAAGGATAGTATTGACCTTCATATTTAACGCATAATGTTAAACCTGTTCTTTTCTCCTTTCCTAAATTTACCTCTAAATCTACAACAACTAACTCAGTATTATCTAAAACTTTTAAAATTTTCATTTTTATCCTTTCAAAATAAATGTATTTAATAAATAATTATAAATTTAAATTTTATAAGATAATAGATCATTAATTTGTGTTAAAAAATTTTTTAAAATAATATGATTAAATTATTGTTTTTTATAGTTATTTTACTTTTCCTTAATAAAGGATATACAAATGAAAGTGTAATAACTGTTGCTAGTACAACATCTACTCATGATACTGGTTTATTAAAAACTATTAATAAATCATTTTATGATAATTTTAAAATCAAAGTAAATGTTATTTCCCTTGGGACTGGTCAGGCAATTAGAATTGCTAAAGATGGTAATGTAGAAATATTATTAGTACATCATACACCATCAGAATTAAATTTTATGAGTCAAGGCTATGGTAAAATAAGATATAATTTAATGTACAATGATTTTGTGCTTATAGGGCCAAAGACAGATAATGATAAATGTATTTCAATAGAAAAGAAACTATTAAAAATAGAAAATAATAAATTTAGTTTTATTTCAAGGGGAGATGATAGTGGCACTCATAAAAAAGAAAAAGAACTATGGGATTTGATTAATATAAATACAAATAATAATATGAAATGGTATTCAAGCGTAGGTCAAGGCATGGGCCAAACATTATTAATTGCAAATAATAAAAATGCATATACATTAAGCGATAGAAGCACATGGATATCATTTAATAATAAAGAAAATTTAAAAATCGTTTGTGAAAATTTACCTCCATTATTTAACCAATATGGAGTTATATTAATTAATAATAAGTTAAACAATAATTTAAATATTAAAGATGCAGAAGTTTATATAAATTGGATTATTTCTAATGAAGCAAAAAATCTAATCAATAATTTTAAAAAAAATGGTCAACAACTATTTTATTTCAATCATCATTAATTTATTCTTCCAAAAAAAGTTAATCTAGCATTTTCAGATAATTTTACTCCCTCTTCTTCATTATAATTTAAGGTAACTAGAATTCTAGGTTTAGTTGATGTAACTGGTGTTACTCTATGTAAGTAATTTCTTCCATAAAAAAGAACAAGTGTACCTGCATTTGCATTAATTTTTTTTGGCTTTATAGAATTATTAATAATTTTTGACAAATAAGACTTATCGATATAATTTTTTTTGTAATCTCTCCCTTTACTAACATACTCAAAATTACCTCCACTTTCAGCTGATTGAATCATTAGTGTTATTGCAAAAGAAGCATTATCAAAATGCCATCCTAACTGTTGAGTTTTTTTATAATAATTATAGTTAATCGAAGATAGTGCATCAGCGTAAGAATATAATTCTTTTAAACCTAAAACATTTTTAATAAATTTTTTAAAAATAAGTGATTTGTAAATTATATTTAATTTTGAATTTTTTTCAACTAAATCGTGAGGAATACAACCTTTGTCACTTTTGACTTCAATATTTAAGGGATCATTTTTGTCTAATAAATTATTATACTTTTCTAGTAAAATTGTATGATTTTGAGAACAGTAAAAAGCCTTATTCTCTAAACTTAAAGCTTCTAAAACCAAATCATCTAGGCATTTTTTTGTGATAAAATTATTCATTACCAATATAGACTTTTCTAAAATTTCTTTTCTACATAAATTTATGTAATTAGAATTTTCAATTGGATGATCTTTATAATTTATAATATCAATAAGGTTGCTCATTATTTATTTATATATATTAAAGTCATTTATGTTAAATTAAAAAAAAATAATATATATTTAGTATTTATGAATTGGAATTTTAACAATACATATACTTCATTACCAAATATATTCTTTAGTAATGTTAAGCCAGAACATTTTGAAAATCCAAAATTATTATTATTTAATGAAGATCTTGCAAACGAACTTAATTTAAATGTTAATAATAATGAAAAAGAAATTTGCGACTTTTTATTAGGAAAAAAATTAGACAATGATAAATTTTTTTCTCAAGCTTATGCTGGTCATCAATTTGGACATTTTACAATCCTAGGTGATGGAAGAGCTCTTTTACTAGGAGAGCATATAAATAATGATAATAAAAGATTTGATATACAGTTAAAAGGATCAGGTCAAACACCTTACTCAAGAAATGGTGATGGAAAAGCAGCATTAGGACCCATGATTAGAGAATATTTAGTTAGTGAAGCAATGAATAGCCTAAATATATCTTCTACAAGAGCTTTAGCAATAATTGTTACAGGTGAGAGAATATTGAGAGAAAAGTATGAACCTGGGGCTATATTAGTAAGAGTTGCTCAATCTCATTTAAGAGTTGGTACGTTTCAATTTGGAAGTTTATTAAAAAATACCAATGAATTTAAAAAATTAATTAATTACACTATCAATAGACTATATCCAGAAATAAAAAATGAAAAAAATAAATATATAATTTTTTTTAAAAAGATTTGTAAGTTACAAATAAATTTAATTATTGATTGGTTGAGGGTCGGTTTTATTCATGGAGTAATGAATACTGATAATATGAGCTTATCTGGAGAAACAATAGATTATGGACCTTGTGCATTTATGGATAATTACAATCCCAAAACAGTTTTTAGCTCAATAGATACAATGGGAAGGTATTCTTATGACAACCAATCTAAAATATGTTTGTGGAATTTGGCTAGATTTGCAGAAACTTTTCTTAATTTAATTGATGACGATGAAAAAAATGCAATTAAAATAATAGAAGAAATTCTCAATGAAAATAAAGATGTATTTGATATTAGTTGGTTAAAAATGATGTCTAAAAAACTTAACTTAGAGATAAAAAGCGATAACTCAAAAATTGTAAAAGAGTTTTTGGATATTATGCATATAAATAAACTAGATTATACAAATACATTTGTTGATTTAGAAAATAATAAATTAGATAAAGAAATTTTTAAAAGCTGGTCAAAAAAATATAATCAAATGAAATTTAAAAGTTATACTAATATTAATCCAGTAATCATTCCAAGAAATCATATAATTGAAAACATAATAAAAGACTCATACAAAGAAGAATTTTCCAGTTTGATAGAGTTTAATGAAGTTCTTAAAAAACCCTATGAAAAAAATATAATTAATAAAAAATATACTGATCCTCCAAAAGAAGATGAAAAAGTTTATCAAACTTTTTGTGGAACATAAATATTATTTTACAGCTCCCTCAGTTAAGCCTGAAACAAAATATTTACCTATAAATAAAAATAATATTATAACCGGTAAGCTAGCAAGAACTGCACCTGATAATAAAAATCCCCAGTCAATTTGATACTGACCAACAATACCTGCTAATCCAACTGGTAAAGTTTTCAAGTTATCACCACTTATTAGTACTGATGCAAATAAATATTCAGTCCAAGATATTATAAAACAAAATATAGCAACACTGGCAATACCTGGGGCTGCTAAAGGAATTATAATTTTAAAAATAACAATTAACCTTGAAGCTCCATCTATATATGCTGCTTCTTCTATTTCATTGGGTATTAATTTAAAAAAAGCTTTTAACATCCAAACTGCAAAAGGTGTTGCAAACAACACATTGACAATAATCAATGCAAAATAAGTGTTAAGTAAATTTATTTTAGCAAAAAGCAAATAAACAGGTATTAATAAAATAACCCCTGGAAAAGCATAAGTAACAAGTAGAGAATATTCTACAAATTTATTTCCATAGAATTTGAGCTTATGTAAACCATAAGCAGCTGTAACGGATAATATTATTGAAATAATCATTGAAGAGAAAGATACGATTAAACTATTTTTTAAATACAGAAAAAAATCTGAATTAAATAAAATTTTATTATAATGATCTAAAGTAAAAGATCTTGGAATTATTGTTGAAGATGTTGCTATAATTTCTTCAGGAACTTTAAAGGAAGATGTTATTATCCAAAAAAAAGGAAAGAAAAAAACTACAACTATTAATAATAGAGAAAAACTTAAAAATAAAAATTTAATATTATTTTCCTTAATCATCTTCTTTAGGGGCCATCGATTTAATAAATATTATAGAAAATAATAATAATAAAATACTAGTTATTATTGATAAAGTAGCGGCATGACTAATTCTAAATTTTGTAAAAGCTGTTTCATAAATTAATAATGGTAATGTTGTAGTTGCACCTGATGGCCCTCCTTTTGTAATTAACCAGATTATATCAAATATATTAAATGATAGTAAAGTACCCACCAATCCTAATACAAAAAGTACACTTTTTAAATTAGGAAATGTTATAAAAATAAATTGCTGAATAAAATTTGCTCCGTCTACTTTTGAAGCATCGTAAATTTCTTTGTTTATAGAATTAAGTCCTGAAAGAATAATTAATGCTAAGAAAGGACTCCATCTCCAGGAATTTATAAGAATTAAACTAATAAATGCTTTATTTGGAGAGCTAAAAAAACCAGTTGCTTTATCTAATATTCCTAAATCTATTAAAACTGAGTTTATTACTCCACTACTACTGCTCAACATTAGTTTCCATATTACAACAACCACTACTGTTGGTATTATAAATGATAAAATAATCCAATTAGCCATAATTTTTTTACCAGGAAATTTATAATTTATAGTTAATGCAATCGTAAAAGCAAAAAACGTTTGGCAAATAGCATTGCCAATAATCCAATAGAAACTATTTAAAGAGGCATTTATAAAATTAGATTTACCAATTAATTTTAAATAATTATCAAATCCTACAAATTTTCCAGATGTTCCAATTATCTTGATATTATAAAAACTTAATTCGAATGCAATATATATTGGAACTAATATTATTAGTGATATCCAAATAACTAATGGTGATACAAAAAGCCAGCCTTCAAAATTGTTTTTTTTCACAAAGATTACAGCACCTCATTTTGAGGTGCTGAATAATAAATATATTACTCTATTGCTTCAGTCATTATTTCCATACCTTCACTAACTGCATCTTTAGGACTTTTATCATCAATAAGAGTCAATTGAAGTGTCTGGGCTAATAAATTCTGAGCTGATATTGATGATATGCTTGTAAAAGTATTGCCATTGGTAAAACCAAATAAACTTCCTCTAGTTGAGTTATCTAGCATAGTTTCTACCTGTGATTTATATTTTACAACAACTGGATCATCCCAATAAGTAGAATCTTGACTTCCAGCTTCTGTTATTGGTAAGAATAAACCTGGTTCCATGTTTATAAATCTTCCATAATTTCCAGGTTCCATCAAAAAGCTCAAGAATTTTTTAGAAGCTTCCATTTTTGCCTCATCAGCAGTCATTATCATTGCAGAGTTAACATATGATACTGTTCCTGCTCTATGGGCTTTACCATTAGCGTATGGTATTTGAATTACTCCTAAGTCACTTGCATCTCCACCAGCTTGTGAGTCGTATGTTGATATAACAGTAAATTGTAATATCATTGCACAACCTTTGCTCGCAAAACAAGCTTCTGCTTCACCCCATGTCCAGTTTGCTGCATCCGGAGCTGAATATTGATACAATTCTTTATAAACATCATAAGCTGCAACAGTTTCAGGATTATCAAACCTTAAGGTACCATCAGAATTATAAATTTCTTCAGCACCTGAGTTAACCATAAAACTATAAATTGTTTGATCAGTGTATAGTTGTTTATTTCCTGGCAGACCTATTCCATAAACACCATCTTTAGTTAGAGCTTTCGCTGCTTTTTTTAAATCAGACCATGTTTTTGGTGGATTGATTCCTGCTGCTTCAAAATCACTTTTTCTATACCACAAAGATAAGCCCATGTTCCATAAAGGAACAGCCCAAGTATGCCCATTATAAGTATATTGGTCGAGTGCTTTTTGATAAAAACCATATTTTGAGTCAAGTTCAGCAACAAAATCCTCAACAGGTTGTGCTGCCCCCATATCTGCAAGTATAGGGGTAAAATCAGGTATACCAACTAAAATTTCTGGAGCAGTACCAGCAGCAACTGATGCAGGTGCCTTAGCATATATCTCACCCCAGTTTTGTACCTCTTGTGTTACATTAATATCTGGATTAGCAGAGTTAAATTCATCAATTAAAGTTTGAATTCTATCAACTCTATGTGGAACTCCTTCCATATGCCAAAAAGTAACATTTGTAACTGCAAGAGCATTAAAAGAAAATAATATTGAAATTATAAAAAGTAATATTTTATTCATTTTTCCTCTCATGTTATTAGATTATTCTATTTAATTTAATATTAATTAATCAAAACATTCAATAGAAAACTACCATATTTTTTCAAGAGATTCTCTTAATTTTTTATACTTAATATACTTTAAATTTAAATATTTTGAATTGTTATTATTAGGCAAAAAAGATTTATTAAATTTTGTATTTTTATTAATTATTTTTTTTATATTTATATTATTTACGTAACTTGATATTAAGTAGCTTACTCCTAAAGAGCCAAGTTCAGTATTTTTCATGGTTTTTACCTTAACACCTAGTGCATCAGAAATAAGTTGTGGCAATATAGAACTATTTGAAGCACCTCCTGATATGTAAAGTGTTTCATTTTTTTTAATTTTAGAACCAAAACAATCTTTTATTGATAAAGCAATACCCTCATAACAAGAAGATAAAATATCAAATTTATTATGATGAGGTAGCAAACCAAAAATTTCTGCTTTAGAATTCAAATTTACAAATGGTGATATTGAACCACCATAATTAAAATATGGTAAAAAAATAATTGTATTTTCATTAAATTTATTATTTAAATATTTTTTTTCAAAATTTTTAATAATATTAATTTTATACTTATATTTTTTAGAATTGTTATATAAATTATTAATAACCCAATCGATATTAGAAGTGCCAGCCACATTGATCATTGTCTCTAACCAAGTATTTTCAACAGAAGAAAAGAATAGTCCTGAATTATTACTAGGTATTTTAGAATTATTCTTAACAATGATGTTATGACAAGTTGTTCCTATAATGCTTAATTTTTGGTTTTTATTTATTCCTCCTGAGCCTAAAGATGAGGCAATTACATCTCCACAACCTAGAATTACAGGAGTGCCAACTTTTAGAGAGGTTAATTTAGAAGCTTTTGAAGTGACATAACCACCTAATTCGTTTGATTTTTTTATTTTAGGAAATAAATTAATATATTTTTTATTTAATTTAAATATCTTAAAGATTTTTTGCGATAATTTTTTATTTTTAATATCACCTGGAAAAACAGATACTTCAGTTTCGTCATTATAAATATTATCAGTAAGATTAAATCTTAACCAGTCTTTACATGTTAAAATATATTTTATTTTTTTTAACGTATTTTTTTCGTGTAAAGTAATCCACTTAAGAACAGGTATTGTGCATCCATATTGTGTAATAGATCCAGTAATTTTATAAATTAATTTAAATAATTTTTTATTTTTAAAAATAGTTTCACTTCTTGTGTCATTCCATAAAATTGCATTTCTTACAGGCTTAAAATTTTTATCAATTGGCCATAAGCCAACCATATTGCCAGTTATCCCAACACCAATAATCGTATTGGGTTTAATTTTTGATTTATTGATTGCTAATTTTATACATTTAGAGGTTAAATTCCAAAAAACCGTCATATCTAATTCAGATTTACCTGAATTGTCAGATATAATAGGATTAACTACACTATAAGAAAATATTTGTTTAAATTTTAAATCAAATATCACTGTTTTTATCACTGATGTTCCTGCATCAATTGTAAGATAATGTTTCAAAGCAAAATTAATTTTTTAATTTATTTTTTGAAAAAAAATCCACAAAATATAATAAAATTATATGATGTGACATTTCAATAAAGTTATATTGATTACTATTAATATGAAAATTAACTAAGCCAAGTTTTGATAATGGATTATTTTTTTTAAATCCACTTAAAGTTATAGATTTAATGGATTTATTTTTGCAATATTTAGCCGCATTAATAATATTTTTAGATCTACCACTACTACTTATTAATATTATCATATCATTTTTATTCATATAAGCTTTGATAGCTTCTTTTACCCAATTTTCATAACCATAATCATTTGCAAAACATGTTATTAAATTTGAATTATTGAAAGTAGAAGATTTTAATCTAGCAACTTTAGCTAAATCAACACTTACGTGACTTGCAATAGATGAGCTGCCACCATTTCCAACTATATAAATTTTACCTTTATTTTTATTTGTTTGTTTTATTAAATTTATTGATTTATTTAATTCTTCTTTAGATACTTTAGATAGTATAGAATTAATTGAATTTCTATAATCATCAAATGATTTGTCTATTTTCATATTATTTAATTATAATAAATCAATCTTAGATGCTAATATAAAATCATTAACAGAAAGACCTTTTATTGCGTGAGTATGTATCATAACTAAACAATAGCCGAAACCAATACTTAAATCTGGATGATGTAGCTCTTTTTCGGCCAATTCACTAATCTGATTTGCAAATTTAATAGCTTTTTTAAAATTAGTAAATTTAAATTTTTTAAATATCATTTCCTGATTATCATTTACTGACCATTCATTAAGTTGGGATAAATATTTAGTTATATCTATATAATCTAATTTTGGCGTGTTACCTGAACAAGGTTCACACTTACCTTCAGATAATTTATTTATTTCCACTTTGCACCTTGTTGGTTCAATTCAATGGAATACAAACTTGTTGTTGCAGTTATATATAAAATATTTCCCTCCTTACCACCAAACTCACAATTTGATACTAGCTCAGGTATTTTAATTTGTCCTATTAATTCATGGTTAGTATTAAAGCATTTAATAGCTTTGCCAGCACTAGTCCATATATTACCATCAATATCACATCTGAAACCGTCAGAAAAAAATGGTTTAAAATCGTAAATAAGTTTTTTATTTGATACATTATCGTTAACTAAATCAAAAGAATATAAATGTTTTATATTTTCTCCAGTATCGGCAACGTATAATTTTTGTTCATCTGGAGATAAGGTAATACCATTAGGTCTAACTAAATTGTCAATCAAAACATCAAGTTTATTTAATTTTGGTTTGTATGAAAACACATAACATCCTCCATACTCTTGTTCACCAATATATCCTTCATAATCACCTAAAATACCATAAGGTGGGTCGGTAAAGAAAATTGTTCCATCAGATTTTACACATATATCATTGGGTGAATTTAATTTTTTTCCAAGATAATTATCTATTAATATTTCTGTATTTAAATTATCATCAGTTTTGTAAATACATCTGCCTCCATGAGAGCAAGAAATTAAATTTTCCTCATTGTCAATAGTGTTACCATTACAAAAATTTGAGGGATTTTTATATTCTGAAACATTACCTTCTACTAATTTTAATAAACGATTGTTTGGTATATCACTCCATACAAGAGTTTTTAAATGAGGAATATAAGCAGGACCTTCTGCCCATAAAGTTCCAGTATAAATTTTTTCAACTTTATTAGATTTAATATATTCATTAAATAATATAGTATTTGTTATATCATCATTTTCTAAATTTTTAAAACTATAACTTGGATTTCTAGGATCTTGATCTGCAGGAGGTAAATTTCGTTTATTCATTTTAGACAGCTATACCTTTTTGTTTTTTTTGAAAATCAATAAGTTGTTTTGGGAAATTTTTTGCTCGCATTTTTATTTTATTTTCATTTTCAATTAATTTAACTATGCTTGTGCTAAAAGATCTTTTACCTAATTTTTTCATACCTTTATTAAAAATTTTATTAATAATATTACCTAATTCAAGTCTAATTTTTTTTTCTATAGCAAGTTTCAAAAATAAACCAACATCCTTATTAACTAAATCCATAGTAAAACCTGCATCATAACTACCAGATAGTATAACTTTTGTTTCTGTATCGTTTACAAAACTATTTCCAGAACTAATTTTAATTGCTTTATGTGCTAAACCTAAATCAATATTATGTTTTTTAGCTACTACTAATGACTCACCTATGCCTATTAAATGCAATGATGCTAAGTAATTAGTTATTATTTTTAAAATTGAAGCATTTCCAATTTTATTACTACATAGTAAAATTTGATGTGCCATTTTTGATAAATAAGGAAAAGCTCTTTGAAAATATTTATCTTTTCCTGAACAAATTATTGATATATTGCCTGATTTAGCTCTATGTTCACCACCAGTAATTGGAGACTCTAATACACCTGCCCCTTTTTTATTAATTAATTTAGATAATCTAATCATCTCATCTTTATCTGTTGTACTCATTTCAATCCATAGATGTTTTTTATTTATAAATGGCAATAAAGATTTAATTACTTTATTTACAGCAAAAGGCGAAGGTAAACACGTAATTATTATTGATGAATTTTGGCATAGTTCTTCTATATTTTTACATATAATAAAATTTTTTTTGCTTAGTTTAAAATATTTTTTTTTATTTTTATCAAATACATTAATTTTATTTTTTTTATTAATAAGATTTTTTACTAATTTTGACCCAACATTTCCAAGACCAATAAAACCAATAGTTTCATTTTTCATATTTCTATAACCATTCCATCATATCCTGGAAATACATTTTTTGGGCATTTAGATTTTAGCTCAACTTCATCTAATAAAGCAGTCATATGTGTGAATATTGTTTTTTTTGGCTTAAGATAATCAATAAATTTCATTATTTCATCAAAGCCAGCGTGAGCAATATGGTCATTTTCTCTCAATAAACCAACTATCCAAAGATCTAAATTTTTTAGTTTATCAATATCAGAGCTATAAAATTTTTTTAAATCAGTTGAATATGCAAAATTTCCAATTTTATAAGTTTGAACATCAATAGCTCCATGATTATGTTTAAAAGTTTCTATTTCAATATTATCAAATTTAAATTTATTTTTTATTTCTTTTATTTCCATAAATGGTAAATAATCTTTTTCTCCAATAAATATATATTTATAAAAAGTTTTCATTTTATTTGTCATTTCAGCTGGCATATAAGCAGGTATAATTTTTTTATTTATTAATGACATGGCTCTCATATCTGGTAATCCAGAAGTATGATCAGAATGACTGTGTGTAAATAAAACTGCGTCAATATTAGTACATTTAGCTTTATAAAGTTGAGTTCTTAAATCTGGACTAGTATCAATAAGAATAATTTTATTATTGATTTCAATTAATACTGAAGATCTAGTTCGAAAATTATTTGGATTTTTAATATCAATATTACCATTTCTTTCCCAAGCCAAAGGAGAGCCAAATGATCCACCGCATCCAAGAATAGTTATTTTCATTATAAATGATTATATCTTTTTGTTTTATTAAACAATTTAAAAAAATTATTATCTGTAATTTTTTCAAAATCTTTAAAATCCATATTGTAAAAATTTGCAAGATACTGTGCAGTATATTTTATAAAAGAAGGCTCATTACTTTTACCTCGCATAGGAACTGGTGCTAAAAAAGGGCTATCAGTTTCAATTAATATAAAATCTAATGGGAAATCTTTTATAGTTATTCTTAAATTTTCTGCAGTATTAAAGGTTACTATACCTGAGAGTGAAATATAAAATTTATTCTTTTTACAAAAATTAATTAATTTTTCAGATCCAGTAAAACAATGGAAAACTACTTTTAGATTACTATTTAAATAATTTTTTAATATATCTATAATTTCATTTTCTGAATTTCTTTGGTGAATAATTAATGGTAAATTATGTTTT
>MDSW01203379.1_pt1 | contig 14599 bp, 12 predicted proteins | sample 811171 | NCBI WGS metagenome assembly MDSW01 (sample SAMN05326641, study PRJNA326480) | marine metagenome | isolation source: seawater | place: Atlantic Ocean: North West | collected 2012 | reverse complement strand
CCAAAAAATAGGAATTACTAAAATAGATGGCTTAGTTGTTGATCTTGGTATCTCCTCCTACCAAATCGATTCAAAGCATAGGGGTTTTTCTTATCGTTTTAATAGTGACTTAGATATGAGATTTAATCCTGAAAATGGTATTAGTGCTAAAGATTTATTAGCAAATATGCAAGAAAGCGAACTTGAGCATATTATTAAATTTTATGGTGAAGAAAAACAGTATAAAAAAATTGCTAAAAACATATACAAAAAAATTTTAAAAAATAATATGAAAACTACATTTGATTTGAAAGATGCGATTGAAAGTGTTGCATCAAAAAGATATCTAGCTAAAACTTTATCAAGAGTCTTTCAGTCAATTAGAATAGCTGTTAATAATGAATTTGAGCATTTAGAATTATTTCTTAAAAACTCTTTAAAATATGTTAGAAGTGGTGGAAGAATTGCAATAATCACATTTCATTCAATCGAAGATAAAATAGTAAAAAGTTTTTTTAAGAAAAATTCTATTTCATGTATATGTCCTCACACTTTTCCAATATGTGTATGCAATAATAAAGCAAAACTTAAAATAATTAATAAAAAAGCAATAGTACCATCTAAAAGCGAACTTACAAGCAATCCTAGGTCAAGAAGCGCGAAGTTAAGAGTTGTTGAATGTCTTTAAATGTTGAAAATAGATCAAGAGCAAAAAAAAATCAAAAAGTTACTTTTAACAAATCATATATTTATCTATTATTTTTTTTAATCACCATTCTAAGCGCTTCATTTTTAAATATTTTTTTAACTAATAAATTAGAATCTAACAATAAGCAAATTGTTAGTTTGAGTAGTAAAGTAGAAATACTAAAAAATTCAATAGCTGTTGAAAAGAAAAATAATAGCACTTTAAAAAGAAATAGTTTAAAAACTAAGGCTAAAGAGCTTGGTATGCATAGAGCCAAACATCAAGATATCATTGATATTTGGTGGAATAAAGAAAGCATCAATGCAAAGTAATCGTTTATATACTAAGCATCGTAGCAGAATAATTTCATTCAATATTCTTATTTTTTCATTTACTCTATTTTTAATTATTAATTTTTTTTTAATTCAGGTTATATTTTCTGATACTTACCAAAACGAAATTTCAAATAAAACAACAGCTTTACGAAAAATAAAAGGAAATAGAGGCTCAATTTTTGATATAAATGGAAATTTGCTCGCATATTCAATTGAGAAATGTAGATTTTGGGTTAATACAAAACAGGCTAATAATATAGAAGAAATAACAAACTTTTTTGAAACAAAATTTAAAGGTAAAAATAAAGTAAATTATAATTTTAAAAATACAAAATCTACATATTCATTGATTGTTCAAGATTTAGTCTCTTATGAAAATCAAAAAATAATAGAAGATTCAAAAAGCATTAAAAATTTAAACTATAGTTTATATAAACATAGGTTGTACCCATATAATGAGCTGGCAGCACAAGTAATTGGTTTTACAAATAATGATAATCATGGTAAATATGGTATTGAAGGGTACTTTAATAATATTTTAAATGGAACAGAAAAATTAGTAGAATTTAATAAAAATGCTAGAGGTAAAATTGTTTCTGCAAAAAATAATCATAAAATATCTAATGGTTCAGATATTTATTTAACTATTGATGTTAACATTCAAGATATATTACAAACAGAATTAAAAAAGGCTTATATATCACATAGCGCTAAAAGTGCCAATGGAATTATTATTAATCCTAATAGTGGAGAAATTATTGCAATGGCTAGCCTTCCAGATTTTAATTTAAACACTTATAAAAAACTTAATTTAGATTCTGCAAATTATTATTATACAAATAGAGTTATATCCGTTCCATACGAACCAGGCTCTACCTTTAAAATTGTTAACATGTCTAACGCTCTTGATCAGAGTGAAGAATTTGACTTAAACCATTATTTTTGTGAAAATGGTGAATACTACAATAAATATCAGGAGCCATTTCAAGATCATGATCCATATGATTCATTAAGTTTTAGTGAAATATTTGTTAAATCAAGTAATATTGGTACTATTAAAATATTCGAGCAAACATCAAACAAATCATTCTATAATAAAATGCAAGATTTTGGTTTTGGAATAAAAACAAATATTTCTTTAAAAAACGAAAATAGTGGAGATATAAAGAGTTTAACATATTATAAAAATAATTTAAGAGATTTAGCTAGTGCATCTATTGGGCAGTCAATTCTTGTTACTAACTTACAGCTTGCAATGGCTTATGGCTCAATAGCAAACGGCGGATACCTACTTAAACCTAAAATTATTAAAAAAATATCCAATGATAAAAATATCACTTATTTTGAAAGTCCTATCATTATCAAAAGAAATATTAAAAAAGAGACGTCTAAATACTTATTAAATACCTTAAATGATGTAGTTCTTAATGGTACAGGAATAAAGGCAAAAATAAGTGGCATTCAAATTGGAGGCAAGACAGGTACAGGTGAAATATGGAATAGTGATAAAAATGAATATTCAAAGAATGATTTTATTTCATCATTTGCTTCCATTTTTCCCTTAAATAATCCAGAGTATGTTCTTATTGTTTCTATAGAGGCTCCATCTAATTACGATAATAGATGGGGAGGTGAAACAGCAGCACCATGTACAAAAGAGATCATAAAGCAAATTTTATTATATGATAAAAGTTTAAGAATTAATCAAAATGAAAAAGCTTAATACAATATTAAACGGAATAGATTTCATTGGTCAATCAGATGATAGATTAATAGAAAATATTTCTTATGATTCAAGAAAAGTGAAAAATAATTCTTTATTTATTGCAATCAATGGATTTAAAGAAAATGGTCATAATTACATTGATAATGCAATTAATGCAGGAGCCACAGCTATTATTACTGATAAAAATTATATTAATAAAAATAGCTCTGTACCTTTTATCAAAGTAGAAGATTCAAGGAAAGCTATGTCCAAAATATCAGCAAACTTTTTTGATGACTGCTCAACTAATATTAAAGTTACAGGTATAACTGGCACAAATGGTAAAACAACAATAACTCAAATTATCAATCACATTTTAAATGATAATTTAAAACAATCCTGCGCTTTAGGTACTTTAGGTTTTCAATTTCAAAATGATGTTAAAAATACAGGCTTCACAACTCCGGAATCAATAGAATTACAACAAATTTTTCAAACAGTACATAAAGCTGGAATTTCTCATTTAAATATGGAAGTTTCATCTCATTCACTTTCATTAAACAGAGTTGATAATGTAGATATAGATATAGCTGTATTTACAAATTTAACAGAAGAACATCTAGATTTTCATAAAACTATGGAAAATTATTTCCATTCAAAATTAAAATTGTTTAAAAATTTAAGCTCAGAAAAATTGGCTATAATAAATAATGATGATAATTATGCCAAAAAATTTATTGAAAGTACAAAAGCAAATATTTTGACCTATGGATTTTCCAATAATTCTAATATATATGCATCAGATATAAAATTAAATTTATCTGGTTCAGAGTTTAACATTAATTATAAAAACCAAAAAACAAAAGTTAGAACTCACTTAATTGGCGATTTTAATATCATGAATATTTTAGCTTCAATTTTAGTTTGTGAAAATTTAGGAATTCAGATAAATAAAATAGTTAAATCTTTAGAAAAATTAAAATTTATTCCGGGTAGATTTCAATCTTATGAATCAAAAAATAATGGAAAAATAATTGTAGATTACGCTCATACACCTGATGCATTTGAAAAAATCTTAACCTTAGTTAAAAAAATTGATTCTACAAAAAAAATAATAACATTATTTGGTTGTGGTGGAGATAGAGACACATCAAAAAGACCTATAATGGGAAAAATATCAGAAATGTATTCTGATAAAATAATCCTTACAAATGATAATCCAAGAAATGAGTCATCTAATAAAATTTTCGATGATATTATTTCAGGTTTTAAGAAATCAAAACATATAATTATAAAAGATAGAAAAGCTGCCATTGAAAAAGCCGTTAATAATTTATCACAAAATGACACTTTATTAATATTAGGAAAAGGTATTGAAAATTATCAATTAATCATGGGCAACAAAATATATCATAATGATATAGAAATAATTAAAAATTTAATATGAGAATTAAAATTAAAGAAAAAGAATTATTTTCGAAAATTATTAATAAGAAATTTGGTTTAAAAATTAATAGTTCAAAGATAGAATCTATATGTACTGATTCAAGATTATTAAAAAAGAATGATATCTATATCCCAATCAAAGGGGCAAAATATGATGGGCATGATTTTATTACGAAAGACCTTAAAAATAAATCTTTAATTACTTTTAGCGAGCAATCTAATATTGATGAAACAATATACGTAAATTCAACAAAAATCTTACTCAAAGAATTATCACAGAAATGGTTAGATAATTTCAAAAAACCAATTATTGCACTGACTGGCTCAAATGGTAAAACATCAACTAAAGAGATACTCAAAAATATTTTCGAATTAAAAAATAGAGTTAATTGTACAATTGGTAATTATAATAGTACCATTGGATTACCAATGAATCTTTTTAACTTTACTTTGGACTCATATCCTCAAATTATAGAGATGGGTGCAAATCAGAAAAATGAAATCAATTATTTATGTCAAATTGCAAAACCAGATTATAGTCTAATCACAAATATTCAGAATGCACATATTGGAAATTTCAAATCAATAAATGATTTGATCGAAACTAAAACATCTATATTTAGAAATACAAATGATAATGGATATATTTTTGAAAATAACGATGACATTCAAATTGCAGAATATTGTAAAAATATTAATAATAAAATTCAGTTTGGTTTTAAAAATACTAAGTTGGATTTTTTTGGTGAATACAAAGTTGAATCTAATATCCCATCTTTTCACATAAATGGCAAAAAAATATTTAATGAAGATTTGAATAGTATAATGGCCAAAAATATGTTGTCTGCTTATTCAATCGCTAGTGTTTATGGAATAAGTGATACAATTATAACAGAAGCATTAGCTAATTTTAAATTTCCAAAAGGTAGAGGAAATAAAGTATTTAAAAATGGTTATTGCATTATTGATGATACTTATAATGCAAATTTAGATTCTTTTAAAATTGGTATAGATAATTTTTTAATGAATGAAACAAATGGAAAAAAATTTATAATTATTGGAGATATGAAAGAACTTGGTGACAAATCATTTGCACATCATATAGAGTTAGGTGAATTTATTGCAAAAAAAAATATTGATTATGTTTTAGGGTGTGGCAATGAAATAGAGAATACAATTAATGCAATTTCAAATGATACTATTTTTACTAAAATATTTAAAAATTGTGAAGAAATTATAGATTTTTTAAAAAAACAAATTTGTAAAGGAGATTTTTTATACTTTAAAGCATCTAGATCTTTAAAGTTTGAAAATATAATTAAAGAACTATGATATTTTTTTTATATGAAATATTAGATATTAATATTTTACAATATGTTACTTTCAGAGCAGCTGCAGCAGCAATTACTGCTCTAATGATAAGCTTCCTACTTGGGCCCAAAATCATCCGCACACTCCAAAATCGTCAAATTGGCGAATCTATCAGAGAAAATGGGCCTTCGTCGCACTACCTGAAAGAGGGTACTCCAACAATGGGAGGGATAATTATTATTTTATCAATTATCCTTCCCACTATTCTCTGGTCGCGATATGATAATATGTTTATCTGGACTATTGCTTTATCTACGTTAACGATGGCGGTAGTCGGTTTTATTGATGATTATTTAAAAATTGTTAAAAAATATTCTAAAGGTTTAATTGCTAGATATAAATTAATTGCACAAGTATGTGTTGGAATTTTTGTTTCATTAATGATTTTAAATTATATTGATAGCCCTAAAATTTTTATTGATTCAGCTGGAGATTTAATTAAAGAAATATCAAGCACCTCAATATCATTACCTTTTATAGTTAATGGGTTTCTTAGTTTACCCAAATGGCTTTATGTTTTATTAATAATATTAGTTATTACAGCGACATCAAATTCAGTTAACTTGACTGATGGACTTGATGGATTAGCAACTGGTTTAAGCGCAATTTCTTTATTAACATTTGGTGCGATAGCATATGCTTCAGGTAGAACAGATTTTAGTGATTATTTGAATATATTATATATTAAAGGTGCAGATGAATTACTAGTATTTTGCTTCGCAGCTATTGGCGCATGTTTAGGTTTCTTATGGTATAACTCATATCCTGCAATGATATTTATGGGTGATACAGGTAGCTTAGCATTAGGAACAGCAATTGGCACTCTTTCACTATTGTTAAGAAAGGAAATTTTACTAATTATAATTGGAGGTATATTTGTAGTTGAATCACTATCAGTTATTATTCAAGTATCATATTTTAAATATACAAAAAAGAAATATGGTAAAGGAAAAAAAATATTTTTGATGGCTCCAATACATCATCATTTTGAATTAACAGGTCTTCCAGAATCGAGAGTGGTTGTTAGATTTTGGATTATTGGAATTTTACTAGCATTGTTTTCATTAAGTTCATTTAAATTGCAATGAAAAATATATTTTTACCTATAAAAAATAAAAAAATTGGAATAATTGGAGCTGGAACTAGTGGTATCCATGCTGCAAAATTAGCTAATTATTTTGGTGCAGAAGTTTTTTTATCTGATTCAAATAAGATTAATAAATTTAACATTCATGGAATAGAGGCAGAATTTGGAAAACATTCTGATAAAATATTAAAATCAGATTTTATCATTAAAAGTCCAGGAGTTCCACAAGATATTAAAATTATTTCAAAAGCAAATGATTTAAAAATTCCTGTTTTTAGTGAAATTGAGTTTGCAAGTTGGTTTACCAAAACATCAATAATTGGGATAACTGGTACTAATGGAAAAACTACTACTGTAGAATTAATAAATGATATATTAAATAAAAATGGCTTTAAGGTACTTCTTGGAGGAAATATTGGAATACCTTTTTCAAAAAATGTATTATTAGAAAATAAAAAGAAGGCTAGTTATGATTTTCATCTTCTTGAAATTAGCAGCTTTCAGCTTGAAGATATTAAATATCTAAAACCAAATTATTCAATTATTATAAATATAAAGCCAGATCATTTAGATAGATATAAAAGTTTTACAGAATACAAAAAAACAAAATTTAAAATTTCATTAAATTTAGATGCTAATGATACATTAATTATAAATGATCTAGATACCAATGACTTAAAAATCATTTCAAACGCAATAATCAAAAAATTTAAAATAAACAAAGATAAAGTTTACGTTAATAATGAGAGTTATAATGTTAATTTAGATCAAAATAATTTAAAAGGTGAACATAATTTAGAAAATATTTTAGTTGCGAATATTTTATGTTCTAGTCTTGGGATTGATCAAGAGTTAATAAATGAATCTATTAAAAAATTTACACCTCTTAATCATAGAATAGAACGGGTTAATACTAATTCTCATGCAAAATTTTATAATGATTCTAAGGCAACTAACTTACCAGCAACTATTGCTGCAATAAAATATATAAAAAAAAATATAATACTTATTTTAGGTGGTATTGATAAAAATAATAGTGAGTTTGCTATATTAGCAAAATATGTTGGTAAAATTAAAAAAATAATTCTTTATGGTGATTCAAGATACGATATAAAGAAATCAATTAAAAAATACTTTGATGTTCTAGTTTATGAGAATTTTTATAGTGCTGTAATAGAATCAATTAAGCTATCAAAAAAAGATGATAATGTTTTGTTATCTCCTGCTTGTGCGAGTTATGATCAATTTAAATCATACAAACATCGGGGTAAAAAATTTAAAGAAATAGTAAATGAATATTATGACAAGTAACTCAAATTATAGAAATTTATTTTTAACCATATTAATAATCGTTGTAATTGGTTCTATTTTATTGTACAGTGCAAGTAGTTCATTTGCTTTTTATAAATTTAATAAATCTGATTCATATTTTTTTATTAAACATTTAATTTGGTTTTTAATTGGAATGGTAGGTTTATTATTTTTTTCAAAGTTAAATTATAAACATTTAAAAAATAACTCAAAAAAAATTCTTTATTTTTCATGGGTAATTATTTCTATACCTTTAATTCAGAAAATATTCTTAGATGGTGATAATGTAGCTAGATGGCTTAAAGTTGGTAATTTTTCATTAATGACTACTTCTGATCTAGGTAAGCTTTGTTTAATAATTTTTACATGTTCATTCATAGATAAAAATTATAATAAAATAAACGATGTTAGTTTTATGATTAGAAATTTTATTCCTTATGTTTTCGTAAGTCTATTTTTGATATTATATCAACCTGATTTAAGTACAACAATAGTTTTAGCGTTGATTATTTTTTCATTACTTTACCTGGCTGGAATAAATAATAAGATAATTTTAATGACTATATCTTTTGGATTAATTTCTATAATAACAATTTTATCTTTTTATCAAATAGCACAAATTTTTGGTATTGAAATTAGTAATTATCAGCAAAAACGTTTAATTGGCTGGATAAAAACATTTAGTGATTCTGGTACCTTAGATCAATCATATTTTTCAATATTAGCATTAGCAAATGGAGGATTTTTAGGATCTGGTTTAGGTGATAGTGTATTTAAGTATAATGGTTTTATTCCTGAAGGTCAAACAGATTTTATACTTGCAATAATTGGTGAAGAGATTGGTTTTTTAGGAGTACTACTAATTTTTACAATGTTTATAATACTGTTTTATCAGGGATTTAATATTTCTAGAAATTGTAATGATAGATTTAGTATGTTTTTAAGTCTAGGTATAGTTATTAATATATTTATTTATCTATTGATTAATTCATCATATGTCATTGGTATTTTACCTACAACTGGACTACCTATTCCATTTATAAGTTATGGTGGTTCACAAACAATTTTTACGTTATTATCAATTGGTATATTACTAAATATATCAAAATCTAATATCATTTATAAAAGACACAATAAGTTTGTATGAATATTAAAAATAAAAAAACAATATTAATTGCTGGAGGTGGAAGTGGTGGCCATCTATTTCCTGCAATAGCTATTGGTAATTCCTTGGAAAAAAATGGTTACAATATTAAATACATTGGCTCAAAATTTGGAATTGAATCTAAAATATTACCAAATTTAAATAAAAATTATTATCTTTTAAATATTAAAGGTATACATAGAACAATTTCTATGGCCAATATTTTTAGTAATTTAATTTTCCCTATTAGATTTATACTATCATTTTTCATTTCATTATTAATATTAAAAAGAAATAATCCATGCCTTGTGATTGGTACAGGCGGTTATGCATCAGGGATGCCTTTGTTAGCATCAATAATGCTTAAATTTAAAACTTTAATACATGAACAAAATTCATTTCCTGGAATAACAACCAAAAAATTATCATCAAAAGTAGATAAAGTATGTATAAGCAATATTGATTCTAAAAAATATTTAAATGGAAATCTAATATTTACAGGACTACCAATTAGAGAAGAATTAAAGAATGATACAAAAGAATATGCATGTAATCAACTTGGATTAAATTCTTCTTTAAAAACAGTATTTATAGTTGGAGGAAGTCAAGGTTCAAATACATTTAACGAATATATTTTAAAAAATTATAATTTTTATATTGAGAATAACATTCAGTTGATTTGGCAATGTGGTTATAAAAATACTACTAAATACAAATCATGTATTAATCATAAAAGAATATTAATATCAGGATTTTTTGAAGATATTAATATTCCATATGCTGCTTCAGATATAATTATTTCTAGATCAGGAGCTGTCGCAATAAATGAAATAGCATTTATTAAAAAACCAATGATTCTTATTCCATTACCATCTTCAGCTGGGAATCATCAATATTTGAATGCAAAAAGTTTTGCTAATAATGGTGCAGCAGTTTTAGTAGAAGAAAATGATTTAAGAAAAAATATTTTAGAAGATAGAATATTAGAATTGATAAAAAATAAAAAAGAAATGAAAATATTATCAGATAAAGCTAACTCGATGGTTAAAAAAAATGCGCTAAAAAATATAATAAATGAAGTAATAGATTTGGATTTAAATAATGCTAAGTAAAACGAAAAAAATACATTTCATAGGTATAGGTGGTATTGGTATGAGTGGTATAGCTGAACTATTAAATAATCTAAATTTTAATATTACTGGATCTGATATAAAAGAATCAGAAAGAACTAATTATCTATCTAATTTAGGAATTAAAATAAATATTGGTCATTCTAAAAATAATATAAAAAATCAAGATCTAGTAGTTTATTCATCAGCAATTAAAAATGATAATATTGAGATTTTAGAAACAAAAAATAAATCAATACCATTAATAAGAAGAGCAGAAATGCTTGGAGAGTTATTAAAGCTAAATAAAACAAGTGTGGCTATTTCAGGTACTCATGGCAAAACAACAACATGCTCTATGCTAGGTTCAATTTTAATTGAAGCAGGCTTAAATCCAACTTTAGTTATTGGCGGCATTGTTAATGATTTTGGTTCAAATTCAATATCAGGTAAGGGTAATATTATAGTAGTTGAAGCAGATGAATTTGATAGATCATTTTTATCCTTAAAACCAACTATTGGATTAATAAACAATATAGATTTTGAACATTCAGATTGTTATAAAGATTTAAATGATGTAAAAGATACATTTTTATATTTTGCAAATTCATTACCATTTTATGGTTTAATAGCTTTATGTATAGATGATGAAAATGTTAATAATATTTTAAATAAAATAAAAAGACCTTATAAAACATATGGTATTAATAAAAATTGTAATTTTAGAGCAAAAAATATTGTCTATGAAGGATTTAATTCGTCATTTGATTTATATGAAAATAGTAATTATGTAACTAAAATTAATCTATCAGCAGCTGGATTGCATAATATATATAATTCATTAGCTGCAATCACTATTGCAAGAGAATTAGAAATAAATATTAAAAATATAAAAAATGGTTTATCTAAATATTCTGGAGTAAAAAGAAGATTAGAAGTTATAAATGAGTTAGATAATGGAAGTTTAATTATTGATGATTATGCCCATCATCCATCGGAAGTAGAAGCTTCTCTTAATGCCATTAAAACATCATTTAATAAAAGAGTAATTACTGTTTTTCAACCCCATTTATTTTCAAGGACTCAAAATTTTTATAATGAATTTGCAAAAGCTTTATCTAAAAGTGATATTACTATTTTATTAAATATTTATCCAGCAAGAGAAAAACCCATTGAAGGAGTATCAAGTAAATTAATTTATGATGAAATGATTAAGTTAGATCAAAAAAATATATATCTTGATGAAAGTAATTCAATTAATACAAATATAATTAGTGATGTTTATCAAGATGGTGATATCATTATAACGATGGGTGCAGGTGACATTAATAAATATAATAAAAACATACTTGACGCTATAATATGAAAGATATAATAATAAAAGAAATTTCAAATCTTATTGATTCAAAAATATTAATTAATGAACCATTAAAAAAACACACAACTTTTGGTGTTGGAGGTAGTTGTTCAGTATTTATTTATCCAAAAGATAAAGATGATTTGATTAAGATATTGAAATTTATTTCAAAAAATAAAATTAAAATATTTTTTATGGGTTCTGGTTCAAATTTATTAGTTCATGATGTTGGTTTTGATGGTGTAATTATATCATTAAAAAATTCTTTTAAAAATTTTGAAGTTACTAATAACCTAGAAGTTAATATTGGCACAGGTGTCATGCTTGGTAACATGGTAAGATTATTAACGAAAAAATCAGTTATTGGGCTAGAAAGTTTGGTTGGTGTTCCAGGTACACTGGGTGGCGCTCTTATTATGAATGCTGGCGCATATGGTAGTGAAATATCAAATTATCTTGTTAGTGTTAAATCAATTGATTTTTATGGTAATGAGAAAACTTATTATAAAAAGGATATCAATTTTGCATATAGATATTCATCTTTTCCAAAATCTGAAATATTAATAGAAGCAACATTTCAATTCAAAAAAGGCAATTTAAAAGATATTAATCAAAATCAAATGAACGCATCGAAAAAAAGAAAAACAAATCAACCTTTAAGATTTAGATCTGCTGGCAGTATTTTTAAAAATCCAAATGAGGGGCCAGCAGCTGGCTATTTAATTGATCAGTGTAATCTTAAAGGTTTAAGAATTGGTGATGCAGAAATTTCAACGAAACATGCAAATTTTATTATTAATCATGGAAATGCCAATGCAATTGACATTTATAAGCTTATTAAAATTATTAAACAAAAAGTCAAAACAAAATTTAATACTAATTTAGAGCTAGAAGTGAAATTATTAGGTTTTTCAGATTCAGAATTACAGGAAATTAATTAATGCATAGATATTTAAATATAGCATCTAATTTGATGATACCAATTATAGTTATACTATTAGTTTCATTTTATTGTTTAAAAAACTCTACTCTAAATTTTAATAAGTTTGTTTTATATGAATCAAACTTATTTAATGAAACAACATTTTATGAATATATTGAATACAATATAGATAGTTTAAATGTATATGATTCAAATGATATTAAAATGTTTGAACAAAAAATTCTAAATATGAAAGAAATTGGAATAATAAACAATGTTAGGTTATCATATTCTTTGCCAGATAAAATTTTAATAAATATTTACAATAATAATCCTTTATATAAAATAAATACTAATCATAAAAAATTTATTATAGATGAAAAAGGTCAAATATTTGATACCAAATTTACACATAACTTATCTTTACCAGAAGTATCGATAGATTTCAAAAATGAAACTAATTATGAGGATTTATATTCTCAAGATTATAGCAAGAATAATCAAATCGATAGTAATAAAAAATATTTATTAGATACATTTAAAATTTTGGATTGGTTTGGAAATACATATCTTTATTCGCATGTTGAAAAAGTATTAGTTAATCAAAATACCATTGATATTTTTTTAGATAATACCAAAATTTATTTTTCCAAAAATATGAATGATATAAACCTTGAAATTCAAAAAATTGATCAAATTGTCAATAATCAAGAATTATTTGACAGTTTAAAAATCGAAGATTTAACAGATTTAAAAGAAATTAAACTTTTTTTAAAAAATCAGATAATAATAAAGAGTTAAACGCTATGAATGAACAAAAAGATACTGAAATTATTTCCATTATTGATATTGGTACAACTAAGATTGTTACTATTATTGCAAGTTTTGATATTGAAGAAAATAAAATTGATAAAATATTAGGCTTTGGAGAATCAAAATCTAATGGTTTAAAAAAGGGAGTTGTGGTTAACATTGATGAGACTATAAAATCAATCTCTTCTGCAATTGAAATTGCTGAAGAGCAAGCGGAAATAGAAATTTTAGATGTTTTCGTAGGTATTTCAGGAAATCATATTAAGGGTATGAATTATTCTGGAGTTGCTCCAATAAACTCTGCAAATAATGTACAAACTGTTGGCAATTTAATTGATAAAAATGATATTAATAGAGTTTTAGACCACGCTAAATCAATTAATTGTCCTCCTGATAGAAGAATTATGCATGTTCTCCCTCAACAATATATTGTTGATGATCAGGATGGGATTAAAAATCCACTAGGATTATCTGGACATAGGCTAGAAGCTAAAGTTCATTTAGTTACAAGCTCAATAAATACAGAGACTGATATATGCACCTGTTTAGATAAAATGGGGATAAATATTATTGATTTTATATTAGAACCTTTAGCTTCTTCTTATTCAGTTCTTAGTAATGATGAAAGAGAAATGGGTTGTATTTTAATTGATATAGGTGGAGGAACAACTGATGTTATAACATATGGTAACGGCAGCGTATTACATACTGGAATAGTACCAATTGGAGGTACAGTTATAACAAAAGATATTGCTTATAGAATCCAAACATCTATTGATCAAGCAAAAAAATTAAAACATAATTATGGAAAAGCCAAAAATGAATTGGCATCAGATGAAGAGAAAATTGTAGTTAAAGGTATTGGTGGTAGACAAGAGTTTAAAATATCTGAAAAAATATTATCATCAGTAATTGAACCAAGAATGCAAGAAATTTTTGATTTAGTTAAAATAGAAATAGATAAAAGTGATTATAAGGGTGATTATACTTTTGGGATTGTATTAACAGGTGGGGGTTCTAAACTTAAAGGTATAAGTAATTTAGTTTATGATACATTTAAAATGCCAGTTAAAACAGGAAATCCAATCTATGATTTTGATGTTATAAACGATGATATAGATATAACTGATCCAAGATACGCAACTTCAATAGGCATGATAAAGTATGTTGGTGAAAATTTTGATAATTATAATGATTTTAATGAAGAGTCAATATTTGATACTATTAAAAGTTTTTTTAAAAAAATAATAAATAATAAATAAATAATAACGAAAGGGGTTTATATGTTATTTGAACCAGTAAAACTAGCAGATCAAAAAGCAAGAATAGCTG
>MDSW01058944.1_pt1 | contig 14599 bp, 13 predicted proteins | sample 811171 | NCBI WGS metagenome assembly MDSW01 (sample SAMN05326641, study PRJNA326480) | marine metagenome | isolation source: seawater | place: Atlantic Ocean: North West | collected 2012 | reverse complement strand
GCATCCCTATGCCCTCCCCTTTGCTTTGCCGACCTTATTTCTCTTATAAGTGTTTGGATTATCCGCCTGCCCAATCATCTCAAACAGGAATCGGCTCGGTATTTGCTCATATAGGCGTCCCCACTTACGCCGCGTCTGTGACATTGAAAGGGTCAATTCATCCTGAGCTCGAGTCACACCTACATAGGCCAGGCGACGTTCCTCATTGACTGCCTCACCTTCCTCTGAGAGAGATCGCTTATGTGGCAGAATCCCTTCTTCCAAACCAACCATATAAACGACCGGATATTCGAGTCCCTTTGAGGCATGGAGCGTAAGCAGAGCGACGGCATCTTTTTCAAGTTGCTTATCTTTATCTTCTTCTAAGTCGCTAGCAGCCAAGGCAATTTCTTCGAGAAATTTTTCAAGAGAAGGCGTTTTCTGTTTTGCGGTGAAACTCCCGACTGCATTCACGACTTCTTCTACTGACGCCCAACGCATATCTCGCTCTTGCTCGTCTTTACTATTACGCTCTACTTCCTTTTCATATCGGATTTTCCCTAAATACGTCTGAACTTTATGTTCGTCGATGGAATCAACAAAAAGTTGCTGTGTCTCAACCACCAATTCCTTGAAATTCCGTATTGCGTCCCGAGCCGGGACAGGAAGACCCTTAAGAACTTCTTCATCCTGCATAACTTGCCACAATGACACACCGCGATCTGTAGCGACATCAACCAATTTCTTTGTAGTCGCATTAGAAATTCCGCGAGGAGGCGAATTTATTATCCTGCGCATGCTAGGTTCATCATTGGGATTGGAGACGATTCGAAGATAGCTAACGACGTCCTTTACTTCTTTACGATCGAAAAAGGATTTGCTACCAAGAATCACATAGGGAATATCCTGCTTACGCAATTCCTGCTCAAACACTCGTGGTTGTTCATTCGTACGGAATAGGATGGCAATTTCACGCGGATTGCGTATTCCCCGTGCAATTTGGATCGCAATAGACTTTACAACCTCTTCGGCTTCGACATCTTCATCCTTGAATTGTTCTATCCGAGGGCGTTTACCGCCTGGCCTTGCTGGCCGTAGCACTTTGTCATAGCGGTTAGTATTATAGGCGATCAACGTGTTGGCCAATTCCAGAATACTAGCAACAGATCGATAATTGGCTTCCAAGCGGATTTCCGTAGCCCCACGCCAATCTTTGGGGAAATTGAGGATATGTTGTACTTCACTTCCTCGAAAGCCATAGATGCTCTGGTCATCGTCTCCCACCACACAAATATTTCGATGCTGATCGGCTAACGACTTAACGATGTTATATTGAATTGCATTGGTGTCTTGGTATTCATCTACGAGGAGGTGGTCAAATCTTGCCGCTTCTTGTTCTCTGATGACGGGATATAGACGAAAGAGGTCATCGACGAGCAATAACAGATCATCGAAATCAACTGAACCGCAACGCTGTAATTCATCTTGGTAACGGCGATATCCGACGGCAGCTATATGTTCCTTATCAGAAATCGCTACTGCCCCTGCTTCATTCGGTCGGATGCCTCGATTTTTCCAGTGGCTTATTAGATATTGCAGGTCACGCGGCCGCAGCGTACTATCAGAGACTCGAATTTCACGCAAAACCTTGCGACATGTTGAAGCCTGATCGGAGGCATCCATAATTGTAAACTTGGGAGGATAACCCAAATGGTGGCCTTGTCGTCGTAGGATGCGTACACAAAGCGAATGGAAGGTCGAGATTTCCGGGCCTTCATCCGGAGCGAGTGAAATCAATTCACCAACCCGGTGCTTCATTTCCATAGCAGCTTTATTTGTAAAGGTTACCGCCAAAATACGACTAGCACGGATGCCATGCTTGATCAAATTGGCTATCCGGAACGTTACAACACGTGTTTTGCCGCTCCCGGCCCCTGCCAACACGAGCATTGGTCCGGTCAGTGTATTAACTGCCTTTCTTTGAGCGTCATTGAGCCCGGCGTCCATAAACCCTTCTATAACCAAGTCTGGTATTTAAGTATTTTGATCAAGCTTTTACGCATCCCAACTATACGCAAAGCGTTGTAAAAGATAACATAATCTATTGTCGAATACATGACAGCGATTTAACAATATCACCATTCAGCGGATAAAAAATGAGCGACGACAATCTTCCTGAAGACCCTACCCAACCTGAAAACGAAACGGAAACGACCGAATCGTCCATGTTGCCACGAAGATCCCGTGGAAATCGCCGCGACGAGGAAGAAGTGGCAGAGCCCGATAAACTAGACAAGCTCCGCGAAAAGGTTTCGTCACCGAAATCGTTAATACTCGCAATTGGTTTCATCATCGTCGCTGCAATCGTAGCTGGATTAATCAATCAGGAGGATGGCCCCGCCGAAGTTGATGACGCATGGGACACGGTCAACGTTGCAATAGCTAAAATTAGAGAATCAACCCGCACCGGACTGTTCGAAATGTTAGATTTCGAGGCCGACGTCATCTCGGCCGAATCCAATGCAGTTGCAGCGGGATATCTACAACTCGAGTTGGGCACAGCGGCTCTAAAAATGGCAATTGGCGATAACCAACCTCAATTTAGTCAGACGAAACCACAAATCCTCTTCGGAGACGAAGCCGCAATCACTTCTCGAGTCACTCAACTCAACGACGCCTTAGCCAAACTAACCGACGCCATAGATAGTTTCGATAAAGCAAATCCTCCAGATAATCCGCTGGTTAATCTTGGGATTTACCGCGCTAATTATTCTGCAGCATATACTCAAGAAGCTTTGATGATACTCGACGCACCAGCAGCATTCGAATCGCATAGAGATGACGCTATCAAGCATCTCAAACAGGCTAAGTCGGCACTTGGGCAACCTGCTCCGAGAGTCGGCACCGAGACAAGGTCGAGTACTGACCAGGCCCTTACAAGTCTTCGTGATCAAATCGACGAGCGAATAACCACGATCGAGGACCTCGCGGGTAAGTTGATAGATGCCGAGAATCCATTATCCGATGGAGTTAAAGAAGAGTTTTTCTATTCATGGCTTAATTACTATATCAAAGACCGACATGCTTCCGAAGCAGCGGCCACAGCTAGCGACACGACACCCGAAAGTCCTATTCTGCCACCAAGCTTGATAGATCCTGATCGTGAATCGGCATTTCCAGTAAATAACGACGGTACAAATAATGCCGACACGACCGACGATTCGAATGAAACAACTACTGAAGAGGTTCCTGAGGATTCCGAAGATCCCTCAGATACATCAGAAGTCAAAGAGGACGCCGACGAACTATAGACTGGTGTCTAGGATTTCATGAAAAAGGATGCGGATGGAAGTCCATCGCCAAGTCGACATCACTGTACCGGAAACTGATGCAGGGACGCGATTGGATAAATTCCTTGCGGGTTGTATTTCTGATTATTCCCGAGTTCAATTACGTCGTGCGATCTCCAATGGCGAAGTATTAGTCGACGGAAAAACCGCTAAGCCTTCTTACCGACTAATTCCAGAGCAGAAGATTGAATGCCAATTACTGGCACCAGCTGTTGAATTACCGACTCCTGAAAATATCCCGCTCGACATAATTTACGAGGATGAATACCTAGTCGCCATCAATAAGCCATCGGCAATGGTAGTCCATCCGGCTAAGGGGCACTGGAAGGGGACGTTAGTCAGTGCATTGAGCCATCACTTCCAGTCGCTCAGCAACGTGGGTGGCCCCCAAAGGCCAGGCATCATACATCGACTGGACAGAGACACCACGGGGGTCATTGTGATCGCTAAAACCGATCTAGCCCACAAACACATCGCCAGCCAATTCGAAAAGCGCACCACAATCAAGGAATATCTCTGCTTAACACTTGGAATCCCCGATCGTGATCGCGATAACATTGATCTGCCAATTGGTCCACATAGCTATCAGCGTGAACGAATGGCAGTACGACGCGATCACCCGAAAGCAAGAAACGCCCAAACGTTTTATGAAGTCCAAGAACGATTCCGCCATATTGCCCTTGTTAAGGCGGCTCCCAAAACGGGGAGGACGCACCAGATTCGAGTCCACCTTACCCATCTGGGTTACCCCATCCTGGCTGACAAACTGTATGGAGGGAAATACCCGGTCAGCGCGGCGTTCCTAAAAACTGGCCGTGATATAGAAAAAGATGGCCAAGAACCGGTCCTCACACGACAGGCGTTGCACGCTGCTCGGCTTACGATCGCACATCCTAAGGACGATACCCCGATCACGTTCGACGCATCTCTACCGAACGATTTCATCCATGCTCTGAAAATCCTCCGCAAGGAAGATTGAAATGAGTTAACGCCAAATTACCAAAGCCTTGTTTCGCCGCTGTAGATTGTCAATCGCCTCATTTGAAACATCGCAATCTTGGATCACTAGAGCCTTCAAACTGGTGAAGTTTTGCAAATAGAGTATCCCAAGATCAGTCACTACTGTCCCTGGGATATCGAGCACTTCAACCACTTCCGGATTCTCGATGCCCGCAAGAAGATCATCTGAAAACTGGCCTCCCCTACTGGTGACAATCGCGCCTTCCTTTTTTGGATTCCGCGCGATGCTACTCCAACCGTTTAGACGATTGACCAATAGAATCACTCGCGGCACTAAAGAACGGCCGGCATAGAAACTGGCCGGACGACCGAGTGTCGATAAGTAGAAGACATAACCGCACCCTATCAACACGCTAATCGCTATCGAAGAAACGTTTCGCGCGGTGACCATGTAAACCGCAAGAACAAACGCCAAAAACACTCGTAACCAAAGCACTAAATTGTTTGGGTCATTATTGTTGGTATGCCTCATCAAGAACCGCTGAAACCCCATCGCTCCTTCAAATTCGTCAAGCTCTAGCGGATCGATTGCCCGTGCTAGTTGGGGGTTAAAGCCACAGGCGGGACATTGTACAGATCCAACTGGGATTTCCGCTTGGCATTTTCGGCAACGCGAGGTCGACGTCTCGTCTAGCGGCTCCAAATGAACCTCTTGAGTACTTCCCAGTGTTCCGGCGCCGGCTTGTGAATGAGAGTTGCCTGCATCCCCGAGTGCTTCAACGGGAGCCAATGTTAGTTCTTCATCCCCGTCGTTCGCACAATATTCGCAAACCATACTCTCAGGTAGCGGAAGCTGGCAATTCGAGCATAGCATCAAAGGGAACTCAGCATTTAGGTAGGTATATTATTTCGATTTAACCAGCTTCGGCAACGACCTCGACAGGATTCATCGCCGTTTCACTGACCGCTGGCTCCTCTGTTTTACCAAACAATGCGTTAAGCACCCCATAAATTACATAAACCCCGACTAGAAATGCACCAAACGGCCGAGACAGCTTCCCGTCTTTAGCGGCAAAGATACCTATACGGAAACAAAGTAGAATGATCAACATCGCGGGAAATTGCAGACGGAAGAATATCGATTCCGCAACTAAGCCTTCGGGAGTTATCGCGGCGGCGGCACCGGCAACAAACAACACATTTAGAATATCAGCGCCGATTACGTTACCAACAGCCAGCTCACCCTGACCTTTCCTGGCAGCAGTAACAGCCGTAACGAGCTCCGGCAAGCTCGTACCAAACGCCACTAGGGTTGACGCGATGACAGCTTCCGGGATGCCAGCTTCAGTAGCCAGTATTTTAGTGGCTTCAATCAGTGTTATACTCGACGCCACGACGAACAGACAACCGACCAGAATGCTTCCGACTAGGATAGCAACCGGCGAGTCGTCTGCAGCCTCTTCGTCTTGCTCGTCAGGGTCAGCATACTTCGCAAGCCTTACCGACCAAATCATATAGACAACCAATCCACCAACCAAAATGAATCCTGCCCATTGTGGAAGTGTGGCTTTTGTACTAAAGACATTACCCAGATCTGTAAATGGAAGACAGAAGACAACAAGCAGAACTCCCGCGCCGAATTGTACCCAGCCTTGCCGATTTACGACCTTCTTATTGAGAGGCAATGGGGCTATTAGGCAAGCCGTTCCAAGGATAAGTCCGGCGTCACAAATCACTGAACCTACGGCGTTACCTAACGCGATGTCTGGATTTCCGTTTAGCGCTGCAAGAACTGAAACTACCGCTTCTGGAAATGTAGTACCAACGGAAACGATCGTAGCACCGACAATCACCTTTGGCATCCCGGTCCTCAATGACAATGTCACGGCCTTTTCGACCATCCAATCCGCTGACTTGCCAAGTACCAGGATGGCAACAACCATCACACCAAATAACAAACTCATATTGACGTCGGCTAATTGCTGTATAAGTTCAGCGAGCATTTCTTCCGGATTCCAGGACGCGATTAGCATTGACAACTTTCAATAAAGGATTGCGGTACACTGATTTGTTAGGATTTTAAGGTGCAACCGAAAACCATTCAACCACTACACGTGTAACATGGCATGAACACTAATCCACTAATCGCCGAGAACCCTTGGATTTCTACTTTGCAATGGGCCTGGAGGATCTTAAGAACTCCGTTATTTGTCTACATCGGGTTGATCCTGATGATGACAATCTTTGAAGACCGACTCGTCTTCCAGCCCACCGTGGATAGATCGAGTAAGCATACTCCGCAAAGCGAGTCTCCTCACGATAAATTTATAAACCACGACGACTACAAGCTTCACGGAATTCTTATCGAACATGAGCGCCCTCTGGCCTATGCCGTCTATTTCCACGGAAATGGTGGTAACATCTCACATCGTCGCTCTCTCTTAGCTAACTATTCCTCCGAATTACAAATTTCCATTCTCGGAATTTCCTATTCAGGATATGGGAAAAGTGGCGGCAAACCCGGAGAACAGACTTTTTACCGAGACTCCGAAATCGCATTGGCCTATTTGCTTGAACACTTTGCCGTCAAACCAGAGCGGGTCATGGCCTTTGGGGAGAGCATGGGTGGCGCTGTAGCGATGAGGCTCGCGGCCCATCACGGCCTACCCTTACTAGCTCTCGACAGTACATTCACGTCACTGCCAGATGTAGGCCAAGCAACTTATCCGTGGTTACCAGTCCGGTTGTTCATGCGGAACCAGTTTCCTACAACCAAACATGCGGCGAAATACCATGGCCGTGTCATCCAAACACATGGTACGGACGATTCAATTGTCCCGTACCATCTTGGACGAAAGCTTGCCGAATCCTTTCCTTACTCGGAAGAAAACCAGTTCATCGTAAGGGCAGGTGGAGATCATAATGAAATGCCGAGTCAGGAATATTTCAACGCGCTAAAAACAGCAGTTCGGGATATCTATGAAAAATAAAAAGCCCCGCATTTCTCAATACAGGGCTTTTAATTCAATCCAACATTACTGATAACTAGTCAGTCGAACCTTCAAATAGAGGTGTCGATAGGTATCGTTCACCAAGGCTCGGCAATACAGTAACAATTATCTTGCCAGCAAACTCAGGCCGTGCTGCGACCTTTGCTGCTGCACAGACATTGGCTCCACTGCTTATGCCCGCCATCAGCCCTTCTTCTTTCGCCAGCTTCTTGCCCCACTCGAATGACTCTTCGTCCGTAACGGTTACAACATCGTCGACGATCGAAGTATCTAGGTTAGCTGGGATAAATCCGGCACCAATCCCCTGAATACGATGTTTACCTGGACCTTCGCCACTAATCACGGCAGATGTAACCGGTTCAACAGCAAATGCCTTCACATCCGCATTTTTCGACTTAAGGAATCGTGCCGATCCTGTGATCGTTCCGCCGGTTCCAACTCCGGCAATGATTGCTGCCACCTGACCGTCGGTATCATCCCAAATTTCCGGTCCTGTAGTAGCTTCATGAATGGCTGGATTTGCTGGATTTTCAAATTGTTGTGGCATCCATGCGTTCTCTTCTGCATCCACAATTTCAGCGGCCTTATTAATAGCCCCCTTCATGCCTTCCGCAGCAGGCGTGAGAACCAGATTAGCACCAAGCTGACGCAATAACGCCCGTCGTTCTACGGACATGCTTTCAGGCATTGTTAGGGTCAACCTATAGCCTTTCGCAGCACAAACAAAGGCAAGTGCGACGCCTGTATTACCGCTTGTGGGTTCCACGACGTGAGTATCAGCATTCAAAGCACCGCTTTCCTCACCAGCGCGGATCATCGCAACACCAATACGGTCCTTAACACTATTAAGTGGGTTAAAAAACTCGCACTTTGCATAAACTGTCGCACCGCCCGCTGGAATGACGCGATTTAGTTTGATTAATGGGGTATCTCCCATTACTTGCGTTGCATCCGCATATGTTTGATTTCTAAGCATCTATCCAAAAACCTCTAATTCTTATCTTTATTGCTCTTTGCGAAAATCCAAAGCTAATCTCTTAGCACCGTAGATACACGAAGAATAGCATATTTTTTCATCGCTGACACTCGAGCGGATACAAATTCGCCTTTACAGCGGCTAACGGTGACCATTACACTTCCCCAACTATAGACTAGCACACCGTAAAGGCAGATTAAGCAGGACGATTTGATGAGCGATAATTCACACATTATTGGTTTACTACAAAAGGCTTATAGCCATGAACTCGAAGTCGTCACAAACTTCATTGCGATAAGCACGAACCTTGATGGAATTCGAGCCGAGGAAATCAAAAAGGCACTGGCAGCCGACGTAGCTGAAGAATTAGCACACGCTCAACAACTAGCCAACCGTATCAAGCAGATTGGTGGACTCGTACCAGGCTCAGCTGGCCTTGAATTTGGAAGTTTACCGCAACCTCCTGAAGATACATGTGACGTCGCTGGAGTAATCAAAGGCGTCATCGAAGCGGAGATCATCGCCTGTAAACTCTACAATGAGATCATTAAGGCGACTGACGGCATTGACTACGTAACTCAAGATCTATGCATCACGCTGTTGGCGGACGAGGAGGAACATTTAGTCTTATTTCGAGGCTATCTCAAAGAGTACGAGCGTGACGTCTAAGACCAAACGTAAATCTCCGGATCATCCTCGCTATATCCAATAAACGTCGCTAAAACCACCCGTGCATCTTCGCCGTCTATGCCCGGAACTTCGTGAATACATCCGGTGTTGAAAAAATATAAGTCGCCGGGCTCCAGCACAACGTCTGTATTTGCGATTGAGTTATTTTTAGCGTATTCATGAAACTTGTTCTCAGCCAAATAAGGCTGGACTTCCGGTTCCCAGAAACAATTGTGGATCCGACACTGGGCGGACACTCCATCTAGCACTGTATTTTGCAGGACCAGTACACCGGCAAATTGGTGTTCAAACCGATAGGCTTGATAATCGGTACGCTTTTCGCGACGCCTGACACTATCAAAGTGGGGGGCATAACTATAACCGCCATAATGAGCTCGGACGATCGCCTTTCCATATTCTCTGCCATCAGGTTCAATTGCCGTACAAACACGTTGCGTTGGAGCTAAGAGCTGAAGATGTTCATATAGCTTTTCTATTGGGTTAGTTAAGCCTTCAAAGACGGAATCCAATAAGGAGTTGGATTCCGCTGAGTGCTTCAAGAAGCTCTCTCGATCTGACCCTCGATACCCTAGGCTGGTGCCGATGTCGATTCGAACCTTCTCGTTGCCCGTCACCCCAGTTTGCTCACTCCGCCAAGCACGCAAAGCCTGATCCTCATTCCCCTCTCGGTAATGTCCCTCGGGGATACTTTCCTGACGAAACTTGGCAGGGATTCCCATGGCAGGATCAAATAACAGGTCCCGTTCTATTAGTCGAGACATGATACTTTCGCATTCATCGGCCGATAAAACTTGCCTAAAGATAGTCGCAGGATACTCTCCAGCAGCAAGACCTTTAAGGTATCCCGCGGTTTGGGCATCAGGGAGGGTGTTTTCTAGTTCTACTGCCGGCCAGTTCATCTTGCATCTACCTGTCTAATCACCAATTTCCGTGTGTGTTCAAAATTACTCATTAGCAATTTTCCTAAAACACCTCTGCGATGCCTAGTGTGGGGTGTGAGCAGGAACCGAATTTATTAGAATAAAGAGTAAGTTATTCGCTGGCTTAACGCCCAATTACACATTGCTATAACAAGTTGGATATAGATTTACATGAGTTCTAGCTCTAGCGCCCGGTTACCTGGTGGCCTGACAACTGTCGGAGCCAAAATGTTGGTGGCCCTCACAGGTATCGCTCTCATCTTGTTCGTCATCGCCCACATGCTTGGAAATCTTCAAATTTTCCTTGGTGCTGAGGCATTGAATGAATATGCCCACAAACTGAAAAGTATGGGGCCGCTACTCTGGGTCGCCCGCATAGGACTTCTCGCGGTTTTCCTAACTCATATTGCACTTACTCTTGCACTGACGAAACGAAACGCCAGTGCACGTGGACCGTCAGCAGCCGAATCGCCCAATAGTGTTCTCGGTGAACGCTATCGGGACGGGTATGGTTACCAGACTGCTACATCAGCAAGCCGGTATATGATCCAAACCGGCCTATTGATTTTAGCGTTTGTTGTCTATCACCTCGTTCATTTTACCATCGCTCCGGACACTACTGCCCTAGGCACCGAGGGGAACGTTTATGCCATGGTAATCAAGGGTTTTAGTCAACCTCTGATTGCAGCGATCTATATTATTGCACAACTCATACTTGCTGCTCATATCTACCACGGAGCGAGCAGTTGTCTCCAAACTTTGGGGCTTAGAACTCCTTCAACGAAACCGGCCATTAGTAAAGCGGGCCTACTGTTAGCTGCAGTAATTGCGCTAGGCAACCTTTCCATCCCACTGGCCGTTTTATCTGGTCAAATAAGCTAACCTCTCCTATGTAACCATATTCCGCACCTTCCCTAGTAAATCTCACCATGAAATTAGACGCAAAGATTCCTGCAGGTCCTATTGAGTCCAAGTGGTCAAATCACAAGATGGCCATGAAATTGGTCAATCCTGCCAATAAAAGAAAATACAAGGTCATCATCATTGGTTCCGGTTTAGCCGGTGCATCGGCCGCTGCAACGATGGGTGAACTTGGTTACAACATCGACTGCTTTTGCTTTCAGGACAGTCCACGTCGTGCCCACAGTATTGCTGCACAAGGGGGAATCAACGCGGCAAAGAATTATCCCGGTGACGGGGACAGTATTTATCGATTATTTTACGACACCGTTAAGGGTGGTGATTTTCGTTCTCGTGAAGCCAATGTCTATCGATTAGCTCAAATCAGTAATCAAATCATTGACCAATGCGTTGCTCAAGGTGTTCCATTTGCCAGAGATTACGGTGGATTACTTGCAAATCGTTCCTTCGGTGGTGCACAGGTTTCACGTACTTTTTATGCACGGGGTCAAACCGGGCAACAATTATTGATTGGAGCCTATCAAGCGTTAAGTAGGCAAATCGCCGCCGGATCAGTCAAAATGCATTCGCGTACAGAAATGCTTGATGTCGTCGTGGTAGACAATGTCGCCAAGGGCGTGATTGTAAGGAATCTCGTTACCGGACAGATTGAGAGCCACTCAGCTGATGCAGTGGTGCTGGCCACTGGTGGTTATTCCAATGTTTTTTATCTGTCGACTAACGCGATGGGATGTAATGTTACAGCGGCATACCGAGCATATAAAAAGGGAGCAGGATTTGCGAATCCCTGCTATACCCAAATTCATCCGACCTGCATCCCCGTCAGTGGAGACCATCAATCCAAATTGACCCTGATGTCAGAGAGCCTTAGAAACGACGGTCGTGTTTGGGTTCCAAAAGAATTAGGTGACAATCGACGACCAAATGAAATTCCTGATGATGAACGTGATTATTACTTAGAGCGTAAATATCCATCTTTTGGCAATCTTGCCCCCCGCGATATCGCATCTCGAAGTGCTAAGGAAGTCTGCGATGAAGGCCGTGGTGTCGGGAACACCAGCCTAGGTGTGTATCTAGATTTCCGGGATGCAATCGCACGGCTCGGAGAGGATACTATTAGTGCACGTTATGGTAACCTCTTTGATATGTACCAACGTATCACCGCGGAAAACCCATACAAACAGCCAATGCGAATTTACCCGGCTCCTCACTATACGATGGGTGGCCTCTGGGTTGACTACAACCTGATGAGTACCATTAACGGGCTTTACGTGATTGGCGAAGCAAATTTCTCCGATCACGGTGCCAACCGCCTCGGTGCTAGTGCCTTAATGCAAGGACTCGCTGACGGATATTTCGTCCTACCGCAAACCATTGCCGATTACCTCGCCACAATGGGCGGTAATCTCGACCGGATGCCGATCGAAAACCCTGCTTTCGTGGAAGCAGAGGAAGCTGTAAAAGAACGCGTTAGTACTCTCCTTAACATAAAGGGCAAACGCACCGCAGACTCCTTCCATAAAGAACTCGGCCGGATCATGTGGGAGAATTGCGGCATGAATCGCACCAAGGAAGGGCTTGAAACTGCGATCGCGGAAATTCCACAACTTCGCCAAGAGTTCTGGTCGAATGTAAATGTAAATGGCGGTTCGGACAACCTAAATATTTCTTTGGAAAAAGCCGGCCGGGTCGCAGACTTCCTGGAGTTCGGCGAATTGATGTGCCGCGACGCCTTGGCTCGGGAAGAATCGGCAGGGGGCCACTTCAGGTCAGAACACCAAACAGATGATGGTGAAGCCCTTCGAGATGACGAACAATTCTGCCATGCAGCAGTCTGGGAATATCTGGGAGACGATGAAGTTCCCGTACGGCACAAGGAAGAACTTGAATTTGAAAACGTAAAACTCGCAACGCGGAGTTACAAATAACATGGCAAATTACAATCTTAAGATATGGCGACAAAAGGGGCCCAACGGCAAAGGCTACTTTGAGCCTCATCGTGTAACACGCATTGATGGAGATATGTCCTTTCTTGAAATGCTTGACCACCTCAACGAGGACCTTGAGCAAGAAGGTAAAGAACCTGTTGCTTTTGATCACGACTGTCGTGAAGGTATTTGCGGCGCTTGCTCCTTGGTGATTAATGGCCAATCACACGGTCCCGAAACGACGACCACTTGCCAATTGCATATGCGTAGTTTCGAAGAACTTGGCGCGTCTGAAATCGTCATTGAACCATTCCGTGCCAATGCCTTCCCTGTGATTCGCGACTGTGTGGTGGATCGAAGCGGCTTCGACCGAATTGTACAAGCCGGAGGCTTTATATCGGTCAACACAGGAAATGCGCCGGATGCCAACGCCAATGCCATCCCAAAACCAGATGCAGACACGGCGTTCGATGCCGCCGCCTGTATCGGATGTGGTGCCTGTGTCGCGGCATGTAAAAATGCATCCGCAATGTTGTTTGTATCAGCTAAAGTATCTCACCTCGCTCATTTGCCTCAGGGAGATGCAGAGCGCCGTGAACGAGTCACATCAATGGTCAATCAAATGGACGATGAAGGATTTGGTTCCTGTACTAACTACGGTGAATGCGAAGCAGCATGCCCCAAAAGTATCAGTACCGATCACATCGGAACACTCAATCGGGAGTTCATTCGTTCCAAAGTCGGACCTACGACCTAGCCCAACAAACCTTGGCGGCGGAACTCTAATACCCTAAGTGCGCTCACACCGAGAACAGGTGTTGTCATTATGACACCACCTGTTTTTTCTTAGTTCCATGCAGAGTCGAGAATGTATCGATTAACCTTAAATGGCACGGCATTCGCACCATCCCACTTAAAACATCACTCGATTATTACCAAATAGGTTGAATTACCATGTATCGAATTCCACTTGCTGTCGTTCTGGCCGTTGTGCTGTTATTTACGATATTTAACTACGCACCGACCTATGCGCAAGAGAACGAGCCCAGACAACCCGATCAGCTAGTCGAGATTATCAACAACGCTAAGCTCAAAACGCAGCGTCAGGCTATCCAATTGGCTGCGAGGCCTATGTTTAATAACGCCAACGACTGGCAGCGCTGGGCTAATCAGGTAAATCAAATGAGGCCTAACCAACTCAATGGACTAATGAATATCCTCAATGTCCAACAACGGCAAATGCTCGCTCAGCAACAAGATTGGGTTAGTCAGTGGGTTCGCCATCAATGGATGCAACAACAACTTTGGATGCAACAAAATGCATTTGCGAACCTCCCCTTTGGAATGTTCCCTTGGGGATTCAATCAACCCCGCGTCTACTACGCACCGGTCGTGCAGTGGTATCCGCAAGGAGTACAATTTAATGCAAGTGCTGTCATCAGTCCTGACCGCCGACACGTTCGAATGAATTTAAACCCAATTTTCTCCTCGGTCGGACCAGTGTTTCACTACAACGTGCGAAATGGTAATTATTACCTACCCAATGCCTATCGCCAGCCCTACGGTTACAACAATACGCACCATAACCGTGTGCAAAGGGCAAATTACTATGCCCCACAACCTCAGCAGAAGACTCGACAAGTACCTGACTGGTTCAAGAAAATCCGAAATAACCCTTAATGAGAGTACGTGGTCCGAACTGAAGGGGAAGGTTTACAACGTTGTCGCAGGCAGCCGCTTAGTTTGATATTATAGAGGCATAAGTTACATAGTCCGCCTCTACAAAAAAGGTATGTTAGCGAAATGAAGACCGTTCTTAGCTCTCTTTTTGTTCTTTTTTCCTCTACACTTTTTTCCGCTGAAT
>MDSW01182416.1_pt1 | contig 14604 bp, 14 predicted proteins | sample 811171 | NCBI WGS metagenome assembly MDSW01 (sample SAMN05326641, study PRJNA326480) | marine metagenome | isolation source: seawater | place: Atlantic Ocean: North West | collected 2012 | reverse complement strand
CGCCCAACGGCAACACCATGTTGACAAAACCCCCTCGCCGGAGGTTGAGGATGAAACATGGTACCACGTATGGGTAGCCATCTGTCGAAGACCAGTGGGATCGTCTATGACGAAATGAACACTGGCGCAAATCAGGTGGCCGGACCGTGTTAGGTCCCCTGAGGACCCATCGGGGATGAATCAAGGGACTACCCCACTGTCCGACAGACGTCCCGGGGTGGGTCAGGCGCCCGAGCCCAGCTGTGAAGGCCGCCGTTACGCCCCGGGGCACACATTCTTCCAAAGCCCTCAAGACTTCTCCCTCTAGCAGGGTGCCGATGAAGCCCCTGGGTTTAGTGGGAGGGACCTTCGACAGATTCCACGTAGGGCATCAAAAATTACTGGAAATCGGACTCAATGAATGCCATATGTTAGAGATATGGATGACAAGTGATATCTTGGCAAAAAGAAAGGACAAGAGAATAGGGCTATGGGACGATAGAAAGGAACTGATTATGAGTTCACTACCTCCTAACCTACGAGATAGAGTTTCATTCCACGTTCTTGAAGATGAATATGGTCCCGCACCTTCGCATGAAGCCGCAGAAGTAATTATTTGTACACGTGAAACAATGTCGAACTGTGATGAAATAAATAAAATCCGGGCTCAGAATAAATTGAACAATCTCCATACAATAATTGTCGACCCCATACTAGATGGAAATGGGGGAGTCGTTTCTAGTACAAATATCAGAATGGGACTCACAGATAGGGATGGCAGGCCTTGGTTAAATGAGGAAATTGGGAAATCTACTATGTCGCTTAATTCAGCGGTAGAGGCGAAGCTGAAGACTCCCTTTGGACTTCTAGTTGAGGGGGATGAGAATCAACCAGAAAATGCGATGATGGATGTTTTAGAAAGAATCTCCGGTGAACCAGGTCCGATAATAGCAGTAGGGGATGTTACAGTAAAAACTCTTCAAGACCTAAACAAACCAGCGGATATAGCGATTATCGATGGAATGACAAAGCGTGAGAAGTGGGATCAAGCTTCAGAAATAGATCACAATCTCTACGATCATGTGTTAAAGTGCCGAAATCCAGCGGGCTCTATCACTCCAGAATTATACCATTGCTGTTTTCAAGCGATGATGAATTTTGGATATAACGAGGATGAAGAGACCTCAAGATCGACTCTCATTATTGTAGAGGGAGAGGAAGATCTAGCACCTTTGATATTACATCCACTAGCTCCGCTAGGAACAGTAATTCTCTATGGTCAACCAGGCAAGGGGGTAGTAATCAGACTAACTGATTTGGACTCAAAGTCTAGATGTAGGAATCTGCTAGATTCTATGGATACAAACTCAGATTAAATTCTAATTCGCAGACTCTTCTAAAAGTCCCATCCCCACTCCGAAAGATACCAGAACAGCTGCAACTGAATAGACTCCGGGATCTACCCAAGTATTCTCGACTACACTCCATACAAGATAGAATAACACACCAAGGGCAATCAACCAGCTAGAAATCAGCTTATTGGACCCTCCTTCGGAAGAAAGCAGGCCCCCAATAATACAGCTCGGCAAATTTCTCAGCCAGCCACTAAATCCAGACTCATGAATATTATTCATCCCCCTGGCTCCCAATCCGATGATAGCCAAGCCAACAAGGCCAAACATGCCATCATCTATCACGAAAGCCATATCGGTAGTTGATGAATCCCTGACTCCTGTAAAGAAGTCAATCCACAAGACCTTCCTTCCTTCTGAGTACGCACCTATTGAGACATTAACCACGGTGAGGAAAACAATCCATGATCCCAGTAGCGTCAATGCAGCAGACGCGGTCTTACTGGGACGCGTCAAAGAATCCATCCATTCCGAGTCAGCCATGGTTCAACGCCCCGGGGACTTAGGACTTCTGTATAATCATTGTCTGAGTGATGAAAAATCATAATCTGCTCTGAAGAGCGTATTTTTCTTCAGATGCCTGAGCAATCAATGGCTCAGATTTACTCAATGTATGTATCACATCTATTCCACTAGGTACCGCGGAGTTGACTTGCTTACTCCTGCCTCCCCTGCCCTTGCTAACATTTCTCGCCATTATCATTCCGAGCGTATCTAGCTCATTAAGTAGAGAAGAAATACGTCTTGCTGTTAATGGCTCAACACCTATTTTCAGGCATGCGTCAGAATAGGTCCTGTAAACTTCTCCAGTGCTAATATTCCTAAGGCCGTTTTCCTCATTCAGTTTGATAGAGAATAGCACCAGTTTCTGATGCAGGGGGAGGGTCTTGAGAACGGGTGTTACTTGATCGTATTCAAGTTGACTCTGTGCAAGCCTTACATGCGAAGGAGAGACCAAATCATGACCCTGTTGCTCTGCCTTTTGTACAGAAATTCTGAGAAGATCTAACGCCCTCCTGGCATCTCCGTGTTCTTGTGCTGCTAATGCAGAGCAGAGCTCAATAACTCCGCCATCCAAAGAATTATCCCTGAGTCCCGCAATTATCCTCTCTTCCAGTATGTCCTGAATCTGGATTGCCCCATAAGGATGGAAAACCAAGTCTTCTTGACTCAATCTGGAACTTACTCTCGGATCAAGATGCTGTGTGAAGTGTAAGTCATTACTGATTCCAATGATACAACATCTTGATGACTTAAGAATCGTATTCAAGTTCGTAAGATTATACAGTATGCCATCTCCAGCTCTAGCCACTAGGTTATCTATTTCATCAAGAACGATAATGTGGACACCACCTTCCCTGTCCATCCTTGAAACTAGAGTATCCAATACTCTATCCGTTGGCCACCCTGTGAATGGAATTGGCGAGTCTCCCCTTCTGGAAAGATGCGAGGCGATGTTCTGAACCACTCTGTACTTAGTGTCTATATTTCGACAATTTATCTCATAACTGAAGACTGGCTCACCCATTTCCAACCCCTTGTCAAGTAGCTGGGACAGAACGTACCTAGTGACTACAGTCTTACCAGAACCAGGTACTCCGTATAGGAGCATATTTGAGGGAATGTGCCCATTCAATGCGTCTACTAGATTCCTAACAAGAGAGTCCACTTCATTGCCTCTGTGAGGGAGGCTATCGGGTTCAAAGGCATGATCAAACATCTTCCTGTCTATGAATAGACTCTCTTGACCAAGAATCTTTTCGAAAATGTTTCCTTCCATTTCTTAACACTCCAAGTCGTCCCACTTCCACACCTTTCCCACTCCCCATCAGAGTAGTCGATTAGCAAACGTGGAGTTAGAGCGAGTAAGCTCCAGATAATAAGACTCTCTGTAGAAATTAGGTTTATGTCAGGTTTATCGTACTAAGTGAAATAGAAGTTTACTTTCTACACCATACTCATTTTAATGTAAATAATTATCTAGCAGTACAACGAAAATATTTATTTTTACTAGATGTAGTTATTACACTTAGAATGAAATAACAATCATAAAGTAATATTATCAGTGTTGAATTATCATACATCTCAAATCTATAATAACGTTGGCTCTAGATTATGACAATCAAGCTTGACCGATCATGAAAATATTTCTCATAGTTATATGCTAGTTATTTTTTTTAGTTTTTTCTTATAATCTCAAATGACCCTTCTTCATCGATAATCAAGCTATCTCCATCTTCCAACTGACAGATAGTATCGGGAAGATTCGGAATCTCAAACCCTTCCTTAAATCCCTTTCCAGAAGAGTAATTGTGTGTAACTAAAATCTTAGCATGAGGATTTCTGTAGGCCAATTCTACTACGTCCGAAGGACGGTGGTGATGAGGGAACTCACCAATATCTGGCATTCCCATCTCTACGATAATTACATCCGCTCTCCCTGCCCGATTATCAATTTCATCACAGGGCCCAGAATCACCACAGTGGAGTAGGCGAAAGTTAGATTCATGCACGAGTTCGTAGCCATGGGGATCGGTTTCAGGATTGTGAAGAACTGGAAACCTGTAGAATTTCCAACCAGTATCGCCAATCACTTCATGCTCTGATTCATGCCAGTCTATCATTTGATCCAAAGCCTCCAGACTTCCGGGGAACCCCAATCTGCATAAGCTTCCAAGAGTATTTCTTCCCCCTGGCCTTAGGTAAACATCCAAACCTACTTTTGCATCCCTGTTTGAAATATACTTCCTATCGAGCATCAAGAATGGAAATCCAAAATTATGATCCCCATGCCAATGAGTGAATAAAATATGCTCTATATCATCTCCTGAAAAACCAGATCTTCTTAGTTGGGTAAGTAGTGTAGGCGGAGTGTCGATTAGTATCGATCCATCTATTATGGCTAGTGCGTGCATCCTGCCATGGGGCGAGAAAGCATTCCCAGTTCCCAGGAAATCAACTCTTGGCACGGCATTGCGAGAGTGGTCCATGACTTGACCCCATCGCCTTTTTTGCACTTTGTAGAGATCTAGCATTACATTTATTCATAAACGAGCATTATCCCGACAGGGATGAGGGATATAGTGTCCGAACCCCGTTCTATTCTCATTCTGTATGGTTCTCAATCTGGAAATTCAGAAGAGCTCGCCGAACAGGCGGGCAAAGACTGTGCGAACCATGGCCTAAATCCCTCTGTAAAATCCATGGATGAAATTCAAATTAATGATTTGACTAACCAGAAGAGAATCTTAGTCTACTGCAGCACTTGGGGGGACGGAGAGCAACCTGACAACGCCGAAGATCTTTGGGAGGCCGCAAACGCGGGATCCATAACAGATCTCAATGGCTTGAATTTCTCTGTCCTAGCTTTGGGGGACACATCTTACGATTTGTTCTGTGAATCGGGAAAGGAGTGGGATGCGTGGTTTGAGACGATGGGGGCTAAAAGAGTCCATCAGAGAGTCGATTGTGACGTTGACTACGAGGGCCCAGCAGCAGAGTGGACTGCCGCCGTTCTACCGTTAATGGCTGCAATCGAAGATGATCCAATGGATGTAGATAATGATTCTTCATCGACTTCTGTTACTTCTGTAGAAGAAACATCAGGTGTAGAAGCTCCAAAGAAATCAGATAAATCGCAGTGGAATGCCAAGAATCCATACTCTACCAATATTTCAGAAAACTACGTTCTAAATGGAGAGGGCTCTGGTAAGGAAACTAGGCACATTGTCTTCCAATTAGGGGACTCAGGACTCAATTACAAGGCAGGGGACGCTCTGGGGGTTGTTCCACGCGGCCCCCCAGAAGTAGTTCAAGAGATTCTTTCAATGACTTCCCTCACTGGTGAAGAAACCGTTGAAACACACGCTGGTGAATTTAGTCTAAGGGATGCCTTGATCGACAAGTATGAGATCCACAGGGTATCCAAGAAATGGATCGAGTCCCTCGGCCCCAGGGTAGTATCATCTTCTTCCAGTATAGATATCAAGATAGTCAGTAGGAAAAGGTCCTCCTCTCGGGATGGGACTGTACTGATGGACTGGTCTGGTTCCGGGGATGATGGTGATGTCCCTGAACAATATGTGGAAATCGGAATGCCATCTAATCCATCAGAGAATCTCTGGAATGAGTTGACATCAGACCCCAAAGCAATGGAAGACTACATGTGGTCACGAGACTATGTAGACGCCCTCTCAGACTTTGGCCATATTGGGTTCACAGCACAACAACTTGTGGAAGGGATGGATCGCCTCAAGCCAAGATTATACTCCATAGCCAGTAGCCCAGATCATGAGCCAGGAACTGTACATCTCACGGTGGGAATAGTCAGATATAACCATCATGACAGGGATAAAACTGGACTCTGTACGGGATTCTTAGCAGACAGGTGCGAAGTCAACCAGACAGAGATTGGAGTGTTCATGTCTCCAACAAGATCTTTCGTACTCCCAGAAGTTGGATCAGCAGATGCGATTATGGTAGGTCCGGGTACAGGAATAGCCCCATTCAGAGCGTTCCTCCAGCAGAGGGATATCAATGGCGATACAGGTAGGAACTGGTTGTTCTTTGGCGACTGGACTGAAGAGGGCGAGTACTACTATCGTGATGAGATGGAATCTTGGAAAGAGAGAGGAGTACTAGATAAGCATGATTTAGCATGGTCTAGACAAGGCTCTGAGAAAGTATATGTTCAGCACCTAATGAAGAAAAATGGTGAGGAAATATGGAACTGGATAGACGGAGGAGGATATTTCTATGTCTGCGGAGACAAGAATTACATGGCCAAGGATGTACACTCTACACTAATAGAAATCTGTTCCGAGCATGGTGGAATGTCCCCGGACGAAGCAAAAGAATTTGTAGAAACCACATTGATGAAAACTCAGAAGCGATATCTTAGAGATGTTTACTGAGGGTATGGAAACTAGCACAATCTTCCGATTCAATGATAGGGCAACCGTTACAGCGTTGTCTCGATGTTCAGGAGGGTACTCATCGCAAACAGAGGTGAAATCGCCCTCAGAATTCTACGCTCATTGCGTACCATGGGTATCGAAGTTGTTACAATACATGGAAAGGAAGACAGACTGTCTCTGCCTGTCAGACTTGCCGATGAGTCTGTTTACATTCCTCGTTCTGACCCATTAGCTTCGTACTTGGATATAGAAGCCATAGTGCAGGCCGCGAAGGAAGTAGGAGCAGACGCCGTACACCCCGGATACGGGTTCCTGGCTGAGAACCCAATCTTTGCTGAAAGATTGGAAGAGGAGGGGATCACATTCATCGGCCCTAGTCCTAACGTTCTGAGACTCCTTGGAGACAAAATAGCAGCTAGGGAGGCTATGGTCAAGTCTGGTATTCCCGTTGCGTTGGGTTCAGATGGCCCGGTTTCAGATCCAGAGGAGGCCGCAATTCAAGCAGCCGAAATAGGGTATCCGGTGATAATCAAGGCCGCCGCTGGAGGAGGGGGCATTGGAATGCAAGTAGTAGAGTCTCCCGGTGATTTCGATAAGGCTTTGAGAATTTGTCAAGGTAGGGCGCTTTCTGCGTTTGGTGATGACAGAGTATTTCTCGAGAAGTTCATTCAAGGCGCACAACACATTGAATTCCAAGTCATAGGTGACGGAGACAAGGCAATCCATCTCGGCGAGAGATTTTGCTCAATACAGAGAAGACATCAGAAAATTCTAGAAGAAGGGCCATGGCTGTCCGATGAAGTAAGAGAAGAGATTGGTTCGAAAGTTGTCGCGGGTGCAGAGGCAGTCGGATACAAGGGACTAGCTACATTCGAGTTCCTCAGGGATTCAAATGGAGATTTTTACTTCCTTGAAGTTAATCCTAGGGTCCAAGTCGAGCATACAGTAACTGAAATGATAACCGGATATGACTTGGTTTCAATCGGAATAAGGGTGGCAGCGGGCGAGGGTATCAACATTAACCAGAGTGATGTAAAGATTAGGGGGCATGCTATCCAGACAAGAATTAATGCCGAGAACCCATTGACTCTAACGCCCTCTCCCGGGAGACTCTGGGAGTGCCACTGGCCTAGTGGTCCCGGGGTGAGAGTTGACTCTCACGCTCACACCGGATATGATATGCCAGCCTCATTCGACTCTTTATTGGCTAAGATAATTGTCTGGTCACCAACCAGGCCAGATGCAATTTCTAGAATGAAGGCCGCGTTAAACGAAACAATGTTGCTTGGTGTCGATACACTAATTCCACTCCATCAAGCTATTCTAAAAAATCAGGATTTTCTCTCAGGAGACATCACAATCCGATTTCTTGAAGAACATCCCGAGCTATTGAATGGTGAATGATGATGGAGATGGTAATAGTTGGTACGATATCGTATGATGATATCGAGACTCCTTCAGAGAAAGCCAGTGCCGTTCTTGGGGGATCTGCCACTCATTCAGGATTAGCTTCCTCATTCCATCTCAGGCCCCCGCCGGGGAACCCTCCTAGAATAGGGATTGTCAGTGCAGTTGGAGAAGACTTCTCTACTTATCACCAGATGGTAATGGAAGATGCTGGAATGAATCTTGCAGGAGTAGCCCTGAGGGAAGGAGAAACATCCACCAGGGCAGTTAGATTTGCTGAATCTATGGACGGATCAGAAGTTACAAACACTGAGTTGAATGTCCTCAAGGAGTTCTCTCCGGTTCTGCCTAAGGCGTGGTCGGGACCAGATGTGCTTCTGTGTGCCAACTCCGATCCTAGGATCCAGATAGAAGTCTTGGAACAATGTCCGGATGCGAAAATAAATGCTCTAGATACCAGCAAGATATGGATAGAGAGGGAATTTGAAGCACTTTCCAGGGCAATGAGGATGGTAGATGTCGTCGTAATAGAGGAGGAAGATGCCAAGGCTATTTCTAGGGAGAAAGTTCTGACCCAATCAATATCATCAATCATTTCAGGAGAGGCTCTTCATGGGGGAGCCCCCGCCGGCCCAGGGCCGAGAAGCATCATCGTCAAGAGAGGCAGTAGTGGAATTCTTGCTCATCTCCCATGTGGCACAATAGCACTTCCTTCTTACCCAACTGAAAATCCAATTGACCCTACAGGGCGTGGAGATACTTTCGTAGGTGCACTTTTCTCTTCATTAATAGGTCATGAGGCATCTCTAAATGATGCAGAAGTGATGAGGAAGGCCATGGTTCACGCTACAGTAACATCTTCCTATTGCGTAGAGGGGATAGGAACCAAGGGAATCAGATCATTAGGCAGGGGGAAATATCATGCCAGAGCTGATAGATATAGAAGAATAGTTGGAATATGACTATTCCAATCTTCGAACGCCCGGGATGTGATGCTTCTCTCCCTTAGAAGGTGCCTTTCTTAATTGTGAAAATTTCAGGCCGTCCGAAGGTAAAGTAATCTGTTTGGCTACCCTCCTCTTCCCTGATAACACACTATTCACAACAGAATCTAATGCATCCTTAGCAGAAACAGGATTATGTTCTGATGGTGGTACAGGTCTGCTAGCAATATCTGCCTGATGATCTTGATCACTCCTGAGTCTGATATGTTGAGAGGTTTGGAATCTAGAATTATTTCGATCAAGAGTTCCATCTGTATCTCCGTATTGAGAAGCGTAACTGGACCCCCTCTTTTGTCCCAGCTTACTCTTTGGCCTGAGTAAAGACTCTATCCAACTGGGTTTTCTTCTGTTTCTTACTACAACATCATTATTGAAACGACCATCGTTCATTGATGCAACTAGACTTGAAACTCCGGGGTAGTCATTTAGGTCATTGGACTCATTTTCTCCAATAGTAAGATATTTTCTTGAATCGGCCTGCTTAGCTCTTGCTTGTCTCACGATTCCAGGCACACACTCTTCTCTGACGGCCTCTTCAGTGGGAGTGGGCAATAGCGAATCACGATAATCAGATCTTGGAAATCCGTTTTGAGTATGTGCCCTCCTAATCATCTGCGAGCTAGAGGGGGGTCTTTGGATAGTTTTGGGGGTGGATTCCACATCGAATGAATTCTCGAATCCAAATACTGGCATAGTTTCCTGGTCTTCCACATTGTCAGAATCAAACATCCCTCCGAAACCGAAAATATCTGTTGTCTCAGAAGGGTCATGGCCATTTCTACTTGTAATCTCGGGAACGGGCTCCTTCTCCCTATACCACGATGGCGCCTCTTCTCTACCCCAAGCTCTCTCATATGCGGAAATGCTATTGTCTGATGGACTAATTGTAGAGACTTCTGATGAAACTCCATTCATCCCGACTCCAGCAAGAGGCTCATCTTCCATGAAACCAAATCCGCCAAACCCAAAATCAGAAGGATCTGGAATGTTGGATATCTCTTCTTCCTTGATGTGAGAATCTTCATCCAAACCAGTCGTGGCATTACTCAAATCAATATTTGGAGGAGAGGGAGGCCAAGGCAGTGCCTTCATTGCAGGCATTCCACTGGCATCCTGAAATGCTGGGAATATTGGTACCTCATTCTCAATCTTCTCCAGTCCGGAACGAGCTTCCTCAATGCTCGCTCCCCTTCTCAGCCTATCTGTCATGAGACATAGGCGCATCAGAGACCCCTCCCTTCCACCTACCATATGCCTGCCCTTGTCTTCATCCTCGATTACAAGTACTGAACTTCTCAGTCTGAAGTAGGATAGAGATACAAGAATTCCTGCGACTGATACCGCCCAACCCAGAGGGGGGATCAATATCGAGTATCCAATAGCCGCAGTAATTCCGCCTATGACCGGGGTGCCACTCGGAAGTATTGGGATATTCATATGCCTCATCTTGGAGATCGATCCAAGATCTATTCGAAGTCCTTGTCCAATTCTATTCTCAATAGTCAGCTGACGCCGATTAAGAATCCCTACGAAACTACCTCTCATCCCGACCAAACTAAGGCTGCCGATTAACTCGGACTCACCTTCGGCCCGGTCAGGCTTATGCCCGACTGAGTACATCCCAATATGCGAGCGTCGGATTTGTGGTATAAGCTCTCGGGGAAATGCATCGAAAAATATGTTGCTTACAGCACCATTACGATCAAGCCGAATCTATGTCCATAATTGTTCCAATTATCCTCATTGGAACCGCATCTAGCTGAACCAGAATAATAACTCCCGTACCATCCTTCCTAACGACCAGTGGACTTTCCCAGTCGATGGCTATCAACCCCTCACCTATCGAAACTACTCTTCCTACCTTAAATTGCATATTAGTGGAAGCATGTACAATATCGCCTACTACGAGACTTTTCCTTTGAAAAGGAGCCTTTCGCAGCTTAGATGTAGATGAACCTATTTCTATCAAAGAATCTGAGTCCTTGTGGACAATCACTGAACCCTTTCCAATGTCATCCTCAGCTACTCCTCTGAGCGCAACTCCCACTCTATCACCAGAGCTGGCCTCGTCAACATCATCATCCATTACTTGGAGGCTCCTGACAACCCCAGATTTTCTCCCAGGTATGATTTCAATCTGATCATGTTTTCTTATCTTACCTGATTGAACATATCCTATCCCAACTACGCCTATGCCCTGTACATTGAACTTCTGATCTAGAGGTACGACCAACTCATTGCTATTTTCATCGGATTCCCCAAGAGAAAACAACTCCTCTCTAATCTCATGTGCCTCGGGAACATCCTTCATAATCTTCCAGTTAAGCTTAGCTTGTTCGAAAAGAATACTCACTTGGTCTGGGTCGACCCATCCTCCGGAATCAGGATTGATTATTGCAATTCCTGACTCAATTTCTGAGCATTTCATGGCCACCAATACTTCTCCAAGCGATGCATCTATTTTTTTCACTTCTACAAATCCAACTCTAGAAACATTCAGCACAGAAAGTAGTGGTCTGATACTTTCTGGGTGCTTCAACGGTCTCAGAAGAGAAAGAATCCTGACCTTCTCATCTCTGGTTTCTTTGAATACGTAGGATACGATATCTCTAGAATCTCCCTTTTTGGCCAAATTTACAGCCATCTCTTCTGACCCATAGAAGGCTACGTTTAGGACTGACATGATACCCTAGAGTCTCCTCAGATTAACGTCGCATTGCATCGCGAGCCGTCTTTGCATCGTCCCAAAGACCAATTTCTTCCTCAGTGGAAGGTGTTAATTGAGGTACTGAAATAGGATTCATCTCATCATCAATCGCCACCATGAAGAAGTATCCAGAACAAATCAGTTCTGGTTCCCAATCAGATCTTGTCATCCTACAAGACCTAACTAGTACCCCTACAGTTCGGGGGGAGGTCCAAACCACTTTCCCAATGGTCCTAATTATATCTCCCTGGTATGCCGGTCTCTCAAATTTCAGAGCATCAACAGATACTGTGACAAACTCTTCATGTGCGAACTTACTAGCCGCAAGTCCCGCAGCTCTATCCATAATGGACATCAAATGACCTCCAAACAACGTATTCAGAGCGTTTGTATCGCCTGGAAACACCTCATCCAAGAGTATAACCGGTTCAGTAGATCGTGGTTCCCCCATGCCCCTCAAATTAATCCCGTGGCTTGCCCCCCTTCAATACTACACTAGAAAATTGCAAAAAATATACAATTCAACCGCTTAGTTGAACAGAAAAACCTCCTCGCACAGGTATGGCTGACACCCAACTAGTGTGGAGAGAGGTAGTCATCGAAGATCCTGATGGAGGGGAGATTGTCCTGTGGCCACATCTTCCTTGTGTTTTGATGCCCAAAGAAATCAGGTCTAGGAAAATCTGGGATGGACTGGCCCTCCTCCTCTCAACTAACGATTTTATGTCTATGAAGGACGATGACGATAATGAGAGGGTAAGTCCCGGGGCAAACGTTGAGGCGGCAATATCATCAGGAACACAGTTTGGTAAATTATTGAAGGACCTCAGGGAATTGGAAATCGACGGACCACATGTCCCAGATCCAGAGCCCATGCGACTCGTCACACATGCACAGAATGCTAGAGGAGGTCTACCGATTTTTCTAATCGAGCCCGATATTAGCGATGAGAAGTGGGTAGATTGGCTCTCAAGAAGTGCGGATATGCAGGTTAGAATATCATCACTGATGTCAAGACTTACCTCAAATAGAAGATGGAAGAGAGACTCTGCAAAAGCAGTCTCAAGAATTCAGCATGACAGAGTCATCGATACTGAGATGGGGGCCGCATCAGCTACCTGCTTTTCATGGAGCGAAGAAGAAGAGAGGGTGATTGGTAGTGACCTATCCGAAGAGAGGGACATTAGGTTCGCTTCTAGGATAAGAGGGGCATTGGCTGACTTGAGGAACAGCAGCGTTGATGTTGATGGAACTGCACAGCCTTTACTGATGGTACCCGTGCATCAGGCGAGACTGTCCTCGATAGAGGAATCAATTTTAGCCTGGCCAGAACCAGAAACAATCAGGAGCGTGGAATAATGGCAGTCTCTCCCAATTTCAATATCGAAACTCAGACTTTCAGATTCACGCCTTCAGTCCCCATAGATCATGGAGAGGCAATAACGCTAACTTCAGGTACCAAGGCAGGAGACTACGTCGTAGTTTCACATGAAGAGCCGAGAGCCACATATGTAATCGAGCCGAATGGTTCTATCCTAGTACACGGACTATCCAGAAGTGAGGTTGCAGAGCTAGCAGTACAGGAACTCCTGCTAAATCTCGGCCTCCCTCTTGAAGGACTGTCCATGGATTCAGGAGAAATCATAGTAAGCTTCTCCTTGGGGAAGAATGTTCTACTAGAAACGGCCGACAAGAGATTTGCAGATATCGAGATGGATACGCGAATTGACGCAATAAGGATTTCAGCGACACTACACAAAGCCACAATTATCCTCTATGATAACGGCAAGGGAGTAGTTTTGGGACAGTCATCAAGAAAGGTGTCCGAGATGGCTGTAAGGCACTGGGCCGATAAGCTGGACAACGAAGAAGCATTGACGTGAGATAATGCTGGTCAACGAGAAATGGGAAGGGCCCATTGTTGACCAGCACATGCATCTAGACAAAGCCAATAGATTTCTAAGCGCAGCAGAAGAATTCTCAAGAAGCGGAGGTACGGGAATCTTTCTGGTCCACAAACCGTCCTTCTCAACCAAACTTCCAAAAAATATTGGGGACTATAGGGAAGCATATCAAGAAACAGTGCGAATGGCATCCATAGTCAGGAAAAAAATAGGGCTCGATGTTCAGGTAGTCTTGGGGCCACATCCCGTTACTTGGGATATCCAAGCTAATGCAATCGGAGTCGATGAGTCAACTGAATTGCACATTTCGGCTGTCGGACTCGCCTTAGATATGATAGAGGAAGGAGATGCGATTTGTCTAGGAGAGGTTGGAAGGCCGCACTACAAGGTTTCAGATGACAGGTGGGAAAGGGCGAATGATATGCTACTCGAGATCATGGGGATGGCTTCATCGTCAGATAGTCCCATCCAGTTACATGTTGAAGATAATGGGCATCAGACTTGTATGGAACTAGCTGATATGTGCGATAAGGCAGGATTACCAAGGAGAAGAGCTGTCAGACATTTTGCATCTTCTGATATCAGCGATAAAAACACGTCAGGACTCCCTGTGACGATAAGTATGGGGAAGGGAAGCATCGAAGGAATATGCTCGACTATGGAGCTAAGCAAGTCAAATTGGGGCATGGAGACGGATTTTCTCGACGATCCGAAAAGACCCGGGGCAGTCCTCGGCCCGAAGACTATTCCCAAGAGGACCAATCAGTTATGCCAGGCGCTCAAGTCACTCGAATGGGAAGACGAGAAGATAGAGCAATGCATCCTTAACATTCATGAGAAATGGATTTCATCCACTTACTTCTAGTCGAAAATAGTCTTTGGAGTGAAAGTAAAGATCGCTCCAACAATAAAAATAAATACAGAAGTAGCAAAAAATCCAACCTCAGAAAGTCCAACATCAAATCCCATTTCATCAATCCCCATTCTCCAAACGGGACTGTTAACAGGCATGAACAATATCATTGAGGCTATGCCTATTCGCTGCCTTAGAAGCACGTGCTACCGAGCACGCCATTGCTTTTCAAGTACGAAGTAAGAACTTCTCCCTGACCGAATCGGTTTAGAGACAATGTATGCTCGCCAAGTCCGCGCGCCTGTAGTGAAGGGGTTATCACAAGAGGTTTCCAACCTCTTGTCCCGGGTTCAAATCCCGGCGGGCGCACCACTCTGAACTCCTCAGTGAAGCATTCAAACGCATCGGGCATTCCCCAGCCT
>MDSW01109806.1_pt1 | contig 14606 bp, 14 predicted proteins | sample 811171 | NCBI WGS metagenome assembly MDSW01 (sample SAMN05326641, study PRJNA326480) | marine metagenome | isolation source: seawater | place: Atlantic Ocean: North West | collected 2012 | reverse complement strand
TTTTAAAATCATTAATTAAACCTTCCCAGTCATTTTCATCTAAATCAGTATCTAATAATACACCTTTTGTTAATTTATAATTTTCAATTAATTCCTCAAAATGATAGCTTTCAACACCCATTACCACGTTAGAATACATCTGAATAAATCTCCTATAGCTGTCTTTAGCAAATCTCATATTTGACGTTTTTTTAGCTAAAGCATTAACTGTCTTATCATTTAAACCAAGATTTAAAATCGTATCCATCATTCCAGGCATAGAAACTCTAGCTCCAGATCTAACTGACAATAAAAGTGGACTCTTTAAATCACCAAAAGTTTTCCCAACTTCATTTTCAATCTTTTTTAATTCTTTTTTGATTTGATTTATAATATTTGTTTTTAGTTTTTTTTTATTTTGATAAAATAAATCACAAACTTTTGTAGATATAGTAAAACCAGGAGGAACAGGTAAACCTATTCTTCCCATTTCAGCAAGATTTGCGCCTTTACCACCTAAAAAATTTTTAGGGTTTTTTATTTTTTTAGTTTTTTTTGATTTAAAATTTAAGATTAAATCTTTCATTAATTTCCTTCAATAATTGAAAATTTTATAAAATTATCAAAGCTTTTACATAACATTTGAAGAAGTTCCAATCTGTTTTTTTTGATATTTTTATCCTCATCATTTACCTTTACATTATCAAAAAACTCGAAGATTTCTTTTTTTGTCTCAGCCAAGTTAATAAGGGACTGTTTATAATTTTCATCTTTATTAATGCTAGAAAAATACTTTCTTAATTGAGTTATTTTCTTATATAAATTTTTTTCGTAATCTGTTTTGAAGATACCAGGGTCAGTTGTATTATCCAATACCAAGTCATTACTCTTAAGCTCATTCTCAATTATATTTGACGCCCTTTTGTAGCTAAAAATAATATCTTTACCTATTTGAGTATCAATTATTTTATTTAGATTTAATCCCTTCGTATAAATTATATGTAAATTATCAACATCATATGATCTACAGCTCGCTTCAATTATATCATAGCGGATTTTTTTTTCTTTCATATAAAACTTTAATCGATCCATTAAAAAATTAGTTATTTCTTTTTGTAAATTATCATTTTGCAAACTGAAACCTTGATCTTCATGAAGGATTTGAGAATAGTTAATTAAGTCCTTTAATTTAAATTCTTTTTTATTTTCAAGAATAATTCTTATAACTCCTAAGGCAAGTCTTCTTAGTCCATAAGGATCTTTGGAACTAGATGGTTTTTGATTTATTCCAAAAAAACCAACTAATGTGTCTATCTTATCTGTTAAAGAAAGTGCAATACTAAACGGTTTTTTTGGGACTTCAGATTCTAAACCAATTGGTAAATAGTGTTCTTTTATCGCTTGAACTATATCTTTATCAAATCCTTGTTCTTCTGCAAAATAGCCTCCCATCACACCTTGGAGCTCTGGAAACTCTCCAACAAGATCAGAAATTAAATCTACTTTGCATATAGATGTTGAAAGCTCAACTTTATCTTTACTTATTAATAATTCATCTGAGAACATTCCACCAAGTTTTCTCATTCGTTGTATCTTGTCATAATATGAACCTAGGCCCTTAAAGTAATTCATTGATTTTAAATTAGTTACTTGTTTTACCAAATTTTGTGACTTATTTTTTTTCCAAAAAAAATCTGCATCACTAAGTCTTGCTTCTACCACTCTTTCATTTCCCATCTTAATTAAATTCTTAATATCTCTATTATTTGCCACAACTAAGAATTCATTTGTAATTTCTCCTTTTAAATTAAAAGTTGGAAAATATTTTTGATGATGCTGCATAGTAATTGTTAAGATTTCTTTTGGTATTTTCAAAAATTTTTCATCAAACTTACAAATTAAAACATTTGGTTGATCGGTAATATTTACAACTTCTTCTAATAATCTATCGTTTGGTTCTATGGAGAGTTTTTTCCTTTTTAATATCTTATTAATCTCTTTTTCAATGATTTTTTTTCTCTCATCATGATTAATTATTATATCTAAATTATTAAAAAAACTTTTATATGTCTTGAAATTTTTGAAAGATTTCTTTTTATCCTCAAATTCTTTATCAATGAATGTTAAATTTGATGATTGTAAATGATAGAATTTGAAGTCGAGTTTTTTATCATCATAAATGGCTAATATTGATTTTAATGGCCTTGCCCAGTTCAGCTCAAAATCGTTCCAACGCATGGACTTGTTCCACTTAATTTTATCAAGTATTTTTGGAGTAAATTCCTTAAGAATATCAAAGGTTTTTAATTTTTTTGGTAAGGTTTTGTAAAAATAAAATTCACCTTTTTCATTTTTTTTTTTATAAATTTGTTTTTCAGAGATTTCATTTGATCTTAAAAAACCTTCTAAAGCTTCTTTTGGTGCACTAGTATTAGGTCCCCTTATTTCCAAAGAGTTAATAGAAATTTCTTTATCTAAACCCTCGAATAAAATTACTAATCTATTTGGCGTTGAATAGGTTGCTTTTTTTTTAAATTTTATATTTTTTTCCTCAAATAATTCCTCAAAATTTTTCAATAATAAAATTCGAAAATTTTTCTGAAGAGAAGCTGGAATTTCTTCACTAAACAATTCTAAAAAAAATTCTGACATTATTTTAATTGGCTACTCAACCAAATTTCTCCTACCGCTTTGGTAATATCCCTTATACGTCCAATATATCCTGCTCTTTGAGCAACACTTATAACTCCTCTTGCGTCCAAAATATTGAAAACATGGCTTGCTTTTAAACATTGATCATATGCTGGTAATGATAATTTTTTTTCGACAAGACTTTTTGCTTCTGACTCGAACATATCAAACATACTAAATAAATTATCAGTATTAGCATATTCAAAGTTATAAGCGGAAAATTCTTTTTCAGCTTGATGAAAAACTTCTTTGTATTTTACTCCCTCATCATTCCATTGCAGTTCGTAAACATTTTTAATTTGCTGAGTAAACATGCAAATTCTTTCCAATCCATAAGTAATTTCAACTGAAATTGGTTTGCATTCAATTCCTGCCATCTGTTGAAAATAAGTAAATTGAGATATTTCCATTCCATCACACCAAACTTCCCAACCTAGTCCAGCTGCGCCTAAAGTTGGGCTCTCCCAATCATCTTCAACAAATCTAATATCATGCTCCTTATAATTAATTCCGATTACAGACAAACTATTTAGATAAATTTTTTTAATATTTGTTGGAGAAGGTTTTATTAAAACTTGGAATTGATAATAATGTTGAAGTCTATTAGGGTTATCGCCATATCTTCCATCAGTTGGTCTTCTAGACGGTTGAACATAAGCTGCTTTCCATGGGTTTGGTCCTAGAGATCTTAAGGTTGTTGCAGGGTGGAATGTTCCAGCTCCAACCTCCATATCGTAAGGTTGTAAAACTATACATCCTTGTTTGCTCCAGTACTTTTGTAAATTCAAAATTGTATTTTGAAAAGATTGAAACTTTGGTTTTAGTTTTTTAGATTTAGAAGCCATATCTTTGCCAGATAGACCTTTCCTCTAAAATATTTAATAATTGTTCTTGTTGATTTATCGATGAAGAAATTTTTTTACTTAACCAACTTTTTGATTTTTCAAAGTTTTTAATAATTACATCATCACCAAATTTATTTTTTAATATTTCATTGAAATTTCCAATACCATCAATTAAGCCTAAATCTTTTGCTTTTCTTCCAGACCAAAACTCACCTGAAAATAATTCTAAATCTTTTTTATTTAATTTTGAACCCCTGCTCTCTTCAACAATTTCAATGAAATCTTTATGTAAGTCTAATTGAATATTCTTTAATCTTTCAATATCTTCTTGTTTTTCTTCTAAAAAAGGATCTAGGGTACTTTTACTTTTTCCAGCAGTATGAACTCTTCTTTCTATGCCAATTTTTTTTATCAATTCAGTAAAGCCAAAAGATGAATAAATAACACCTATAGAGCCTATAATAGAACTTGAATTAGCATAGATTTCATCACCAGCACATGCAATTAAATATCCTCCAGATGCAGCAACATCCTCAGCAAAAACGATAACTTTTTTTTTATTTTTTTTTGCTTCTTGTCTTATGTATTTATAGATTAAGTGTGATTGTACTGGAGATCCGCCTGGAGAATTGATCGTCAAAGCAACGGCTTGGGCTTTCTTTACAGAAAAAGCCTTTTTAATAATTGCTTCTTGACCTGCAAAATCAATACCTTGTCTAAATTTACCAACATTTCCTATTACGCCATTAAGCTTAATATGTGAGATTATTTTTTTCTTTTTTAAAAAAGAGAACATTATCAATCCTTACAGAATTTTGATTTAATATAAAGTCTACTTATAGTTGAAGAATGAGGTGCGTCAATTGATAAGTAATAAATAAAACTTAATTATATTAGTTTATTCAATATGGGAACAGTTGTTCAGCTTAAAAAACAGATAAATGATTCTTATTTTCAGCTAAAAAATTCAGTTGAAGATAAATTAATTTTAGTTGAAGAAAAAATAAAATCAAAACTTAACAGTGAAGTTGAATTGGTTGAAAAAATGACCAACTATCACTTAAACACTGGGGGAAAAAGATTAAGAGCTTTACTAACGCTAGGGTCGGCTAAACTGTGTGGATATTCAAAAGGTGTGAGGGATATCAACCTGGCTGCATGTGTGGAATTAATTCATAGTGCCACATTAATGCATGATGATGTAATAGATAATGGTGGGGTAAGAAGAGGTAAAAAAACTTTAAATAAAATTTGGAATAATCATTCTTCAGTTCTAATTGGGGATTATTTATTAAGCAGATGTTTTGAAATGATGGTAGATGATGGAAATCTTGAAGTATTAAAATTGTTATCTTCAACTTCAACCAAGATTGCTCAAGGTGAAGTTCTTCAACTTCAACACCAAGGGGAAGTTGACATGCTAGAAGAAACTTATCTAAAAATTATAACATCTAAAACAGCTGAATTGTTTGCTGCGGCCACAAAAGTCGGTGCTATTTTATCAAATATGAATTCAAAAGAAAAAGAGGCTTTAGAATTTTATGGAAGGAATCTTGGATTGACATTTCAGATTGCTGATGACACTCTTGATTATAATTCAGATCTAAAATTCTTTGGCAAAGAAATAGGTAAAGATTTTTTTGAGGGAAAAATAACTTTACCTATAATATTATTATTTCAAAAGATAACATCTGATGAAAAAAACAGATTAAAAGAAATTTTTAAAAAAAATATTAGAGTCAAAAGTGACTTGGATTATGTTATTTCTTTAATTAAAAAAAATAATATAATTAAAGAATGTTATAATAAAGCCGAACATTTTATAAATCTTGCTTCAAATTCATTAACTGTATTTAAAGAGAGTGAGGAGAAAAGAATTTTAGAAAATCTAACTTCATTTTCTCTAGAAAGAAATTTTTAAGGACTCAGCAAAGATTTTGACCACTCTTCATTTTTAGCTTTAGTGTATTTTAGCCTTTCATGAATTCTGTTTTCACCATCAAGCCAAAATTCTATAGAAATTGGAGATAAGCACCATCCCGACCAATAATCAGGTCTGGGAACTTTTTTTTGATCACTATATTTTTTCTTAAAATCCTCAATAGATTTAAGAAGATCCTCTCTAGTTTTTAACACTTCGCTTTGTTTAGATGCCCAAGCACCTATTCTGCTTCCATAATCTCTTGAGTTATAATACTCGTCTGCAATTTTATCATTTACTTTTTCAATTCTTCCTACAACTCGTATTTGTCTTAAAAGACTTTTCCAATGAAAACACATTGCTGCGTTTGGATTAGATTTTATATCTAAACTTTTTTGACTTTCTAAGTTTGTATAAAAAATAAATCCCTTTTTGCTGAAATCTTTCAATAAAACCATTCTGACTGATGGGACTCCATCAATGCTTGATGTCGCTAAAGATAACGCATTCGGATCATTAATTTCAGTTTTTTTTGCCTCTTCAAACCAAATTTTGAATAATTCAATTGGATCTTTTAGATCTAAAAAGCATTTATTTAGTCCTAATGAGTTTTTTTGATTCATAATTTAAACAAAATATTCTATATAATATAAGTTAATGTCATTTAATACTTTTGGAAAGATATTTCGTTTCACCACTTGGGGAGAATCCCATGGGCCTGCTATTGGTTGTGTAATAGACGGCTGCCCACCTCTGATAAGCCTAAAAGAACAAGATATTCAGGAAGATTTAAATAGAAGAAAGCCAGGACAGTCAAAATTTACAACTCAAAGAAAAGAAAGTGACAAAGTTGAAATTTTATCAGGAACTTTTGAGGGAAAAACCACTGGTACCCCAATTTCTCTGATAATTTATAACGAAGATATGAGATCTAAAGATTACAAAAATATAAAAAATAAATTTAGACCTGGGCACGCCGATTATACATATTTCAAAAAATACGGTATTAGGGATTATCGAGGAGGAGGAAGATCCTCAGCAAGAGAAACTGCCGCTAGAGTTGCTGCAGGAGCAATTGCAAAAAAAGTACTACAAAAAAAGTTAGGAAAAAAGTTTAGAGTTTTAGGTGCTGTTAGACAACTTGGAATACTTGGGTGTAATACGAATGAGTGGAACGATCAAACAATAAGGAAAAATCCCTTTTTTTGTCCAGACAAATCTATGGTAAAAATTTGGGAAAAATATTTATTAGATATAAGAAAATCTGGATCTTCGTGTGGCGCTGTAATTGAAGTTAGAGCTAGAGGAATCCCTGCTGGTTTAGGAGCTCCTATTTATTCAAAATTAGACATGGATATTGCTTCAGCAATGATGAGTATAAATGCAGTTAAAGGTGTAAATATTGGATCTGGAATGAATTCGGCTCAACTTTCTGGTGAAGAAAACTCAGATGAGATTTCACAAAAAGGAAAAAAATTAAAATTTAATTCAAATAATGCTGGAGGTATTCTTGGAGGAATTTCAAGTGGGCAAGATATTGTGGTATCGTTTGCAGTTAAACCTACTTCATCAATTTTGAAAAAAAGAAAAACCATCAGTAAATTTGGTAAAAATACAACTATCTCAGTTACTGGAAGACATGATCCTTGTGTGGGCATAAGGGCTGTTCCTGTTGGAGAGGCAATGTTAAATTGTGTGCTCTTAGACCATTATTTGATGAACAAAGCTCAATGCAATTAAACTATTTTTGTTTTTGTAAAATAATATTTGAGTTTAATAAATCTAAAACTTTTTCCTCTATTGTTTGAGAACTTAACCCAGCAGTTTTATACATATCCTCTGGCTTATCTTGATCTATAAATTTATCTGGTAATGTCATAGTTCTAAATTTTAAACCTTTGTCTAGAAGGTTGTTTTGAGATAGAAAATTTGATACGTGTGAACCAAAACCTCCTATAGATCCTTCTTCGATAGTTATTAATGCTTCATGATCTGTTGCCAATTGCCAAATTAAGTTTTCATCTAAAGGTTTAGCAAATCTTGCATCAGCAACAGTAATATTAATCCCTTTCTTTTTTAAATTTTCACTTGCTATTAAACATTCATTTAATCTTGCACCAAAACTTAAAATTGCAACTTTTTTACCTTCTAAAATTATTCTACCTTTTCCAATTTCTAATTTTTCTTCTATTGAGGGTAATTTAGCACCAATTCCCGTCCCCCTTGGGTATCTAAATGCACAAGGTCTATCATTAATATCTACTGAAGTATTTATCATTTTAACTAATTCCGATTCATCACTTGCTGCCATTACAATAAAATTTGGTAAAGTTGATAGATAAGTAATATCAAATGATCCAGCATGTGTTGGCCCATCTGCTCCAACTAGACCTGCTCTATCTATTGCAAACCTAACAGGTAAACTTTGAATAGCAACATCATGAACTACCTGATCATATGCTCTTTGCAAAAAAGTAGAGTAAATCGCTGCATATGGTTTTAAATTTTCAGTTGCCAATCCTGCTGCAAATGTAACTGCATGTTGTTCAGCTATTCCAACGTCAAATGTTCTGTTTGGAAACTCTTTATTAAAAATATCTAGGCCAGTACCACTTGGCATTGCAGCAGTCACTGCTACTATTTTGCTATCAACCTGAGCATGCTTTACCAATGTTTCTGCAAAGACTTTTGTGTATGTTGGTGAGCTTGAGGCGTTTTTAATTTGTTTTCCTGTTTTGATATCAAATTTAGAGACTCCATGATAATGATCATTTGCTTTTTCAGCATATGAATAACCTTTGCCTTTTTGAGTTTTCACATGGATCATAATTGGACCTTCATGCTTTGAGTCTCTTGCATTTTTAAGAATTGGTAATAAAACATCCAGATCATGTCCATCTATTGGTCCTACATAGTAAAATCCTAAAGAATTAAAAAGTGTTCCTCCTGTAACTGCTGAGCGTAAAAAGTCCTCGGCTTTCCCAGCTTTAGCACTAAATCTTTTTGAAAAAGCTGACATTATCAATTTTATAGTTTCTCTGAGACTGAAGTATATTTTTCCTGACAAAAGTTTTGCTAAATAAGTTCGCATTGCACCAACTGGTTTGTCAATTGACATATCGTTATCATTTAATATTACAATCATTTTAGTTTTGGACGCTCCTGCATTATTCATGGCTTCATAAGCCATTCCAGCACTGATAGCTCCATCACCAATCACAGCAATCACATTATTATTTTTATTTGAAAGTTTATTTGCTTCCGCAATACCTAATGCTGAAGAAATAGAGGTAGAACTATGTGCTGCTCCAAATGGATCATATTCACTTTCAGATCTTTTTGTAAAACCTGATAGGCCACCACCTTTTCGCAAAGTTCTAATTTTATTTTTTCTTCCAGTTAAAATTTTATGAGGATACGTTTGATGACCTACATCCCAAATTAGTTTATCTCTAGGAGTGTCAAATACGTAATGTAAAGCTACAGTCAATTCCACAACACCGAGTCCTGCACCTAAATGTCCTCCTGTTTCTGAAACGGCACTAATCATTTCTTGTCTAACTTCATCAGAAAGCTTCTTAAGATTTTTTTGAGATATCTTTTTTATATCTTTCGGAAAATTTATATCTTTTAAAAAATTATCTTTTATCATTTGCTTCTTGTTAAAATGTAATTAAGAGTTTCATCAATTAACTTTGTTTTTTTTCCATATTCTTTTAAATTAATTAAAATTTTTGATTTTAATTTATAACTGTATTTAATAGCATTTTCATAGCCTAGTAAACTTATAAGAGTTGCCTTTCCTTGTTTAATGTCTTTTCTAGTTTTTTTTCCTGCTTTTTTTGTAAACCCACGATAATCTATCAAATCGTCGGCTATTTGAAATAATAATCCAATATCCAGACCAATTTTTTCAAACTTTCTCAATTGTTTTTGATTTTGATTTTTAATTATTGCTGGAGCAACGCAGCAAAAACTAAAAAGTTTACCTGTTTTTTTTATTTCCATTTCAATAATCTTATGTTTTGAAACTTTTTTATGTTCATAGCTTAAATCCAAATATTGACCACCCGCTATGCCCAAGTGTCCCGAACATTCAGTTAATTTTTTAATTAAATTATTTTTAATATTTGATTTTAATTTTAAATTTGCATCACTCAAAATTTCAAATGCCATTGTTAATAAAGAGTTTCCAGCTAAGACAGCAGTTGCTTCTCCAAATTTTACATGAGTTGAAGGCTTACCTCTTCTCATCCTGTCATTGTCCATGCAAGGTAAATCATCATGGATTAATGAGTAAGCGTGTATACATTCTACTGCCGCTCCTATAGAAATCAGAGTTTGATAATTAACATTAAAAATATTACCTATATCAACAATTATCTTTGATCTAATTTTTTTTCCACCAGAAAAAAGTCCGTATTTCATTGGTTTTATAAGATGAGTTTTTTTTTGTTTTTTTATAAATTTTTTCAAAAAGAAATTTGTTTGATCTGCAATTTTTACAAGTTTATTTTGCATCTTTTTTTTTAGAAATATCTTTAATTTTTTGTTTTACTTTTTCGTTTATTTTTTTTGATTTACTATAAAATTTTTTTTCTATAAAATTATTTAATTTTATTAATTCCTGATAGGTATTAATTGAATTTTCAAGATCTTTTTCATTTTCGAGTTTTTCAATAATTTTTGTAGCCTCTTTTGTTAAATCTTCAAGCGAAAGTGAGCTTTTGTCTTCTGGTAAATTTTTTTCTTTCATATATTAGTAATTATTAATACATGAAATTAGATCAATCAAATATCAAAATTGCAAAAAAATACCTAGATAAAGATAATTGTATAGGTATACCAACAGAAACGGTTTATGGTTTAGCAGCTAACGCATACTCTAATAAAGCAGTAAAAAAAATTTTTGAATTGAAAAAAAGACCAAGATCTAACCCATTGATAGTTCATTACTCTAATTTAGCTCAACTAGATAAAGATTGTTATTTAAACAAAAATTTTTTAAAACTCTACAGAAAATTCTGTCCAGGTCCATTAACTTTTATTTTAGATCTAAAAAGAAAATCAAAAATTTCAAAAATAGTTACCAATAATAAGAAAACTTTAGCTATAAGATTTCCAAAAAATAATATTTTAAAAAAATTACTAAATATAACTAACTACCCTTTGGCTGCACCTAGTGCAAATATTTCATCAAGAGTAAGTGCGGTTCAGGCTTCAGATATCAAAGAGGATTTTAAAAATAAAATTCCATATATTCTAAATGGAGGAAAATCCAAAATTGGATTAGAGTCAACAATTATAAGTCTTACGAAATCACCTTTAATATTAAGATTAGGGGGATTAGAGATTTCAAAAATTGAAAAAGTTTTAAAAAGAAAAATAAGAATCGTCTCAAATTCAACCAAACATAAGTTCCCTGGTCAAAGTAAACTACACTATTCACCTGGTATTCCAGTGAGAATAAATGTAAAAAAGACTAAACCATATGAAGCATTTCTTTTAATAAAAAAAAGAAAAAAATCTTCAAAAAATTATTATTATTTGAGTAAAAACAGTAATCTAAAAGATGTGGCTAAAAATTTATATTCCTACTTTAGAAAGATAAAAAAGAAAGGCTATAGATCAATCGCAATAGAAAAAATTCCAAACATAGGAATTGGGAAAACAATTAATGACAGATTAAAAAGAGCATCAAGATATTAATGGAAAATTCTGTTCAAATAATAAATTTATCTAAATCTTATAAACATAAATTAGCTGTTAAAAATTTAAATTTTAAAATAGATGCTAACAAAATTATTGGATTACTAGGTCCCAATGGGTGTGGAAAAACTACCACTATTGCTATGATATTAGGCTTAATAAAACCTACAAATGGAAAAGTAATAATTAATAATATGGATATTGAAAAAAACAGAATAAATCTTCTACATAAGATGAATTTTATTTCACCTTATATTGAGCTACCAAAAAAATTAACTGTAAAAGAAAATTTAATTGTTTATGGAAAACTTTATAGTGTTAAAAATTTGGATCATAGAATTGATTTTTTATCTAATGAATTAAGACTTAATGATATTTTAAGTAAAATTACTGGTGAACTTTCTTCAGGGCAAAAAAATAGAGTCAGTCTAGCAAAAGCTCTTATAAATAGTCCCAAAATATTATTACTAGATGAGCCTACAGCATCACTAGATCCTGAAACTGGAGACTTTGTTAGAACGTTTTTGGAAAAATATAAAAAAGAAGAGAATTTATCTATTCTTTTGGCATCTCATAATATGAATGAAGTTGAAAGATTATGTGAGTCAATATTGATGATGAAAGATGGAAAAATTATTGATGAAGGTAGTCCTGATAAACTTATAAAAAAACACGGAAGACAAAACTTAGAAGAAGTTTTTTTAAAACTTACAAGGAATAATCAATGAATTTTGAAAGAATGTATGGTCTTTTTTTAAGACATTTTTTTTTAATAAAAGGATCTTTTCCAAGAATTTTAGATCTTATTTATTGGCCCACAATACAGATAATATTATGGGGCCTTATTTCAAAATTTTTTTCTACCTATAGTGATTATTATAATAATACTATTGGAGTAATTTTAACTTGTGCTATTTTGTACGATTTTTTATTCAGAACAAGCATAAGTTTTAACATGTTATTTTTAGAGGAAATATGGAGTAGAAATTTCACAAACTTATTTATTGCACCAATTAAAATTGGCGAAATAATTACTACACTTATTTTTACAGCACTTGTGAGAACTTTAATTGGTTTAGTTCCAGCTATATTACTAACTTCACCTTTATTCGGAATATCAATTTTAGACTTGGGAATACCATTATTCTTTTTATTTCTAAGTTTATATATATTTGGAGTAACTCTAGGCTTGTTTGTTTCTTCTGGTTTATTAAGATTTGGACCAGCATTTGAAAACATCGCATGGTCTTCTTTATTTCTTTTGGCTCCATTAGGTTGCATTTATTATCCTATGGAAATTCTACCAAATTTTTTTCAAATTTTAGCAAAGGCTTTACCTTTAGTATATATATTTGAAGAAGCGAGACATATATTGATAGACCAAACTGTTAATTATAATGAAATTTTAAAAGCATTTTATTTTAATTTTTTTTATTTAATAATTGGGATATCTCTTTTTTATTATTCATTCAAACAAGCTAGAAAAAAAGGTTCTTTAATTAATATTGGAGAATAATAATAAGTTTTATAGAGAATTATAAATTTTATTCACAAGTTTTTTTCCATATATTTTGGGTTTCCATCCAAATGAAGATAGTTTTTTGAGAGTGAAATCCAAATTGAAAAAAATATTTTTTTGCTCATTTTTTCTAATAAATCTTTTTTCTACTTTAATAAAATTCTTATAATTAAGATTTTTAATTTTAAAGGCAAACTCTAAAATTTTTCTTAAAGAAAATTTCTTACCAGATGCAATTACTAAATCACAAGGTTTTAGGTAACTCATATAATATGCGCCTTTTACTAATTCTGAGGCCCAACCAAAATCCCTAACCAAGTCTAATCTGCCAATTGATAAAGTATCTTTTTTATAAATATTCTTTTTAAGATAATTACAAACTTTCTTTATAAAAAAATCATTAGGTCTTAGTCTAGACTCTACATTATAAAAAATAATACTATAACAATTGACACCCTGCTTTCTAAATTTTAAAACTGATTGAAAAGCTTTTTTTTGCGCTGATATGTAGGGATTATTATTTTTAGAAAATTTTGGTTTTTGTAGTGAAAAATTTTTTTTCGAAGAAAATATATATCCGCTATTTGCTTTCAAAAATTTTGTTTTAAGTCCTTTTTTTTTTAAAATTTTCAAAAAATTTTCACAACCTATAAAATTTGATTCTAAAGTAGCTTTTGAATGTTTAATACTTTTCACGATAGAGCTTTGTCCTGCGAAATAAAAAATTACACTTGGTTTAATGTCATCTAATAATTTATCAATAGATCTTTTATTCAATACATTTAGTTTTTTAAAAGTAATTTTTTTTTTAACTTTTAACTCTTTAAAATTAAAATATTTTTTTTTAACCGAACGAGATGTTACATAAACTTTATGGCCTTTGCTGACTAAAAATTTTGATAAATAAGCACTTAAAATACCAGTACTTATGATTAATATTTTTTTTTTCATTTTATTAAAGCAAAAAAATAAAACTTAAGTTTTAATAAAAAATTCGAAATAAAAAAATTAATATTCTTTTTTTTTGGATCCATAAAAATAATTTTCCAATTTTTTTGTGTGCCTATAACTTTTTTTCTTTTAATACTATAAACAGGAGCAACTTCTTTTCTCCTCCAAATATATAAAAATAACTTCTTAGCTTTAATATTTAAAGTTTCAGACATATTTCTAATAGAACTTTCCATAAGATGCAATTCAGAGGCCTCTTCTATTAATTTTCCCATATTAAAGATATTTTCTTTTTTATCATTTCTAATAATTGTTAAGTCTTTATCAACAAAATTATCATCTATCTTATAACCTAAACTTTCATCATCATGTATAAATGCATACTTCCTATTTTTTTTAGTCAAACTCTTAAAAACTTTTTTTTCTTTTTTATGATCTCTTTTCCAATAACACTTTGAAAATCTTTTTTCATAATTTATCTTTAATTGATTATAAAAAATCATATCAAAAGTAATTGGGTTTTTTGGAGAATACATTTCTTTATGCATTCTATTAAAATTTTCAAATCCAATTTTAATAATTTTATGTTCCTTTTTAATCTTTGATAAAATTTTAATTACCTCTTTATCAGCATTATTTTTTGTTTTAATAGGGATTATCCTTAATCTATTAAGATCTCTGTACATAAACTTAATTGACTTATAAAAAATATCTTTACAGAAAATATGAAATGTATATTTTTTATTTTTTTGCAAAATTGTTCTAACTAAACCGTTGCAGGCTATATGATCACCTAAGCCTAAATGATGATAAATAAATGCTTTTTTAATTTTCGACATTAATAATAATTATAAAATTGTTTCTTATATATATAGATTTTACTAAAAAATTCCTTCAAAATTACATTTACAAAAAGTGGTGCGCCTGCTAGGAGTCGAACCCAGAACCTCCTGATCCGAAGTCAGGCGCTCTATCCAGTTGAGCTACAAGC
>MDSW01177625.1_pt1 | contig 14607 bp, 12 predicted proteins | sample 811171 | NCBI WGS metagenome assembly MDSW01 (sample SAMN05326641, study PRJNA326480) | marine metagenome | isolation source: seawater | place: Atlantic Ocean: North West | collected 2012 | reverse complement strand
TTGATCGTGGCACGCCACGATGCGGCGACTCGCGCCTTGCCGGACACGATTTGCGGTCTCCAACGCGGCGCTCGTATGAAACATGAACAGAGACCCTAGCCCGACGCGCTCAAGCGGCCGATATCCGCGGCAATCGGGTCGGGCAGGGCCAGATCCATGGCCACCGGCCGGTGGTCGGAGAGCACGATATCGATGACGCGTGCCTCGATGAGCTCCAGCGTGGCCGAGCGCAGGATATGGTCGATGCCGCGGCGGGGGCGCCAAGCCGGAAACGTGGCCAGCAGCCGGTCGTAGACCCGTAGATCAGAGTCGGCCAGCGCCGGATCGGCGATCAGCTCGGCCGTAGTGCAGTTGGTATCGCCCATGACGATAACGTGATCGTCATCGGCCACGAGCTCGCAGATCGCCGCGAGCTGCTGCGCCCGGCTGGCAGCGCCCAGCGACAGATGCGTAACCACAACGGTCAAGGCATTGGCCGGACGGCCAAACCGGGCAATCAGGGCGCCGCGGCCGGGCACGCGGCCGGGCAGCTTGTGTTCTTCGACGTTAAACGGCTTGTAACGGCTGATCAGCCCCAGGCCGTGCTGGGCCACCTTGCCCAGATCGCGATTGACCTGGACATACCAGTAGGTCAGCCCGGCTTCGTGGGCGACCGCCTCGATCTGGTTCTGATAGCGCGAGCGGCGGCTGCCGGCATCGATTTCCTGCAGGCCGATAATGTCGTAGTCGGCGATCAGCCGGCCGATCTTGTCCAGATTGTCACGCACGCCCTGGCTGGGTAGCAGGTGGCGCCAGCCGCGGGTCAGATACTCCCGATAACGCCGGGTGCCGATACCGACCTGCATGTTGAAGCTCAATACCCGCAGCGGGGCATGGGATTGCGGCTCGGTCATTCGACGACTCGAAGAACGTGGAAAATAGCGTACGCCAGCCCCCGACGCGGATGTCCGCGGCCGGGCCACGCAGCGTACTATGACAGCTGGTGACGTGCCGAAGTGTGAGCGGCGATGACGCAAACGGGTGTTCTGACGGCCGATGCTGTATCGGTCGATTATCCGCTACCGGCCACCTGGCCGTGGCAGGCCGCCGGGCGGCTGCGCGCGGTGCACGAGGCCAGTTTGACACTGCATGCCGGCCAGACACTGGGCCTGGTCGGCGAATCCGGCTGCGGCAAGTCCTCGCTGGCTCGAGCGCTGACCGGCCTGGCGCCGGTCACCGGGGGGCAGGTTCTGCTGGACGGCCAGCCCATGCGTTTTGATACCAGCGCACGGGCGCGTGCCTTACGCGCCGACGTGCAGATGATTTTCCAGGACCCGCTGGCCAGCCTGGACCCGCGCATGACCGTGGCCCAGATCGTGGCCGAGCCGCTGGCGATTCTGCGGCCCGATATAAGCCGTGCGGCGCGCCGCCAGCGGGTGGTCCAGATGCTGGAGCGGGTCGGCCTCACACAGGCTCAGATGGGACGTTATCCCCACGAGTTCTCGGGCGGGCAGTGTCAGCGCGTGGGCATCGCCCGAGCGCTGGTGGTCGAGCCGCGCGTGCTGATCTGCGACGAGCCGGTCTCGGCGCTGGACGTCTCGATTCAGGCCCGTATTCTGGCGCTGCTCGGCGAGCTGCAACGCGAGACGAATATCGCGATTCTGTTCATCGCCCACGATCTGGCCGTGGTGCGCCAGATCAGTGATCGCGTGCGGGTGATGTATCTCGGCGCGCCCATGGAAGAAGCCGCGGCAGGCGAGCTGTTCGATCAGCCGCGCCATCCGTACACCAAGGCGTTGCTGTCGGCCGTGCCGCGGCCGGAGCTGGCCGCCGAGCGCGCGCGCCAACGCATTCGTCTTAACAGCGAGCTGCCCTCACCGGCGAATCCCCCCTCGGGGTGTGTCTTTAGAACGCGCTGCCCGTGGGCACGCCCCGACTGCGCCCGCGAAGTACCGGACTGGCGGCGTCTCGGCGGTTCCTATGTGGCGTGTCATCACGCCGAAGCCATCGATAGCACGCCGCCGGCCCCAGCGAGCGGCTAAACACCGCCGGCAGCTGACGTCGTTATATCGCCGACACAAAAAAGCGGCCGTGGACAACCACGGCCGCCGGCTGCGCGAGCGGCGAGCAACGAGCCGGCGCGCTTAGAAGCGGCGCGGGCCGCGCGGGCGCTCTTCGCGCTCACGGGCTTCGTTCACCCGCAGAGAGCGACCCTGCAGATCTTTCTGGTTCATACCGTCGATTGCTTCACGCGCTTCGTTGTCGTTCGGCATTTCCACGAAGCCAAAGCCGCGGGAGCGGCCGGTTTCGCGATCCATGATCACCTTGGCGGAGGTGACTTCGCCGAACGCCTCGAAGGCGCTGCGCAGGTCGTCGTCCGTGGAGCTCCACGACAGATTGCCAACGTAAATATTCGTCACGACTGATCTCAGCTCATTAAAGACGTGTCATTACTTAAAAAAACCGTCCGGACCCGTCAATGACACCAGAACTAAGACCAACGGAACCCGGCTCGTTAAAGCCGGCATAACTTGAGTCTACCTGACTGGCAAGCCCCCGCAAGACGCTCACAAGGCGTATCGGACGAACGGTTGTAACGCGCCTATGGGTGCCGACAACTGGGCCGGTTCGAAGTCTGCTGATAAATCGCAAGTGCTTGATTCATATGGGACTCAAGCGCCTGGATACGATGTTCGTTGGACGGGTGGGTCGACATGAACTCGCTGGGTTTCTGGCCGTTGGAGGCCGCGCTCATGTTCTGCCAAAGCTGGACGGCGGCTCGCGGGTCGAAGCCGGCGCGGGCCATCAGCTCCAGACCGATGGTATCGGCTTCGCTCTCTTGGGCACGCGAGAACGGCAGCAGGATCCCGACCTGGGCGCCGACGCCCAGCGCCGACATGATGGCCTGGCTGCCGGCGCCGCCACCGCCGCCGCCCAGAAACGCGGACAGTGCGGTTAGCCCGCCCTGGGTGGCGTATTGCTGGGACATGCGCTCGTTGGGGTGATCGGCGATGACGTGGCCGACTTCGTGGCCGATCACGGCGGCCAGCTGGTCGCCGTTCTTGGCGACATTGAGCAGCCCGGTATACACGCCGATATGTCCGCCGGGCAGGGCAAAGGCGTTGACCTGGTCAGATTTGAACACCACCACGTCCCAGCTTTGCACCTGGGCCGCCTGGTCCAGACCGGGCACGCTCGTGATGGCGCCGGCCACGCATTCCACGAAGCGGTTGTCCGCGGCCGACGCGTCGGTGGGGGTCTTCTGCTTGATCTGCTGAAAACTCTGCTCGCCCATTGCCGCCAGACGGTCATGGCCGAAGAACGACAACTGGTTGCGCCCGGTAGGCGAGGTAGCGCAGGCGGCCAGAAGAACCGAGGCCAGCGTGCTGGCCAGGCAGAGTTGAAAAACGCGTCTCATCGAGTGTGCCTACGAGCCGTCGAAGCGGGTATGTATGGTCTTAGGCTAGCAGCTTGACCTGAACGGACAGTGTGTATGTTTGGGTACAATCGCCGCCATGGATGATGTTTCTGAAATTCTCGACGGTCTGAACGATGCGCAGCGTGAAGCGGTGGGCGCGCCGCCAACGCATATGCGCGTTCTGGCGGGCGCCGGTTCGGGCAAGACCCGTGTGCTGATCCACCGCATCGCCTGGTTGATTGGCGTCGAAGGCGTATCGCCGCAGTCGATTCTGGCGGTCACTTTCACCAACAAGGCCGCCGGCGAAATGCGTGGGCGACTGGAGCCCATGCTGCGGATTCCGGCGCGCAGCCTGTGGGTGGGCACCTTCCACGGTATCGCCCATCGCTTGCTGCGCATGCACTTTAAAGAGGCCGGGCTGCCCCAGGCGTTCCAGATTCTGGACGCCGACGACCAACTGCGCCTGGTCAAGCGCGCCATGCGCGGCATGGGCATGGACGAGCAGCGCTGGCCGCCCAAGCAGATGACGGGCTTCATCAACAGCTGCAAGGAAGCCGCCGAGCGCCCGGGCGATCTGGCCGATAATGGCGATTTCGCTCGCAGCCAGATGATTGCCGTCTATAAAGCCTATGAGGCGGCGCGCGATTCGGCCGGGCTGGTCGATTTTCCCGAGCTGCTGCTGCGGGCCTACGAGATCTGTCGGGATAACGCCGATCTGCTGGCGCACTATCGGCGGCGCTTCTCGCACATCATGGTCGACGAGTTCCAGGACACCAACGCCTTGCAATATGCCTGGGTGCGGCTGCTGGCCGGCGACACCGGCAAGGTGTTCATCGTGGGCGATGACGACCAGTCGATCTATTCATGGCGCGGCGCACGGGTGGACAACATCCTGTCGTTCGAGAACGACTACCCGGATACGCGCACGGTGCGCCTGGAGCAGAACTATCGCTCCACCGGCACGATTCTCGGGGCCGCCAACGGGCTGATCGGGCACAACCTCACGCGCCTGGGCAAGGAGCTATGGACGGCCGGCATCGAGGGAGAGCCGATCGATGTCTACGGCGCCTTCAACGAGTATGACGAAGCCCAGCATGTCATCACCCAGATCCAGAACTGGATCGCCGGGGGCGGCACGCGCTCGGATGCGGCGATTCTGTATCGCTCCAACGCCCAGTCGCGGGTGCTGGAAGAGCGCCTGATTGCCGCCGAGATCCCGTATCGAATCTACGGCGGGCAGAAGTTCTTCGAGCGCGCCGAGATCAAGGACGCGCTGGCCTATCTGCGCCTGACTCAGTCACGATCCGACGATGCGGCTTTCGAGCGCATCGTAAATACACCCACCCGCGGTATCGGCAACACCACAGTCGATAAGATTCGTGCTCATGCCAGAGCCGAGATGATGAATCTCTGGCAGGCCGCGGCGGATCTGGCCGATGGCACGCTCTCGGGCCGGGCGGCGAAGGCCGTCAACGGCTTCATTGGGCTCATCGACGATCTGGACAACACCATCGAGGGCATGGCCCTGCACGAAGCCGCCGAAACCGTGATCCGGGCCACCGATCTGAAGACCCACCACGGCAAGGGCGGCGACGAGAAAGCCGAATCCCGCAAGGACAACCTCGACGAGCTGGTCTCGGCCGCTCGGGCTTATACGCCCGAAGACGACGAGACGATGGACGAGATCACCCAGTTTTTGGCTTATGCCTCGCTGGAGGCCGGCGAGAACCAGGCCGGTGAATGGGACGACTCGGTGCAGCTCATGACGCTGCACTCGGCCAAGGGCCTGGAGTTTCCGCTGGTCTTCATGGTGGGCATGGAAGAGGGTTTGTTTCCCCACCAGCGAAGTGCGGAGGACGAAAACGGCCTGGAGGAAGAGCGCCGCCTGGCCTATGTCGGCATGACCCGGGCCATGGAAAAGCTCTATCTCTCGCACGCCGAGGTCCGGCGTATCCACGGCAGTGAAAATCTCTGTGCGCCCTCGCGCTTCCTGCGCGAGGTGCCGGCCGAGTTTCTGCGCGAAACCCGGCCCCAGGCGGGCATCAAGCAGCCGGTCTTTCGGCCCGGCCGGATCGGCCAGAACGAAGAAAAAGCCGGCGGGCTGAAGCTCGGTATGCGGGTGGTTCACAAGAAATTCGGCGAGGGCACCATTCTGGCGTTCGAGGGCGATGGTGCCCGCGCCCGTATCCAGGTCAACTTCGACGACGTGGGCAGCAAATGGCTGATCGCCGGCTACGCCAAGCTGGACCCGATCTGAGCGACCGCGCTTAATCGGCCTGGCGAATCATCGTCTCAATGCCGTTGGACTGGAGCCGCTGGGTCAGCTCTTGGGCACGTCCAGCCGAGTCGATCCGGGTGGACTGAACGCGATAAATCGTCTTGCCCGAGCGGGTCGTGGCCGAACTGACGTTGGCGGTCACGCCCAGAAGCGCTAGTTCGGCCTTGCGACGGTCGGCGTCGTCGGCGCTGGAAAACGCGCCGGCCTGGATCACGTAGGCGCGGCCGTTGGCCGACGGCGCGGTGCGCTCGGGCGCGGCCGATGCGCGGCTGGCTGCACTCGGCTTGGTCGGGGCCGACTCGACCTCGTGTGGCTCATCAGGTGCCGGCGCCTCGGCGTGGTTCTTGTGTGCGCCTTCCGAGACATCGACATGATAGTTGGGCAGCATCTTGTAGAACGAAAACCGCGGCTTCTCCTCGGCTTCGGCCGGGGCCGCCTCAGGCGCACTGTCTTGTTCTTTGGCTTTACGGTCGGTCTTGGCGGCCTCGTCGCTGGCGGGCTTTCGCTCCTCGGGCAGCGCGATATCGACCTGTGACGTGCCACCGGGCGCGCCGGCCGGGCGCGCGAAGATATAGTAGCCGGAGACCAGAACGATACCGACGAACAGGCCGATCAGCCCCCAGACCCAACCGGGCGTGCCGGCCCGTGTTTTCCCGCCGTTACCGTTGCCGCCCCGGGACGAGCGTGCCGGTTTTTTCGGTTTGACCGGCCGCGCGGCCGGCGTGCGCCGATTGGTCTTGGCGCGCGAGGGCTTGCTCGGCGCCTCGCCGTTGTGTCGCGAGGAATAATCCCTTGCCATGGCTATGCGCGGCTCACATACGATCCGGAGAGGATAGGCCCAACAGGTTCAATCCGTTAGCCAGAACCTGACGGGTGGCCGCGACCAGCGTCAACCGGGCGTTTCGAAGCGCGGATTCGGCCTCGAGGAATTTCTGCGCGTTGTAATAGCTGTGAAAGCCGTCGGCCAGCTCACGCAGGAAGTGCGGAATGGCCTGCACGGCTGACTCCTCGGCCGCCGCGGCCACAGCTTCGGGGTAACGGGCCAGCAGCGTGATCAGGCGCTGTTCGTGCTCGCTGGTCAGCTGTGACAGATCGCCGGCCTCGCGCTGCCAGGCCATACCCTGCTCGTCGGCCTGACGGAACACCGCACAGATCCGCGCGTGGGCGTACTGGATGTAATAGACCGGGTTGTCCTCGGACTGGCTGCGGGCCAGGTCGATATCAAACGTCTGCTGCGAGTCCGGCTTGCGGGCAATCAGGAAGTAGCGCGTGGCATCACGGCCCACTTCGTCGATCAGGTCGCGCAAGGTGACATAGGAGCCGGCCCGCTTGGATAGCTTGACCTCTTCGCCGGCCCGCATGACGGTCACCATCTGGTGCAGGATATAGTCCGGCCAGCCCTTGGGAATGCCGATATCAAGGGCCTGCAGACCGGCGCGCACGCGGGCGATGGTGCCGTGGTGATCCGCCCCCTGTTCGTTAATGGCGCGAGAAAAGCCGCGCTCCCACTTGGCCCGGTGATAGGCCACGTCCGGCACGAAATAGGTATAGCCGCCTTCGGCTTTGCGCATCACGCGGTCTTTATCGTCGCCGTAATCCGTGGTCTTGAGCCACAGCGCGCCCTCGGATTCGTAGGTATGACCGGCTGAGACGAGGGCATCGACCGTGGCCTCGACGCGGCCTTCGGCATAGAGCGCAGATTCCAGCGCGTAGTTGTCGAAGACCACCCCGAAGGCCCGCAGGTCTTCATCCTGCTCGCGCCGCAGATAGGCCACGGCAAACTCGCGAATCGCGGCGTTATCGGCGGCGTCACCGGCCCCAGTTACCTCGCGATCGTCGGCCGTGACGGTCTCGCCGGCCAGGTAGGCCGTCGCGACGTCGGCCAGGTATTCGCCCCGATAGCCGGCCTCCGGCCAGTTGGCGTCGTCCGGCGTCAGCCCGGCACAGCGGGCCGCCACCGAGGCCGTGAGGTTATCGATCTGCGCGCCGGCGTCGTTGTAATAGAACTCGCGCGTGACGGCCCAGCCGGTGGCCTCGTAGAGCCGGGCCAGCACATCGCCCACGGCAGCCCCGCGGCCGTGGCCGACGTGGAGCGGGCCGGTCGGGTTGGCCGAGACGAACTCGATGAGCACTTTCTGGCCGGCGCCGATATCCGAGCGCCCGTAGGCGCTGCCGGCGTCCAGCACGCCGTCGATGGCCGCACGAAAGGCCGCCGGCGCAAGAAAGAAGTTGAGAAAGCCGGGCCCGGCGATTTCGATCCGTTCGATGCGTTCGTCGGCCGGCATGGCATCCACCAGCGCCTGGGCGATCTCGCGTGGATTGCGGCGAGCGGCCTTGGTGAGCTGCATGGCCAGGTTCGAGGCAAAATCGCCGTGGGCAGCGTCTTTCGTGCGCTCGACGTGCACCTCGGCCGGGATCTCGATGTCCGGCAGGGCACGGGCGGCGGCATCGGCGAGAAGGCCTTGAACGAGTGCTTTCAAGTCGGATCAGATCGCGTGGGGAACAGGCCCGAAAGTCTAACGCGCACGTCGCACTCTAGCCATGTTTCAACGCCGGATGAACGGCGCCCGGTGCATGCGTATGACAGCATGCCACGCGACCATACGCCCTAAAGCAGGTCTTGCGGGTCGACATCGATCGACCAGCGCACGAGGCGCGCGTTAGGCAGCTCCGGCAGGGCTTGCTGCCAATGATCGAGCACCGGATGCAGCAGGGCCCGGCGGGCGGCATGTATTAAAAGCTGGGCGCGAAAACGCCCCGCGCGGCGGGCCATGGGGGCGGGCACCGGGCCCCAGCAGGCGAGCGCCTCGCCCTGAGGTACGAGCCGGGCGGCCGCAGCCAGGAATTCGTGCGGCGGCTCATTGTCCAGCGCTTCGGCCCGTAACAGGGCCAGATGGCCGTACGGTGGCAAAGCTGTGGACTCGCGTTCGGCCAGAGCGGCCTCGGCGAAGCCGTCATAGCCCTGGGTCAGCAGGCGCTGGAGGAGCGGATGCTCGGGGTTGCGTGTCTGTAGCCAAACTTCTCCCGGGCGCTCGGCACGTCCGGCCCGGCCGGCTACCTGGGTGACGATTTGAGCCATATGCTCGGTGGCCCGAAAATCGGCCGAGAACAATCCGCCGTCCACGTCCAGCACGCCGACACAGGTCAGACGGGCGAAGTCGTGGCCCTTGGCCAGCATCTGGGTGCCGACCAAGAGCTGGGTGGTGCCGGCCGCAGCATCGGCCAGTTGGGCTTCGAGCCGGCCCTTGCGGGCCATGGCGTCACGATCGAAGCGGGCGATGGCCACGTCGGGAAAATGACTGCGCAGAGCGCCGGCCACCCGCTGGGTGCCCGCGCCGAGGGCCACCAGCGTCTGGCTGCCGCAGGCCTCGCAGGCGGCCGGTGCGCCGTGGGCCGCCCCGCAGTGGTGACAGATCAGGCGCGTGGCCCCGGCGTGGGCGGTCATCGGGGCATCACAGCGTTCACACGGGGCGATCCAGCCACAATCGTGACAGGCCAGCGCCGGCGAAAAGCCGCGCCGGTTGATGAAGATCATGACTTGGTTGCCGGCCTCTAGATGCGGGCGTATGCGCTCGATTAACGGCTGCGACAGGCCGCCGTCCAGGGGGCGCGAGCGAATATCGATGACTTTGATGCGCGGCAGCGCGGCGCCGGTGGCCCGGCGTGCTAGGCGCACATGCGCAAAGCGGGCCTGGCGCGCGTTGTGCAGGGTTTCCAGCGCGGGCGTGGCCGAGCCGAGAATGACCGGAATACCGGCATCGTGGGCGCGCTTGGTGGCTACGTCGCGGGCGTGATAGCGCAGACCGTCGCCCTGCTTGTACGAGCCGTCGTGCTCTTCGTCGATGATGATCAGGCCCAGCCGTGGCATGGGGGTGAAGATCGCCGAGCGGGTGCCGATGACGATATCGGCCTCGCCTTGGGCGGCGGCCCGCCAGACCGCGGCACGCTCGCCGTCGGAGCGGGCCGAGTGCAACACGCCGATGGCTACAGCAAAACGGGCCCGGATTCGCGCGATAAGCTGGGGGGTCAGCCCGATTTCCGGAGCTAGAAACAGACACTGCTGCCCGGCGTCCAGCGCATCCGCCATGCGCTGGAGATAAAGCTCGGTCTTGCCCGAGCCGGTCACGCCTTCGACCAATGCCGGGGCAAAACCTTTGGCCGCGCGGAGTTCGGCCAACGCCCGGGACTGGTCGTCGGTCAGTGTGAGCGGCGTGCCGGCCTGGCCGTATTCCAGCCCGCCCGGCAGGTCGACGGCCTCGATCAGGCCGCGCTCGGCCAGGGCTGTCAGCGGTCGCGTGGCGGTTGGAAAACGCGCCAGCAGGGTGCCGTGGGCCACGGCCTGGCCGGCTTCGACCAGCGCAGCATAAATCTCTCGCTGGCGCGGCGCGCGGGCCAGATCCGTAGCGGGGGCGTCGGCCGTGGTGATCGCCTGCCAGCCGCGATGCCGGGTATCAATATTGGCCTTGTCAGCGCGTCTAAGAGCCGCTGGCAGGGCCGTGGCAATCGTCTCTCCGATGGGGTGGTGGTAATAACGCGCGGTCCAGCGCAGCAGCCGCAGGCTTGGCTCATCAAATAACGGTGACTCATCCAGGCAGCGCTCGATGGGCCGCAGCCGCGAGCGCTCGATAGCCGGGCTGACATCGCAGGCCGTGATGACGCCCACCAGCGGCCGCCGGCCGAAGCGCAGCAGAACCCGTACGCCTACTGCCGCCGGCGCATCGCCGGGCACCAGATAATCGAACAGCCCCGGCAGCGGTACAGGCACCGCAATGCGCACCACACGGCCGGCGCTGCGATCAACGGGTGAATCGACTAGGGACAAAACTGTGGATAACTTGGTGGAACGTTTTGGGACGAGACCGTCATAGTGCTGTTCTACCGGTTATCGGTTTCTGTAAGAAAAAATAAATAGCCATTAAAAACAGTACGTTAGGTTGATATTCGCGCTCGATTCTTATGACGAGCCAGGCTGTGAATAACAGCCGACGTGATGTGGAAATCTCGCTTTTTTCACCGTAGAACAGAGGTTTGGCCGAGCACTCGAATCACAGGCCGCGATGGATTGCATGACGGAGCTCATCGGCAATCATAAGACTCAACCCCCAGAGTCGTGTTTGGCCCGCGCAGTCGTAACAGGGCAGGTCCAGGTTGAGGCCGTAGCGCCGATAACGCGTGGTGCCGCGCTGGCTTGGCTCGTCCAGCCAGGCCAGCGTGATCCACTGCCAGTCCGCCACTTCGTGATTGGGTATTAGTGTCTGTTCGGGCTCGGGCCAGCGATAGACGAACGGCGAGAGAATGAGCGGTGCGCGTCGACGATGATCCAGCGTGCGGATATCCGACAGGCGGGTGATGCCATCGGCCGGGCGCAGGGTCAGGCCGAGCTCTTCGGCGGTCTCTCGAATAGCGGCCCGCGAGCCGCTTCTCCCATCGGCCGTTTCGAGACGGCCGCCGGGAAATCCGAGATGCCCCGACCAGGGATCCCCGTCGCGCTGGGCGCGCTCGATAACGAGCATTTGCGCGCCCTGATCGGATTCGCGGAGCACTAGGGCGACCGCGGCCCGCTTTAACAGTCGCCGCGCTGGATGACGCCGCCCGCGATGCTGCGACAGCGCTCGAATGATCGGAGCCAGTTCATGCATGTGTTTAGTCTAGCGCGATCGTCGTGATCGTCTTGGACGCGCACCCCACGGACACAAAAAAGCCGCCCCGAAGGACGGCTTTGCATACGGCTAACGGCCGGACTAGATCTGCTTCAGGCCGCTAGTGAGATCGGCACAAACCTGCTTGGCGTCGCCGAATACCATGCGCGTGTTGTCACCGAAGAACAGCGCGTTCTGCACGCCCGAGAAGCCGGTGCCCTTGCCACGCTTGATGACATAGACTTCTTGTGCGGCATCGACGTTGAGGATGGGCATGCCATAGATCGGGCTGCCTTCATCATCCTTGGCCGCCGGGTTGACCACGTCGTTGGCGCCGATGACCAGGGCCGCGTCCGCGTTCGGGAACTCGGGGTTGATCTCTTCCAGGTCGTAGATCATGTCGTAGGGCACGCCGGCCTCCGCCAGCAGCACGTTCATATGCCCGGGCATGCGACCGGCCACCGGGTGAATCGCAAACTTAACGTCCACGCCGTGATCTTTCTGCAGGGCCTGCACGAACTCCCAGAGCTTGTGCTGTGCCTGGGCCACGGCCAGACCGTAACCGGGCACGATGATCAGGCTGTCTGCGTAGGCCATGGAGGCCGCGGCGTCGAAGCCTTCGACCGACTTCATCTCGCCTTCCGGGCCGCTGGCTTCCGAGCCGTCGTCTACGCCGAAGCCGGCGAACAACACGTTGGAAATCGAGCGGTTCATGCCGGTGGCCATCAGCCAGGTCAGCAAAGAGCCGGCTGCACCGACGACCATGCCGGCGATGATCATGGCCGGGTTGTCGATGACATAGCCCTCGAACGCCACCGCCAGGCCGGTGAAGGCGTTGTACATGGAGATGACCACCGGCATATCGGCGCCGCCGATCGGGATGGTCAGCAGCACGCCGAAGACCAGGCTCGCCAGGAAGAACAGCGTGACCAGGAACGGCGCGCCGTCGTCGGCGCCGCAGATCGCCCAGCCCAGAATGACGATCAGCACGGCCAGAGCGCCGTTGATGATCTGCTGGCCGGGGATGCGCATGCTCTTGTCGAGCTTGCCTTCGAGTTTGGCCCAGGCGATCAGCGAGCCGGAGAACGACACGCCGCCGATCAGGGCGCCGACCACGGCCATCAGGATCAGAATTAGGCCGTGTTCGAAGGCCGCGTGCGAATACATCTCGACCAGGGCAATAGCTGCGGCCGCGCCGCCGCCCATGCCGTTATACAGCGCCACCATCTGCGGCATGGCCGTCATCTCGACGGTCTTGCCCGATTTGTAGGCCGCGCCGCCGCCGATGCCGATGGCGATCAGCATGAGCAGGTAGTGCCAGAAGCCGCCTTCGATATGCGGGTGGAAGAAGGTGAAAACGACGGCCACCAGCATGCCGATGCCGGCAATCTTGATGCCTTTCTTGGCCGTGCGCGGCGAGCCCATCTGCTTAAGGCCGTAGATGAACAGAACGGCGGCCACGAAATAGCTCGCGTTGACGATGAAATCCCAGAAACTCATGTGCGGGGTCCCCTAGTAATCGTTATAGCGCGGTGCGCGGTGGATCAGTCCTTGGAGGACTTGAACATCTCGAGCATGCGCTCGGTCACGACGTAGCCGCCGACCGCGTTGCCAGCCGCCAGAATCGTGCCGACGAAGCCGATCAGCGTTTCCCAGAAGCCATCGGCGTTGCCAAGTGCGACCATGGCGCCAACGAGCACGATGCCGTGCACGAAGTTGGAGCCCGACATGAGCGGGGTATGCAGGATGGTCGGCACCCGACCGATGATCTCGTAGCCGGTAAAGGCCGCGAGCATGAAGATATAGAGTGCGACAAAGCCGGTAATCATGAGGTTATCTCCCTTAAAAATCGCTGCGCGGTGGGGGCCTTAGGCACTGTCCAGCGCTTTCTTGACCGATTCGTTGACGAGCTCGCCGTCGCGCGTGAGTACCGACTTGGCCAGGATCTCGTCGTCCCAGTTGAAATCGATCTTGTAGGTCTTCTCGCCCGGCTTGGCCTCTTCCTGGCCTTCTTCTTCCACCACGAACAGCTGGAGGAAGTTGAACAGGTTTTGGGCGTACATCTCGCTGGCGTGTTCGGCCAGCAGCGCCGGCACGTTCGAGGGCCCGATGATGGTCACCGCGCCATGGGTCACGGTCTCATCCGGCTGGGTCAGCTCGCAGTTGCCGCCGCCCGACGCGCCCAGGTCGATGAGCACCGCGCCGGGCTTCATGCCCTCAACCATGGCCTTGGACACGATCTTGGGCGCCGGCTTGCCGGGCACCGCCGCGGTGGTGATCACGGCATCGGCATCGGCCATGTTCTTGGCCAGCATATCCTGCTGCTTCTGCTTCTCTTCGTCGGTCAGTTCACGGGCATAACCGCCGTCGCCCTCGGCCTTGACGCCTTCGGCGACGAGGAACTCGGCGCCCAGCGACTCGACCTGTTCTTTCGTGTCGGTACGGACATCGTAGCCATAGACCTTGGCACCCAGGCGCCCGGCGGTCGCGATAGCCTGCAGGCCGGCCACGCCGGCGCCGATCACAAGCACCTTGGCCGGGCGGATGGTACCGGCGGCCGTGGTCAGCATGGGCAGAAAGCGCTCCAGCGAGTCCGCGGCCATCAGCGCGGCCTTGTAGCCCGCCGCAGCGGCCTGGGAAGACAAGGCGTCCATGGACTGGGCGCGGGTGATGCGTGGAATCAGCTCCATGGCGAAGCAGGTCACCTGCTGTTTCTTGAGCGCTTCCACGACGTCCGGGTTGTTATGTCCCTGGACGAAGCTGATCAGTACCGAACCCTGCTTCATCCGGGCGATGTCGTCCGGGGCAGGCGCGTTGACGGCCAGCACGATGTCGCGACCGTAAAGGTCCGCGGTGTCGTCGGAAAAAGACACATCGTCTTCGAATGCGTCGTCGGGAATACGGCTGGCCTCGCCGGCGCCCTTGGCGATCAGCAGATCGACGTCGAGCTTGGTCAGCTTCTTGGCGACCTTGGGCACCATGGCAACGCGTTTTTCCCCGGCGGCCGTCTCCTTCGCGACAGAGATCGATACGGTCATAATTCTTCTCGGCGGAATGGAACGAAAAAGCACCGATACCTGTGCGCACCTGACGCGAATCAGGCGCGATCCCCCGGTATCGGCGTGTTTCAAGCAGTCCTGAGTCTAACCATAATCTCCGACCAATAGCGAGCCGGACGCGCTGCCGGGCAGGCTTCCTAGGGAAGCTCTGCACAACCTGTCGCGGTCGCGCCGGGTGCTTTGCGCGTGGCTGGCGAGGAAGGGCGCGCGTAGCGTGCTTGTTGCACGCCAGCG
>MDSW01110233.1_pt1 | contig 14608 bp, 13 predicted proteins | sample 811171 | NCBI WGS metagenome assembly MDSW01 (sample SAMN05326641, study PRJNA326480) | marine metagenome | isolation source: seawater | place: Atlantic Ocean: North West | collected 2012 | reverse complement strand
ATTTGATCAATTATTGTTCTTAAATCTATTTCAATATTTTCTTCGCTCATTTATTCATTTTTCTTTGAAACCTTCTAAACTTTGACCAATCGTCTGATGATATTACATAGCCAATACAATTTTTTGCACTACACTTACAAACATGATCCATAAAATCTTCTTTGTCAAATTCGTAGCCATAATCATAACTTAATTCATCTCCCTTTTTAATATTTTTTATTGCAACAATCCAAATTTTTCCTCTAATAATTTCAACTTCACAATTAGGGCTGCAAGAATGATTAATATACCTCGCTTTATTATATTTAGGTGAACCGTCAATATCATAACGAGTGTTTAATTCAAATATATAGACTGATCCTGTTTTTTTGGAATTCAAATATTTTTTTATTCTTTTTTCCGATCTTTTGTCACCTTCCTTTTTTGTAATTTTCTCTCCAATATATTCGATTATATGTGTATTTTTTTTAATACTTTGAGTAGCAAATACTCCAGAACCATGAATTTTTGATTTTTTTACTTTCCACATAAAATACTTTAGGAAAACTATCAAATATAAGTTTTTACAACAAGATGATTTATTCAGTTCGGTTATCTTTACCATAGATTGTATGCAATAGAAAACCAATAGGTAAAAAATATATAATATTTATCCAATTATTAAATAAGTTCATTGTTGGAAGAAATGGCCAAACAGAGCACAATATACATGCAAAAAGACAAATTTGATAATCGCTTAGGAAATTTTTATTTGCGAGTCGAGCGTATATTTGATTTAAAATGGTTTTAGAAAAATAATAAATTATTATAAAAATTAAAATTAAACCTATGGCACCAAGTTCTGCTAATAATTGAAAATAATTGTTATGTGGATGAGTGCTGCATGGATCCAGCTCAGACTCATATTCGGTTTTCTTACACTCAATTCTGAAATTATTAGGACCTATGCCCGTTATAGGATTTTTGATAAACATTTTCCAAGATGTTAAATAGTAATTTTCATGTTTTTCGGAGAAAATGTGAATCTTATCACTATTACTTGATATTCCTAATTGATTAAGAGTATGATCAATGTTTCTCTCTTTTATAGTTGAATTAAATGATGTGATTAAAACTATCACTATTATTGATGCTATTATAGTTAAAAAACGAAAAAGTCTTAGTTTTTTAATTAACAATAAAATAAAAATACTTGATAAAAATAATAGACCTAATGCTGTTCTCTCTCCACTTAAAAATGTTAAGACGTCAGTTGATATGAAAATAAAGAATAAGAATATATATGAAAACTTATTATAACTATTCTGGTAAACAAAAAATGCAATTATCAAAGGAAACATTCTAGACAAATATTGTCCTAACAATAAATTATCAGAAGTTAACAACAAAAGTCTATTTGAAATCGACTGTTTACCAAAAATTGTTTCTGAAAATATATATTCATAAGTACCTGCAGATAAAGCTATTAGAAAAGATATAATTAAATAGTTATTAAAGGTTTGAATAAAATTTTTTTTATTATCAATAAGAAACCATACTGCTAACGCAAAAAGAATAAACCTAAAGTAAAATAGGCTACTCTTAAGTGAAAAATAAATATTTTCTGATACTAGCGAAGAAAACAACAAATAAAAATAAAATAAAAATAGTATTTTTATAATAGGATTACTTAAGTAATAGAATTTTTTTTCTAAAATTAAAAAGTATATAAATATCAAAGATATTGTGGAGACAATAATATCTGGCAATGCTGGGCCAGTTAATAATGCTAGGGGAATAAAATAAATTAGATAGCTACTAAAATTAATGAGTAAGTCTTTATTTAACATTTTTACGTTTTAGGTAATAATTAATATATTTAGAGAATGTTAAGTGTATAATTAAACTAGTCTAAATTATATATAGCATGATATAGGAAATAGTATAAAACCTTTATTCATTATGAAAAGAAAGAAAAAAGTTGCTCTAATTACTGGTATTACTGGTCAGGATGGATCTTACCTAGCTGAATTTTTATTAAAAAAGAATTATATTGTCCATGGCATTAAACGCAGAACATCAATGATTAATACTGATCGCATTGATCATTTATATACAGACCTTCATGAACAAAAAAAAGTTTTCTTTAAATTGCATCACGGAGACCTAACCGATACCTCATCGATAATTAGAATACTAAAGGAGACTAAGCCTGATGAAATTTATAACTTAGGAGCTCAATCTCATGTTGCAGTTTCATTTGAAACACCAGAGTACACTGCGAATACTGATGCACTTGGTACACTCAGGATTTTAGAAGCAATAAGAATATTAGATATCAAATGTAAATTTTATCAAGCGTCAACCTCGGAACTATATGGCAATGTAGGAGATAAAATAAAAAATGAAAATACTCCATTTCATCCGTCGAGCCCTTATGCTATTGCGAAACTCTATTCTCATTGGATAACAAAAAATTATCGTGAGTCATATGGTATATTTGCGTGTAGCGGAATATTATTTAATCATGAAAGTCCAGTAAGAGGAGAAACTTTTGTTACAAGAAAAATAAGTATTGGACTTGTTAAAATTTATTTGGGTACACAAAAAAAACTATACCTGGGAAATTTAAATGCAAAAAGAGATTGGGGTCATGCTAGTGATTATGTTGTTGCAATGTGGCTGATGTTACAGCAAAAAAAGCCAAAAGATTATGTTATTGCATCTGGAAGACAATACTCAGTAAGGGATTTTGTAAATGCTGTAGCAAGGCAATTAAAGATGCAGATTCAATGGAAAGGAAAAGGAATTAGAGAAAAAGGTTATGATGCAAAAGGAAGATGTATTATTGAAGTTGATAAAAAATATTATAGGCCTACTGATGTTCATGATTTATTAGGCAACCCATCGAAGGCTAAAAGGGAATTAAAATGGAAACCCAAGATGTCATTTAAAATGCTAGTCCAAGATATGGTTGCAAGTGATTTAAAAAAAGAAAAAGAAAAATTAGATTAATTCAGATAATATTTTGTGTTCAAATTTTTTCCTAGCATAATTTTTTAATACTTTTTTATTTCTTACTTTTGTGCGAAGAATATTAAAATAGTTTTGATCGATTGTATTTAGTAAATATAAAAATTTTCTTGCTTCCTCCTTAATATTATTTCTATTAATTATTTTACCATCTATATCTTTCATTAAATCTTTTATAAAATCCATTTTATTTGTTATCGTATAACAACCAATACATGCCCCTTCTAAAAGAGTAAGTGGTTGGGCTTCTGATTTAGATAGAAGTATATTAAAATGTGAGACTGCGAGGTATTTTTGAATTTTTGATTTGTTGGAAATTCCATGAAAACTTATCATTTTTTTATTCTCTAATTCTCTTAAAACTCTGTCTAATTTTGGGAAAATATTTATAAATTGAGATCTGGACCAGCCAATAATATTTAAATGAAATAATAAACTCTCATCTCTAAAAAAATTTAAATAATAAATAAATAATATACAATAATTAAGTCCTTTATGTTTAGAAACGCCACTTATGTGTATGAATGATATTTTTTTAACTTTATTATTTATATTTTTAAAATTAAATGATCTTTTTTTAAGTATTAGATTTAATTTATCTAATGAAATATTGTCAACAAAATTAGAAATATAAATATAATGTTTATAAGTTTTTCCTAGTGCAAATTTTTTATGTCCCTTACTTAAAAGAATAATTTTTATTTTTAATTTGATATAAGAATAGTGTAAAAAACTTTTGAATAAAGACCTATCAATACTCTTCTTCATATCTGATCCATGCAAATGAGCATAAATCTTTAGGTCTTTATTATTAATAATCCTCAAAAAAAAAAGTATAATTAGATCTCTGAAAATTGAAATTGAGCCTCTTGAAGGCGTATAATAAACAGTTTTGCTACTTTTAGTAATATAGAAAGCATAGGCTTGATAAATAAATCTAAATAAAAAATTTAATTTATATAATAATGAAGCTTTATTTTGATTTTTATAGGACAAAGGAACATGATAAATATTAAAATGTTTTTTAATAATATTGTAAACGTTTTTTGATACGATTGCCTGACCTGAAAAATTAGGATGAATATCTGCAACGAATAGGATTGATCTTTTCATCTGTGAAGTTTTTTATAAGATATCCAACTTGACTTACACATCTCACTTATGTCCTTTTGGGGTTTCCAATTCAATTTCTTATTAGCTAACGAGGCATTTGCAAAGCTAGTTGGCATATCTCCTTTTCTTTTACTATGTATACTGAGAGGTATTTTAATTTTATTTATTTTTTCGAAACTTTTAACAATGTCAAATACTGAGGTACCTTTTCCCGTTCCTAAATTGAATATTCCATTTATACCTCTTTTTTCAATATATCTGAGGGCCGAAACATGCCCTCTTGCTAAGTCAGAAACGTGTATGAAATCCCTTATACACGAACCATCAATTGTATTATAATCGTTTCCAAAAATTTTGAGAGATTTCTTTTTTCTCAAAGCGACCTTGCATATTTCAGGCATTAAATTGCCCATTTGCTTTTTTGGAAATTCCCCTATTAATCCTGAAGGATCTGATCCAACTGGATTAAAATACCTTAAGATTACAAACTTTAATCTTTTATGCTTCTGTGAATAATCAATTATTTTTTTTTCGGAAGTGAGTTTGGTTTTTGCATATGGATTAATAGATCCCGTAATTGAATTCTCTGTAAATGGTAAAGTGTTACTATTTTTGTAAACTGCAGCGCTGCTGCTAAAAATAAAATAGTTACAACCATATTTAATCGATAACTTTAGTAAGTTATCAGTACTTATCACATTATTCCTATGGAATAATTTTGGTTTTAAAAATGACTCTGGTATAGATTTTAGGGCAGCAAAATGAATGATCCCTTTAATAGTAAACTTTTTAAAAATTTTTTCTAAAAACTTATAATCTGTAACATCGCCTTTTATAAAAACAACTTTTTGTTTAGTTAAGATTTCTAATTTTTTGATTGTTGAAATATAACTATTACTAAAATTATCAATTATAATTGGTTGATATTTTGCTTTTATAAGTTCTAAATATGTATGACTTCCAATATACCCTGCTCCACCAGTTAGTAATACTATTTTCATTAATTTGCTTTACTGAGGTTAAATCCAATTACTAAATCTTTTAAGGTATTAATCATTGCATTTTCATTATTTTCTTCTGCATATTGTGATAACTTTTCTAAATGTGAATTAAATAAATTTTCATCCATAAATTGATCATTTACTTTATAAATTAATGGATGAATAGTTTTAGAAAAATCATTACCGAGAGCCAACTCTTCATACAATTTTTCACCTGGCCTCAAACCAATATACTTTAATTCAATATCACCATCAGGGTTTTTATCGTCACGAACAATAAGACCATTAAGTTTTATTAAGCGCTTAGCTATGTCCAATATTTTAATTTGTTCACCCATTTCTAATACGCATATATCTCCATTATTAGCTATGTTGCTTGTTTGCAAAACTAAATGAACAGCTTCTGGTATTGTCATCATATATCTCTTAACCTCAGGATGTGTTAGAGTGACTGGCCCCCCTTTTTTTATTTGTTTCATGAAGAGCGGGATTACCGAGCCTGATGAACCTAGTACATTACCAAATCTAACAATTGAATATGAAATTTGTTTTTTTTCATTCATGGCATTTTGCGCCATAAGTTGAATACTCATTTCTGCTACTCTTTTCGTCGCGCCCATTATATTGGTTGGTCTAACAGCTTTATCGGTTGATATGAGAATGAATTTATTAGACATTTTATGAGCACATCTAGACAAATTGATAGTTCCAATAATATTATTGAGCACGGACTCGGCAATATTTTCCTGAAGCAAAGGAACATGTTTGTATGCAGCTGCGTGATATACAATTGATGGTTTATGCATCTCAAAAATAGATTTAATTTTATTGATATTCCTTATATCGCATAATATTGGAATAACCTTTACTTTAAGGTCATTAAAACTGATTAAATCAATAATTTCTTGGTGAATTTGATATAAAGAGAATTCGCTATGATCAAGTAATAAAATTTTTTTAGGCTTTTGCATAAGAATTTGTCTACAAATCTCACTTCCGATTGAACCACCTGCCCCACTAATAAGCACATCTCTATTTTTTATAAAGCCTAAGTCTATTTGAGATAATTCATTATCTCGATTTATTAAATCAAATATATCAACAGTTTCATACTCTCCTGAATATGAAGTTCTTGAAATTATATTACTTATAGCTGGTAAAGTTCTAACCCTAACATTGTAACTAATTAGTGAATTAATTAATTTTTTTTTATTTGTAGAATTAATATTATTAATAGAAATAAAAATATCTGTAACCTTATTATTTATAATTAATTCATTAATATTTTCTTTAGAAAAAATTTTAATACCGTTTATTTTCTTATTTAATTTTGCTGGATCGTCATCAATGAATGCTATTACTCTATGAATTCCCTCAGCAGCAATTGTATTACCAATGTCAGCCCCCAAACTTCCAGCTCCATAAATTAAGATATTGTGTTTCTCTATTTTAGTTTCTAAATTTATTAATAATTTACTTGCAACAGTTCTGCTTATAATTAAAAAGACAGAAAAAAATATTGGTTGAATAATGCCTATTGAACGAGGAATTCCTGACCATGAAAAATAGAATAATATTAGGAAAAAAATACTTCCATAAATTAAAATAGCTTTAAATACATTAAAATATATTGCTAAATTTGAGTATCTAAATATTTCTCTATAAAAGCCAAGATAAAAAAATATTGGTAAAAAGATTACTATTGCTAATAAAAACACTTTAAAATCTTTTTCGAGAGGTAAGTAAACTTGCTCTAATCTTAATGAGTAAGCTATGTATGTTGCAATAACACATAGAGTTACATCAACTAAAATTACAATAAATTGCTTATTTGGCCGTGATAAACTAGATAGAAAAAATATAAGTCTTTCTCTCATTTTAAATGTTGTTAGTGATTAATTCCTTTTTTTCTTAAAACACTTATAACAGTAAAGAAGATAATATATAGGTCAAAAAAAAGTGACCTTTTTTTGCAATACTCAAAATCTAACATTACCTTTGATTCTATCGATATTTCATCTCTTCCATTAATCTGCGCCCATCCAGTAATACCAGGCTTAACTAGGTGAATGTTTTTTTCAGTTCTTAATTTGACTAAATCATGCTGATTATGTAAAGCTGGCCTTGGACCTACAAAATTCATGTCTCCTTTAAACACTGACCAAAGCTGTGGGAGTTCATCCATGCTTGTTTTTCTAAGAAATGTTCCAAAACCAAAACTATATTTTTCATAATCAGTAAGAAGATGTGTTGCAATATCGGGTGTATTAACCTTTAGAGTCCTAAATTTAGGCATAAAGAAAGTGCAATTGTCTTTTCCAATCCTTTTTGACCAGTGAATTATAGGTCCTTTTGATGTAAACTTAATGAATAATGAAATGATTAAAAATGGTGCAGCGCAAATTATACTCAAAATAATTACTATAATTCGATTTAAGTTTACTGATATTGTATTCACAACTAAAAAAAAATATTCTTTATCTCATTTTCTAAATCATATGGCGGTTTCCATCCAAGCTCATTCATGGTCTCTTCACAATCAATTTCAAGTGATCCCATTGTACTTGAGATCCAATTTTCTTTTCTAATAATCTTGAATATTAATTTTAAAAAAAATTTTGGGAACCAAAATATATAAGATTTAGAGCGGGCTTTTGATTTCAGCATCTTCATAAAGTCATATGTTGAAATATCGTGATTGTCAGAAACTAAATAAATACCATTTGTTTTTTCATTTCTAAGTATAATGAATAAAATAAAATCCGTTAGATTATTGATGCTGATATAACTTCTTTTATTGTCTTTAATATTTCCAAACGGGATAGGGAAATTATTTATAAGTGCCTTGTAGAGTAGATTAAATGTACCTGGTGCATTTTTACCATATATTAGTGGAGATCTTACAATAACTATTTCCATGTTTGTATTATTTTGTAATTCAAGTAACTTAACTTCAGTGTTTCTTTTAGAATTAGTATACTGCGAAAAAGGTAAATACTTGGAATTTCTATTAAACTTTTGTGCTGATATCTGCCCGTTTACACCTATTGAACTTAAAAATATGAACTTTTTAACCCCTAGCTTAGCAGCATTTTTTGCTAGTTTTAATGTTATTATTGTATCAGCATCATAATCAATTTTGCTATAATTTATATTTTTCATTTTTTTGTGAACGCGTGATGAAAAATGTAGAATGATATTAGAATCTCCTATTATATCAGTCCAATCGTCAATTTTGGAAAAATCACCAATAATTTTTCCTTTATATTTTGTGTCCCTCGAAATTTTTTTAACCTTAATTAGATTACTTAAAAGTAAATCACTCATATTACTTCCCACAAAACCGTTTGATCCAGTAATTAGTGTATTAAGCAAAATTTTTCCTCAAAATTTCCAATATTTTGTATGGTATTTTAAAAGTAATAAATAAAATATTTGTGTAAAGATTATTTTCTTTTGCTGCTTTGATGATCTCTATATTCTGATTAATTTTTCCCATCAAACCATGATTACTTATCCCTCCTGATCTCATTGTCACAATATTTTTATTTAAATGACTAAATCTGTATTTATTTTTATAAATTATTCTAACCATCATTTCATAATCTGCTGATACTCTATAGCCAGTAGAATAATCACCAACTCTTTCATAGACTTGTTTTGAACAAAAGAATGTTGGATGAGGTGGAGCAATTCCAAACCTAAAAAGAAAGGGTTTAAATCTAGATGAATTTTGTACCCTAAGAACTTTTTCTGTTTTTCTATCAATGATTTTAATATTTGAAAATAAAACATGATTTTTTTCAATATTTAATTTTTTTGATATTTCTGACAGTACCTTATTGTCGGTATAATAATCGTCACTATTTAAAAAGCCTATGTAATCACCTGTTGCATACTTAATGCCTTTGTTAAAAGCTTCATAAATACCTGAGTCTTTTTCAGAAACTATTTTATTTATTCTATCACTGTATTTATTTACTATATTCAGTGTTTCGTCAGTTGAATTTCCGTCAATTATAATGTACTCAAAATTACTATAATCCTGCGCTAATACACTTTTAATACAGCATTCAATATAATCTTCATTATTAAAAACAACTGTTATAATGCTTATAAATGGAACTTTCGCATAATTTTTATTACTAGCCATGTTGTTTCTTGAACCAATCATAAGTTCTTAGTAAGCCATGTTCTAAGGTAATTTTAGATCTCCATCCTAATGATGAGAGACGTTTAATATTAAGGAGTTTTCTTTTTGTTCCATCCGGCTTTGTGTCATCAAATAAAATTCTTCCCTTATAATCAACTACTCGAGCTATGGTAGATGCTAATTCATTAATTGTAACTTCTTGTCCTGTTCCTATATTTATATGCGAAACATTTTTACCTAATGCTGATGAATATTGAAGGTCATCAAGATTCATAACAAAAACACAAGCGTCTGCCATATCATCAACATGCATAAATTCTCGAAGTGGTTTACCAGAACCCCAAACATAAACTTCATTAAGTTGATTGATTTTAGCGTCATGAAATCTTCTAATTAGTGAAGGGATTACATGGCCGTTATGCTCATCAAAGTTATCACCCTCCCCATAAAGATTTGTAGGCATAACTGATCTGTAGCAGGTAAGATGTTGCTTGTTGTAGAACTCACACATTTTTAGACCAGCTATTTTTGCAATTGCATATGCTTCATTTGTTTTTTCTAAAAAACCACTTAGCAAAAGCTCCTCTCTAATTGGCTCATTAATATCTTTTGGATAGATGCAGGAGCTACCTAGAAATAATATGCGATTAATTTTATTAATAAATGCGCCATTTATAAGGTTATTTTGTATCAAAAGATTTTCATTGATAAAATCAGCTGGAAAAGTAGAGTTTGCTCTTATACCGCCTACTCTAGCAGCAGCTATTATAATGTAATCTATTTTAGTTACTTTTAAAAAAGTATTTACTTTTTCTTGATTACAAAGGTCTAAATCAGATCTTTCTTTGACTATTATATTACAATTAAATTTACTTTTTAGTATTTTTCTTATTGATTTGCCAACTAATCCATTGTGCCCAGCAAGAAATATATTTGTATTCTTATCTAATAAATTTTTATTATCATCCATTAATTTGATCTATTATTTTATAAATTTTATTCTTGAAAAAAAATAGCAAAAATAAATTACAATAAAATTTGCTAAAGCATAAACTAAAGTTGTAGTAAATGATCCTCTCCACATTAACATAAAAAATGGTGCGATTGATAATAAAGCTAGTAATTGATAATTGTGTAGCCTATACAAATTATTATCAATTTTTAATAATATCCTTCCTAATAAAACGAATACAATAATTATTGCAATTAGACCATAATTCCAAAATACTTCACCAATGAAAGTTACAGATTGACTTGAGCCCCCCGTATAAAAGGGCTCGGTATTTAACTTTACAATTTGCAACTGTACATCGTAAGGCTTTGATTCCCATATAGATCTTGGTATCCAAGTGTATAATATTCTAATCAGTGATTGGCCATAAAGATAACCAATTTCGCTAATATTATTATAAATATAAACAAAGTTATTATACCCAACACCAAAATCACCGAGAATTAGTGCATTCTGAAAATAGTCTCCATATCCACTAGTTATTCTGTCAATATAAGTGTTATTAGTTAAAATTTCTAAAATACCTACATCTTTATGATACGACCATCCAGTATTGAATGTTCTGAGAGCAGTTATTAAAATCATCCCAAATATTGATAACAAGAAAAATATGAAAAGTGTTATTAATTTTATGTTTCCATAGTAAATTTGGTAAAATAGCAAAAATATTATCAAAATCTTTAGCAAATCTCTTCGTCCATCACTCATAATTACTATATTTATAAAAAAAACTATGAATATAATATAAACTAGAAAATAGCTTCTTTTAGGTAAGAAATAAGTAAAAAGTAATAATGATGTAAATAAAATTATATCTTTATTAAATATCATTTGTGGGGCAATAGACAAAACACCATACACAATAAAACTTAATAAAATGAAAAAAATATTTTGACTTGTACTTATTGATGGTCTTTTGTAAGCAATATTGTTTATATATTTTCCATTACTATAATTAATATTAAAAATTGTATAAATTACTAAAGCAAAAAATGAGATAGCTGTTGTTTCAAGAAAAACTCTACTTTCAAATTTAGGAATATCTGTAATCCCTAATGAATAAAGAATTGGATAGAGAAACATGAAATAAAAAAAGCCAAAAAGAAAAATATTATTGATACCAAATCTTACTTTATTAAATAAGAAGCTAAATAGTATTATTCCTGATCCTAAAACAGATAACAAAAAAATTAACTGATGTTTTACAAATAAACATGCAACTAGAGTAAATAAAATATAACTAAAAATATAAATAAGTTTAGCATTTAACATAATATTATAAAATTTTAAATATTATTTAATATTTTTAAAATTTTTTTTGAACAATCTCCACGACCATAAATACGAGGAAAAGTGGCATCATTATTTTTTATTGATTTATAAAAAGAGTCAATAATGGAGCTTTTAGTTGCGTCAACTAGGATATTATTATCGCCAATTAGTGTCTCAGGCCACTCAGTTTCGTTACGAATAGTGAGACATTTTCTTTTTGAATAATATGCTTCTTTTTGAAGCCCCCCAGAGTCAGTTATGACCAATGCACAGTCTTTTAACATTGAAATTGTTTCTAGATACGAAAGTGGATTTAAAAATTTTATATTTGAAGATATACTTTTTAATTTGAATTTCTTTGCTTTATCTAATGTTCGAGGATGTACCGAAAAAATTACTTGATATTTCTTTCCAATTTCATTTAAAGCCTTATAGATTTCACTAAGTTTTGAATAATTGTCAGTATTTATTGCTCTATGAATAGTAACGAATACATATTTATGCTTTATTAAATCTAAACTTTCAGCAATTTTCAATTTACTCGCCTGGGGTAAATTATTTTTAAATACATCATACATAATATCTCCTGTCAAAAATATATTTTTTTTAATACCTTCTCTTTTTAAATTTTTTACACTTAGCTTTGAAGGGCAAAATAAAAAATCCGATACATGATCAGTCAAAACTCTATTAATTTCTTCTGGCATTTCTTTATTATAAGATCTTAAGCCTGCTTCAATGTGTGATAAAGGAATATTAAGTTTTGACGATGCTATTGCCGCTGCTAAAGTAGAGTTTGTATCACCATAAGTTATTATATGATCAGGACTCAAGTTTTTAATTTTAAACTCTAATTTCTCAATCATGCGTCCTGTCATTGCTCCATGAGATAATGACTTTATTTTAAGGTTGTATTTGGGTTTTGGAATGCCAAGCTGTTTAAATATATTATCCGACATTTTGGGATCAAAATGCTGTCCAGTATGAATAATAATGTCATCTATCTTACTCTTATTTAATGAATTATGTATCTTAACTTCATTTGATAATGCACTTAACTTAATGAATTGAGGTCTAGCGCCAATAATAGAAACTAACTTCATGCTATTTTGTTGTGAGCCTTTATTAAGTTTTCAATTACATACTCCTGTTCATTGGAAGTAATAAATTCATTTATTGGTAAGCTTAATACTTTTTTACTAACATTATTTACAATGCTTAAATTCTTTTGCTTATTTTTTAAATACCTAATCTTATTTAGGGATTTAGGATAAAATACGTATGTTGGTATATTTTTCTTTGTCATTAATTGTTTAATACTATCTCTATTATCAACTTTTATCGTGTATTGGGCATAAACGCTTGTATTAAATTCTGATATAAAAGGTCTATTGATATAATCATGACCTGATAAAAATTTGTCATAACGTTTAGCTACCTTCTTTCGCTTGACTATTGAATCATTAAATAAATTTAGCTTTTCAATCAGGATTGCAGCCTGTAAAGTATCCATTCTTCCATTAACACCAATATACTTGTAGTTATATCTTATACCTCTTTGACCATGGTTTCTGATCGATCGCATCTTTTCGTACAATCTTTTATTATTTGTAAAGCATGCTCCAGCATCTCCGAAGCTACCAAGTGGTTTGGTTGGAAAGAAACTTGTACAACCGATAGTCGACAAATTGCATGATTTACGTTCCTTATAAATTGCCCCAAAACTCTGTGCCGCATCTTCTATTACAGGAATTCTATATTCTTTTGCAATTTTATTAATCGCGTCCATGTCTGAGCATTGACCAAACAAACTTACAGGTATTATTGCCTTTGTTTTTTTTGTAATAGCTTTGCTTATTTTCTTTGAATCAATATTAAAAGTTCTTTCATCTATATCAGCAAATATTGGTTTAGCTCCTAAAAATGCTATTACCTCAACTGTAGATATCCATGAAAATGGGGAAGTTATGATTTCATCACCCGGTTTTATATTTAATGACATTAATGATATTAGTAATGCGTCTGTTCCAGAGCTTACAGCAATACAATATTTTGACTTCGTAAAGTTAGCTAACTTATTTTCTATCTCTTCAACTTCAGGTCCAAGAATAAACTGAGCGTGATTTAATACATCTGTTATCTTCTTTTTAGTTTTTCTAATTACTTCGGTCGAATTTAATTTAGTGAGATTTTTCATCTTACACCTATCGTTTAATATTATTTTCAATAAATTTTTTTTCTATAAATAGTGGCATTCTTTTAGTTGGAGTTTTTTTATTGAGCTTAAATTTCTTTCCATTGTATAAGTACTTATCAAAATTTATTAGCATATTAATTTCATTTTCATAGTGCCTCTTAGCAATTTTTTTTAATGAATCATTACTATATTTTTTTGTAATTTTATGGCAAATAACATTACCAAGATCAATTTTTTCATCAATAAAATGAAGAGTATTGCCAAGTTTTGATTTATTAAAGATCGCCCATTTGAAAGAATCTAATCCTCTTGTTTGAGGAATTAACCCTGAGTGGCAATTAATAATAAAATTCTTTTTTATCTTATTTTTATCAATAACCTGAGCTCCGCCTATCATCGCTAAATCAATATCGTCGTAGCAATTAGGATTTTCAATATGCCTAATTTCTAATTTTAATTTTTTAGCAATTTTATATTGATCTAGGTTATCTAATTGCTCTGGCCTATGTGCAAAAAGTGGTTTATTCTTTTTGCTAAATTTTTTAAACTTTTGAACAATTAATACAATATTTTTATAACCTCTCTTTATAAGTCCATTTAATACCTCAAAAGACTTTCTATGTGGAATATCATAGGTCAATAAACCAATTCTGATTTTTTTATCTTTATAGTTAATATTAATTTTTTTTGAAGAAGAGCTTTTTTTTTCACTTATGTGAATATTATCTTTCTTTAGGTGATATTTTAAACCTGAAAGTTTACAAACGTAAGTTTTACTTTTATTATTAAATTTCATCCTTAAGCCAAATTTGCTCACCCATCCTATTCTTTTGGCGGGTATTCCAGCT
>MDSW01044136.1_pt1 | contig 14608 bp, 11 predicted proteins | sample 811171 | NCBI WGS metagenome assembly MDSW01 (sample SAMN05326641, study PRJNA326480) | marine metagenome | isolation source: seawater | place: Atlantic Ocean: North West | collected 2012 | reverse complement strand
GTTCGTGAGACAAATCGAAGATGGGCTTTTGATACCACAAAGCCCGAGGTGAACAACCCCTTTTTGACAAGCCTCCAGGTATCCTTCCAAACTTTCCATTGCAATTTCGCTAAGATGCCCGAATCGGCCGGTGGCGAACGATCCATCAAGAAGCATGGTCGATTCTGTAGAGCAAGTGTCTTTCCTACGGCGACTCCAACTTGCCAATCCATCATGTATGCATCAAAATCCAACTCCATTGATTCGAAATGGGCAAGAACATTCTTCGAAAAAGCCCTGCTCTGAAAACCGCGTACTGCATTTACTTCCAAGCCAATATGTTCCCATTCAGCACCAGAATGTGAACCTTCAGATTCAGGATTGATAATAGTCAATTTGAACCCTGATTCAACGAGGCCTTTTGCGAATGCGATGGGCGTTGTTGCACAGAAATCATCGAAATTCCGATTAGTAACCCATAATAATCTCATACGAATTCATTTGCTTCGTCATGATTGTATCTGTTCAAGGTTTCTGATAATTTGGCAACAATGATAGAGTCATGGAGATAAGGAACTCATTGGAGGCGTTTTGTTGTCGTTAATCGGAAAGATTCGAAGTGCGATATACAGGATGCGCATCCGACGAACTTACAACAATGGCGATTACAACAAAGCATTGCGATTATCAAATCCCAAATTGAATAAGGCAAGGGATAAGAAATTCTTTCAAGACATCATTTGTCGAAGTTTATACAATCTTGGTAAATATGCAGATGTAATCTCCTTTGTCAATGAACACAATCTTGAAACTCATAGATCGTATGAACACAAATCGACTCTAAAATTGAGGATTCAAGATTATCAATGCCCCTCTCCTAACCTCCACGCCGATAAAAAATGGAACTCAACTGATTTAATCAGCAATTGGCATCAGGAAGAAAGCCGAATTTGGTTACGTCATCCATGGGGATGGACCTATTGGGATATGCCAGATACTTATCAAATCCAAAACACGAGTGAAAGTTTACTTTACCTAGCATTAGAGGTTCTTTTGAATCCGTTTGTAGATGAGGTCTCGAACCATGAGGTCAAAAAAAGACCTTTTGGTTCAAATCTCGCATTATCTTTTTCGGGAGGAATTGATTCAACTGCGGCAGCCATACTGCTTCCTAAAGAAACAATATTGGCATATCATAAGCGCTCGTTTGAGTCGATGCTTTCCCATGAATTAGCAGAGCTATTGTTTGATAAAATGAAAGCAATTAGTGGTCGAGATGTAATGAGTATCCCTTCCAATCACGAAAAAATTAGGACTTATCACCAATTGCCGAATGGGTTTTCCACTGAATTTGCATCTGCAAGTCATTTAATTTTATTAGCAGATCACTTGGATTTGAATGGGATAGCATTTGGCACGCCGATCGATAACACTTGGCTGAAAAAGGGAAAACAATACAGGGATTTTTCCGAGGCTGCTTATTTTGTCAAATGGCGCAAAAAGTTTGCATCAGCTGGTTTACATTATGTTCTTCCGATTAATCACATATCCGAGGCAGGAGCACTGAAAATTTGTAGGGCAAGCGAGTATGTAGATTACGTCAATTCCTGTTTGAGGGGAAAAAATCATTTGGGCTGTGGAAAGTGTTGGAAATGTTTCCATAAGAATGGTCCGCTGGGTAGACCATTGGATATTGAAAGCAAAGAAATCAACAAGTTTCTTCATCAAAAGCCTTTACGTACAGCCCAGCATGCTTTGTGGGCTGTCCAAAAAATGAACCTTAACGACCGATATCCTCACCTTGCCAAATACTTGGAAGAGGATCTCGGATGGTGGGAAAATGCATATCCTCCTGGCATAGAAATTATTCCGGAAGAATGGAGGTCAGGAGTTAAAGATAATTCAGAAATGTACTTGAAATGGATGAAGGAACCCTTTGATTTAGAAAACGTAAATTTGGATATTTGAGACCTAAGAATCAAATGGTGGCTTCTTGTGGTAATCTTATGGAAGGTAATGCTTCATCACCATCCGATGAAAACATTTTCCAACATTCAAAACAATTAGAACGTGCCCGAAGGGATTTGCAACGTATTCAAGAATCCGTAACGTATAGGTTAGGTAAGCATATTACTGACGCAGTTCGGTCAAAATGGAAAATCCCTTTCCTCCCAATTTCATTTCCAATCATTATATTCTTATTGGGCCTAGAAAAAATTGGGTTACGTCCACATCCGAAGACGGAAAGAGACTATGGTGGGTATGTACCTAAAAATGTTGTACTGTTATTCCCTACAAATGGTGTCGGATTTGGACACTTCACCAGAATGTATGGTTTAGCACGGAAGATAAAGAAGCAAGACCCTGAAGCTGAAATTATCTTTTTCACACCGATGCCGACGTTGCATATTCCCTATCTCGATAACTTTCCAACTTATCATGTTGCAGGAAGGTATAAGTTCCAAGATATGTCATCCACAGTTTGGAATGGAATCATTGAAGAGCAATTGCTTATGATCATCGAACTTCACAAACCTAAGGCGTTCGTATTTGATGGAGCTTATCCATATCGGGGAATGTTGAATGCGATATCTGGATTCCCAAAATTAAGAAAGTATTGGATGAAGCGCGGAATGATCAAAAAAGGGAGTAGCATACCTATCGATAGCATTGAATTTTTTGACTGTATATTGCATCCAGGTGATGCAGTAGAGGCTTCTACAGATGCAGAGTACAACTCAATGCACATCCCTCCAATTACACTCATCGAAGAAGAGGGGATGCTCTCGAAGGAAGCAGCCAGAAATCGACTTTCTCTTCCTCAAGACTCAGTAGTTTGGTACGTTCAATTGGGAGCTGGCCAGATTAACGATATTGATTCAGAAATACGTATGACCGTTGATTCAATTCTTGAGAATAATACTCAAAATTTCATTGTATTGGGCGAATCAATGCTTGGTGAACGGATAGCAATTTCAGATCCTCGGGTTAAGATCTTACGAGATTACCCAAATGGAATTTATTTCAAAGCCTTTGACTATTCTGTTCAAGCAGGTGGATACAATTCGTTTCATGAAATGCGACGAGCATCTATTCCCACGATTTTCTATCCTAATATGAATACGGGAATGGATGACCAACTCTCAAGATGCAAGTTAGGGGAACGTGAAGGCTGGGGCATTGTTGTAGAAAAGCGAACAAAGAAAACAATCATCCATGCAGTTCAGAACGTTACAGATTTACTTCCAAAACCAGTAGATGACAATATGTTTACTTCTGAGAATGGTTGGGTAACTTTAATTTTACAAAATTCCTGACCTCACAAGATTTAATTTATGGATCGAATCCAAAAGTGATTGGCAAAGGTAGTTGTTTTTGGATAAAACAGAAGGTTCCTGTATGTCACTAATGCTTGAAATCTCCAAATCAATTTTATCATTTTTTTGAGCAAACTAATCTGATACTCTTCTTTCCTTCAAGGATTTTTTTGCAATGGAAAAAATTGTTCAATTCCTCTAGCCCATTCGTGCCTTTTCTTATGTCTAATATCAATACACTTTCATGATGCATTAATTTCACTACTTCATTTATATAAACTGAAACCGGGAAATGGAAGCCCCAAGCAATTGAACTGATAACTATATCAATATCAGTTAAGTTCTCGAGATTCTCTTTTTTTGCATCAATCGCATTAATATTATTTTGAGCAATTCCATAGTCAATTAATACATTTTTTGCGAGGTCTAAATCGTTATAGAAGGCGGCCTTTTCTTTAAATCCAAAGTAGAGTTCATCTGGATACTCAGTTTTGTCAAATAGATTGAATACAATGTTCTTATCTCTCTTGTAATGCTCAAAAACAAATAGGTTTGTGATTCCTAAACCACAACCTATATCCAGTACAGAATTACATTTTTCTGGGAGAAAATTTGAGATACTAGAGTAATATTTTCTAAATGAAATTAAAATTGAATCTTTATCATTGACAGTTAAATTTCTTTGTGCTAAAAGGTATCGTTCATGTTTTTGATCAAGATTTACCAAATCGCTATTTACGACGTCCATACTATAGTACATTAAGCATCAATTGATAATTTTATCTCCGAAATTTTGTGAGAAAACTCAACTCATTTTTTCAATACCAGATTAACCATTGGATAAACAGTCTTTTAGCGATTCCATTACAGAAAGGTTTGAAATCAATGTTCTGAGCCCTTATTGCATGGGATTGGGGCCAAAACCGAATGAACTCCATATTTTGATTACGGGAGGTGCAGGATTTATTGGCTCAAATCTTGCTGATGAATGCATCTCACAGGGATTTAAGGTCACAGTATTGGATAACCTCCTAACAGGGTACAAAGAAAATATTTCTCATTTGTTCAACAATCCTAATTTTACCTTCATTGAGGGGGACATTCGAGATTATGAAACGTGTAAACAAGCTATGATAGGTTGCACGCATGTTAGCCATCAAGCAGCACTGGGGTCCGTCCCTCGCTCGATTGAAGATCCGTTGTTGAGTTTGAACATCAATATTATTGGTACGGCTAATATTTTCTTCGCAGCAAAGGAAATGGGAATCAAGCGTATCGTTTTCGCATCAAGTTCTTCGGTATATGGTTCTGATGAAACCCTTCCAAAATTGGAGGAAAAAACAGGAACATTACTCTCTCCATATGCATCGAGTAAGCGTTCAACTGAGATGATTCAACAGGCGTTTGTGAGTTGTTATGATATGGAAATTATCGGGTTTAGATATTTCAATGTCTTTGGCCCGAAACAGGATCCTGATGGCCCTTATGCTGCAGTTATTCCTAAATTTGTCTCGTTAATCATGAATGGAGAAATTCCCGAAATCTATGGAGATGGTGAGCAAAGTAGGGACTTTACTCACATTAGCAATGTGGTAAGCGGCAATCTCCTTGCGCTTACGAAGGAAGATGTCTCAGAGATAAATGGAAAGGTGTTGAATTTAGCCTATGGAGGGACAACAACAGTAAACGATCTATTTTTTGGAATCAGAGACAGTATTTCGAAATTTAGAGAAGATATATCTGCAATGCAACCGAACTATGTAGGGCGAAGAAAAGGCGATATTCTGCATTCACATGCAAACATAGACAAATCGAAGAAATTTCTTGAGTTTGCACCTCTAACAACTCTTAATGAGGGTCTTGATATGACAATTAAGTGGTATATGAATCAAGAGAGATGATTTCATTGCAAGTTGAATGCAAGATGAATCATGGCAAAATATCCTTTCATTTTGAATTCGATGAAGGAGAGCCAAAGAAATCTTCTTCCATGATGGAAAGAATGAACTTCTATGCACAACTCCCTGAGAATTTATCTCTGCAGGACATTCATCCTGACCATTTGGCGCTTTCAGCATTTTTGGTAGTTCGCCCTTGGTTAAAAAACTCAATCAGGTTTTCGTGGGGTGTGAGCGAGAGGTTCGTTGAATCACTGGTTCCTCAAAAGATCCATGCAGGACCTGCTGATTCGACAATCACTCCATATTCCTCTGAGAATGGAAAATACGTTGGTTTAGCATTTAGTGGCGGTGTAGATTCTACTGCTGCATTATCGGTATTGCCCGACACTACGATCCCAGTATTCTTGAATCGACCTGATGTTGAAAAAACGTTATACAAAAAAGAAGCCGCAATTCAAACATGCAATAACCTGATTAAACTTGGTTACAATTGTCAAATGATTGAGTGTGATTTAGAATTTTTACGTCAACCAATAGGCTTTCCTACAGACTTGTCAAATGCTGTGCCTGCAATATTACTAGCACAACATTTGAGTTTGTTTTCTATATCATTTGGAACAGTATTCGAATCTCTTTATGGATTAGGGCGATTGGTTTACAAGGATTATGAAACAACATCTCACAAGAAGCTATGGTGGGATGTTTTTGAGGCTGCAGGCATACCAATCTCTTTCCCTGTTGGCGGGGTAAGTGAGGTTGGGACTGAATTGATTTGCTCCAAATCATTTGTTGGGAATTTCGCCCGTTCGTGTATTCGAGGCGATATTTCAGAACCTTGTCTAAAATGTTGGAAATGCTTCAGGAAAACAACTGTAAGAAAGAGTCTGGAACTCGAGGAAGAAGATCCGGCTGTACTTGCTGGTCTACTTTCATCAAAGGAAGTAAAGATGAAACTATCAAAATTACCAATAAGCCATGAAAATGTTCTTCTCTACGCGTTTTCAAGATTAAATTTTGCAAATTATCCATCAAGCTTCCAGGAAAGATTCCAATTCGACGAAGATCTTTCTTATCTCGAACGACATTACTTCCCAGCCTTGGCTTATGTACATCCAAGGATAAGAGAAGAGGTGGAATCAAAGGTTCTTTCATTTTTAGGAAAGATGAGCATTGATGAAGAGAAGAACGCTCGATTATGGAATAACAAGTTGAGAATGAGTACAATTTCTGCATTAAATTTTGAACCTCAATCGTGATATTGCATCAGAAATTCACATAGTTTATTTGTGCCAGGTTGAACTTCAAATTCATTCATACGTTCAGTTAATTGTTGTTGAACTTCTTCCGAAGTAAAGCGTTCAATTGTAATCGGAATTGAATTTTCATCTTCCTCCGAGTTGAGATAAAGTAGTGGTAGGCTTTCACTCCCCATCTCATTGCGAAGAAATTTCATGACGCTCTCTTCCTTGACTACAGATAGGATTGGTTTATTCAAATAGAAGGCAGTGTGAATGCAAAAATGATCAGGATAGATAACAGCTGAGTCGCAAACCATCATTGCTTGTCCGTAGTTCAACCCATTTATTTGGATGGTTTTGGGATGATCGATGATACTCCGTACTTTCAAATTTGAGCGGACTAAGAGATGAACTCCTTTGACGTTTAGCAAAGTTTTCGCAACCTTCTCTAAGAATGGAGTGTTCCTTCCAACATCAAATAGAATTAATTTCGAACCGTTTGGAAGATGCTTTTTTCTAAAATCTACCCTCATTTTGGAGTTTCCAACATCACTTATGATTGGGTCACAGAAGATGGAGCCTGAACTCCCCACATTGCTGTCTGCATCTACTTGTTTGGCTATGGAGGGGTGTATGATTGCGTCGAACTGATGAAAACTATCGAGTGGTAATGATGAAATCTTGTAATTTAATGATGACTCTCTGACCCAAAAACGATTCATTTCATTCCTTTCTTTAATCGAATTCAACAGTCCTCGAAATGGATAATCTCCATCGAATATAAATGTCTTTGGAGAAAAAATATCCAAGATTGAGTCAAGGAATGTTTGGCATTTGTTATTCCATAATTTCGGGTTCATGCTCTTTAATCGACTCCGTTCAGGAAAAGTATAGTAGTGAACATTTTTTCTTTCATTTTGAATCCCACGATTATCCGTGGTTACGTGAACAAACTGCAAACTTGGATTGTTGAGACGATTAATCAACGCTTCGCATCGATCAAAATGTAGACTTCTAAATGACTGAGTCGAGAACAAAACGACACAATTTCGTGTTATTGGTCTCGAGCCTTGTTGTTTCTTTTTCCCTTGGGAAATGAGGTTGATTATCAAAATGGGTAGAGTAAACGGAAGAAGAAACAACTTCCATGGTCGTTCTACGGCCTCAACAAAATGATTACCAAATTTGAAAGATGCAGAATTTCGGATGCGGTTAAGCTCGTTTTGTAGAACCTCCTCTTTTCGAGGCAGGGTTTTCTCCTCATTATATGGGTCCACATACCTCTGCTATTCTCGTTGGCTTTTGATATGTATGGTGAAAGATGCTGTTACGTTCAGATTTTATACGCATAAGTTAACTTCTATCATCAGAACCACTTCATCTGGGAGGGGTCTGAATCACTAGAAACATGAGTCTAGCCTCGCCACGAAAAGCTATTTCTCTCCATCGACAAATGATAGACTTAAGAGGGCAAAAACCCACTTTTTCTGAGTTTGAAAGGGCACCTCTTGTTCCAATCAGAGAATTGTTTGAATCTAGGCAAGATACCGAAATGTTCAATCTCTATTTCCAATATGCCCTAAATGGTTCATTGACTGAACCGGAAGATCTTGTATATTTACTTCGATCATTTCTCCGAATAAGAAAGACTGATGAAGCGTTAGAGGTTATGGAAAATAACATCGACACGATTCGGTCAAATCGCAATCTACTATACGAATACATCGTGATTTCCAGCCGATTCGGAAGATACGAACAAATGCATAACGCAATTACTTTTTTAGATGAAAGATACGGAATAAGCGGAGTAAATTCTAAAGTTCTTCAAGCTTTGATAAAGGCAAGATCTTCAGATGATATTGTTGAAAAGTACATTGAGAAAATGGATGATAGGTTCAATGAGAATTCGGCATATGAGATACTCAAAGCAGCTTTTAACACCAGTAATTGGGATTTAGCTAGAAGATATATCCGGAAAGTTAAGTCCTCTGCCAGAGGTGATTTACTAATTTTGAGAACTTATTTCAGGATGGGAGACCTTCAAGCATCGAGAAAATTTTACTCAAAATTAACACCTTCAAATTTTAATGAATCCCAAGTTCTTCAGATAATTAGAATAGGATTACAACTGGAATTACATCATTCCATGAAATTGTGGTTTAAACAGTCTGGACTTACCAAGGAAGAGGTTGAACTTGAACTTAGCAATAGTCAGTATAACAAAGCAGTTGCAGATTCTGATTTCGCATTGGCAATGGATTGCTTCAAGAGATTATATCGGGTTCAAACATTCACATCTCGTCAGATTCTGGTACTGATTAAGTCGAATAAAGAATCGCCAGTATATGCTTTATCTTCAATTTATGAGTTTGGAAGGAATGACCCATATCTCTTATCCATAATCATCCCTCTCGCAATACGATACGGGCAAATAGATTTGGCAATCACTGCGTACGATACATTAAGTTCAATTGCACTTTGCTCAATCGGTGATGAAGACGTACATAATTGGTTTTTCGGAGCTGTAATAAATTCTTCAAACCCACATATCCTTCAATCGGCATATTCGGGTTTAGCCCATATGTCATATGATGGCCAGAGTCTTTTCGATTTTGCAAACTATTGCGATAAATTACAATTTTTCATAGGCAATTTTGATGAAATTATGAATTCTCCCAAAAACAGCCTCCTTGAAGCAAATATTTTGTCGATTTTGGTTGATAAGTACCGAAGATCTAAATCATTGGAAGCTAAAAGCCATCATGCGTTGATTGTGAATAATTCGTTAAAGTTTGGAGGCGCAGAAAGACAAGTCGTGCACTGTTTGTCAGCACAAACATTCAGCAAATCGTTGGTTGTCTGGAACACCGATAAGAATACGAGCACAAATTCCTTCATCGATGAAGTGAGTGAACTAGATCTTAAAATTCTCGATTACAGTAAAGAACATATGCCAACATCAGAGGTTTTTACGAACGAAATAAATGAATTGTTATCATTAGTTCCAAAAATGCCAACATTAAACCCAGATATGACAATTAAAATTAGGAACCTCACAGGTATTATCTTACAAGAGAAACCATATGTTCTGCATCTTTGGCAAGATACAACCAGTGTGTTAGGGGCGATATCAGGATTGATTGCCGGCGTACCAAGAATTGTTATGTCAGCACGATCATTGCCACCATTCGCAGATGGAGATAGTACCTTTCCAAACAAGGGCGAAAATTATTATTTCAATAATTCCTATGTCAGGGAGCTTTACAAAAAATTGTTGCAATTTGATAACGTATTCCTTTGCCACAACAGCGAAAATGGACTTGAGAAGTATGTCGAATGGCTTGATGGTTATGAAGATAAGATGATGCTATTACGAAATGGGTTCAAATTTAATGATTTTGAGTACAAACCTGGAAGCATGAAAAAATCGAAGATTGTTATTGGTTCAGTATTTAGATTCGTTGATGTAAAAAGGCCTTTACTCTGGTTGGATTGTGCTAAACTAATCTCAAGTGGCCTAAATCAAGAGGTCGAGTTTTGCATGATTGGCGATGGCCCACTCTTGCAATCAGCAATCGATCATTCAAAGGAAATCGGTATCGATCATCAAGTCAATTTCATGGGATATAGAGATGACGTAAGCACATTATTGCCTGGTTTTGATGCCTTCATGCTAACAAGTTCAATCGAAGGATTGCCAAATGTATTGATTGAAGCACAGGCCTCAGGAGTTCCAGTTGTATCAACCAACGTTGGAGGTGCAAAAGAGACGTTCATAGAATCTGCATCGGGCATAATTGTCGATTCCGATGAACCACAGGATATAGCCGATGCTATGATTGGTATGCTATCAAATACTAAAATTATGACAGATGGAAGACTTGCAGGTAGAGAATTTGTTGAATCACGTTTTGGTATGAAAGCAATGCATAAACAATTACACAAAATTTTGTTTGAGGATTTTGAATGAGAGTTTTACTAGTCGCAGATAGGCCTGGTTGGGCATATGATATTCTTGCAAAATCAATCAAGAAGCATAGTGCTTTTTCAGAAATTGACATACAGTACATAGTTGATATTAGAAGGGATACATCGAAGATAGATTTTTCAAATTATGATGTCGTCTTCTTCTTTTTGTGGTATGATGCCATGAGATATGGCGTCAAAATAAATGGATTTGAATTTGGGAAAACCTGTGTAGGGGTGCACTCTCTTGCGTCCTGGAAAAAAAGGAAACTGAATCAACAACAAGCAAGTATGATTTGTAACCAATTCGCTGCAACAGGAGTTATTTCAAATGAAATCAATTCATTATTAGATCTAACAAGAGTTTTCATAACGCCAAATGGAGTTGAATCGGATTTGTTTCACTCATCAGAATTACCTACTCTTGAAAATGGAATCAGGATAATGTGGGTTGGAAATCCGGGGCGGGCGCATCACGGAGACAACAAAGGATTTCATTCATTGGTTAAACCAGTGCTCAATGAATTTTCTGATAGAGGAGTACATTTGGTTACTGCTTCACCAGACACTCCAGTTCCTCGAGAATTGATGGGGGAATTTTACAGAAACAATCACATGTTGATTTGTGCGAGTCTTCATGAGGGTGGCCCAATGCCAATCGTAGAGTCTTTAGCTTGTGGCCGCCCTGTAATCACGACCTCGGTAGGCATTGTTCCAGAAATTGTTGAAGATGGAAAGAATGGAATCATATTCAACCGTTCCACATCTGATTTGAGAAAAATAATTGAGAAGATACTGAATGAGCCACAACTTATTGAGCGTATGTCTTCTCATGCTACTGAATCAGTCTCGAGCAGATTCGCAAAGAACATGGCTCAATCCTATGATAAAATGTTCAAATTCGTTCACGAGAGAAAAAGAGGTGAAACGAATGAGTAAATTGGTGCTATTCCACAAAACGCCAGCAAAATGGAACAAACCTGCATTGATTAAGGGGCTCAAACCTTCAAAATTTGAACTCGGACAGGATGCCGAATTGAATCTTAATCAAGAAATATCCGAATTTATTGAAACAGATCTGTATGTCAAATTAGCAAAACAACTCTGCGACAATCTTGGAATTGACGAACTACATATTGTCCAAGGTTATTCATCAGAAGAAAAAAGAAACTGGTCAAGCGGTACTGCAGAAGGCTTGCATAGGATTGATGAAAATACGATTTATTGGTGTATTGAGGCTCCTGAGAAATTGCTGAATTTTAATGATGCGAAAATCGTTTTTTCAAGAGGTAATTATCAGCATTTGCACAATTATCTTGCGGATAAGTTTACTTCGAATCCTATTTGGATAAATTATCCAGCAACAGCACTTACCTTCCCGCATCAAGAATTGTATTTTGCCTACTTGGATGACGCCCTTCAGTCAGCTATAAACGGTCAACAACGAATTTCAGCAAAGGTAGAGGGTATGATTATGGAACACAATATTGAACTCGGAAAAGAGGAAGATTTTGCATCGAAAGTAAGTCAGTTGAAGCAATTTATTGAAGAAAGAAGATTTGCAACTAGAGACGTACCATACGACGTTGTATTAGCTGATGACAAAGAGACATCGGATGTCCTGAATAATGTCTATCAAAATTCTTTGATTCATACATATACTAAACCCTCGTTGAATGTCGAATTGGATGTTCGTTATTCCCGTGAATTTGATATTTTCTTCTGTGGTACAACTCTTCAAACCACAAAAAATCATATCCAATTTGCAAATCTCCTTAGGATTCTTGATGACATAACCGAGACCTCTTTGAAGGTTGGAATAGCAGGAGATCAAGGCAACATTCCCGCATTTACTGATGAGTTATCGTATAATTATGAAAATATCACTGTAGAAAATCTTGGTGAAGTTCCAAGAGAGGAGTTGTTTGATCTGTTCAACAATTCGAGAACCCTTGTCGTCCTTTCTGGACGGGATTGTAATCCGCGAATCATTCAGGAGGCTGGAATGTGTGGAGCATATGTTATTGCAGCAGACACACTTAGCGATGGTTTTGAGATATTTTCAAAGCACCCATTGCTCGGAACGATTATCCCAACAAAGAAGACATCATGGTTTTATCAAAAGAATGGGAACTTAATTTTTGATGTCGATAAAGCGTTTGCCCAGAAAGTTTTGGACAAAGTACTCCTTGCAAGATTCCCTTACATGGTTCATAAGGTTGCTAAATCTACATATTCAGTTGAAAATGAAGCGCAGAATTTGACCGCTTTGATCCGTTTACTCAGTTGAATCTGTTTTTAGAAGACTGTTGTATTGCTTGTAAATTTCTTTTGGCTCACCGATCGCTAGAATCCTGCCCTCCTCCATCAAAATGATTCGATCACAAATTTCCATCATCAAACCCTGTGAGTGCGAGACTATAATCACGGTTCCAGAACCATCAATCATTTCTCGGACTCGCCTTTCGCTTTTCTTTCTGAATGATGCATCTCCTACACCGAGAACTTCATCCACCAACAATATATCAGGCCTAAAGGCTGTTGCGACCGAAATACCTAGTCGAGCTTTCATTCCAGAACTGTACGTTCGAATGGGTCTGAAAAAATGGTGATCGAGTTCTGAAAATCGGAGAATATCGTCAATTTTTTCATCAATCTGTTTCTTTTTCCATCCCATTAGAGATGCGTAAAGGTAGGTATTCTCGAGGCCAGTTAGATCCTTACTGAAACCCACGCCAACACCGGCGAGTAACGAGACCACTCCTCGTGACTTAATCGATCCATTATCCGGCGGAAATACGCCACCAATGAGGCGAAGCAAAGTACTCTTTCCTGCCCCATTTCTGCCGATAATACCTACGACCTCTGAATCAAAAAAATCAACAGTCACAGGACCAATTTTTGATGGTTGAATTTTCTTTGCCCGTTCATATCGTGATTGAGGATATGTCAGTACGACTTCGTTGAGAGACATCATCTTCATAATCCTGCCACCACCTTGTGAGCCTTGGCTTGAAACACCATTGTTCCGATTACGTAAGATATCAAGATGAAGCAAATGGTCATGATGAATCCATAATCTGGAATTGCTGCTGGAGTCCCTAAAATTGAATCTCTCATGAGTGTAATTGGAACAATAACAGGATTGAGGTGTGCAATTACTAAAAATATACCATCGCCAAACTTACTTGAGAGCATTTCATATGTCCACATAACTGGTGAAAGGAAGAATCCAACCCTTGCTAAAAAATTAACGAGGTTTACAACATCCGGAACTCGGGTGGCTACAGGAGCCAAGAGTAGGCCTAGACTCATTCCTGTTAGTCCTAGAACGAGCAAATAGAATGGAGCAAGAAGTATCGACCAGCCAATGCTAATGTCGTAAAGAATGATGAAAGGAATAAGGGCTAACAATGAGACTAAACTTAAGATATAATTTGTTAGCATTGAACTTACAGCAAAGACTGACTTAGGGATTTTTGTGAATTGAAACATTGATGCATTACTGGATAACGTCTTCGTGGTTGTAGTCCAACTTCGAGCAAATAATGACCAACAAATAACTCCAACCATAACTATTGCTGGATAGGTCTTATCGGCTTTCCCAACGATTAATCCGAAAACGAATGAATAGACTAAGGCTAAGAGGAGCGGCTCAATAATTGCCCAAAGATAGCCTAGCCATGGGCCACGAAATCTTGAATCTAGATCTCTACGAATCAATCTTCGAATTAGATAGGAATTTGACCAATTATCTGAGTAAAAATTGAATGGTGCACGAATTAGACTTCTCTTCTTCCACATCTCTTCTAACTTGAGTTGTTTTGAGTCCCCATCCATGCTGTTGGGTACATTATCGATATTAATGAAATGAACCCAGATTATGTGTGATATCAATGCATTCATGAACTCGATTCATTTCGCTAAACTGAGCAAGATGGTAGAATCGGTAGCAATTATTGGGCTGGGATATGTGGGTTTACCTACTGCTATTGGCTTTCATGATGCCGGTTTCAATGTCTGGGGTGTTGATGTTTCCGAACGTTCAGTTGAGATGATTCTACGCGGTGAGAACCCAACAGGCGACCCAGATGTCGACGATATCGTCCCTCAACCCGGGGCAGATCGTTGGAACATTACGATGAGTACAGAGGAAGCTGTACCACAATGCGATGCTGTCCTTGTTACTGTTCCTACACCGATTACG
>MDSW01058700.1_pt1 | contig 14611 bp, 15 predicted proteins | sample 811171 | NCBI WGS metagenome assembly MDSW01 (sample SAMN05326641, study PRJNA326480) | marine metagenome | isolation source: seawater | place: Atlantic Ocean: North West | collected 2012 | reverse complement strand
GGTCTTCTTCGTCGGTGAACGGCTCGGGGCTATAGAGCTCGAGATTGATCTTGCCGTCGGAAATGTCGACGTAGCGCTCCAGCAGCTCGCGCACCCGGTCGGCATAGGTCGCGTGCCCCGGGTTCAGTTCGACCAGGCGTTTGGAGACGAACAAACGGACCGTGATCGGTTCGTCGATGCTTTTGAGGATATCGCGCGTGCCGTCGCTCAGGGTGAACAGGTTCTCTTCCGTCAAGTCCGCCTCGATCCCCCGAAAGGTGGTGTTGGCGTAGATATTGACGGCGACGAAAATGATCACCGCGAGGACGGCGGACAGTGCCGCGAGTTTTCCACGATCGATGCTGGCGAAATACTTCATGGTACGCCTCATCGTCCTTTATTGATTTCAACGGCTATGACGTTCAGGAACAGCCACAGCACGATCAGCGAGCCGAAGAACACCACGTCCTTGACGTCGATCACGCCCTGCGTGACGGCCTGGAAGTGGGTCAGGAAACTCATCGAGCGGAGCGCGTCGACAAGCACTTCGGGGGCCCAGCCCTGGAAGAAGTTCAGCACCAGCTGCGCGCCCGACATCGTGAACAGGAAGCAGACGGTCGCCGCGATGATGAAGGCGATCACCTGGTTCTTGGTCAGGGCCGAGATGCAGGCGCTGATGGACAGGAACGCGCCCGCCATGACGAAGCTGCCGATATAGCTGGCGACGATAATACCGTTATCCGGATCGCCGAGTACGTTGACGGTGATCCACATCGGGAACGTCAAGGCCAGCGCCAGCCCGCAGAAGGCCCACGCCGCGAGGAACTTGCCGAGCACCGCATCCAGCGTCGAGACCGGCAGTGTCATGAGAAGCTCGATGGTCCCGGACTTGCGTTCCTCGGCCCACAAACGCATGCCGATGGCGGGCACCAGAAGCAGGAACAGCCATGGATGATACGAAAAGAACGGCGTCAGATCGGCGTAGCCGCGGCTGAAGAAGCCGCCGACGTAAAAGGCGAAAGCGCCGGTCAGCGCCAGAAAGATAACGATGAACACGAGCGCCAGCGGCGTCGCGAAGTAGCCTTTGAACTCGCGCTTGGCGATGATCGCGATATTACGCATTTTGCGCCTCCGCCGGTTTCTTGGCCGGGCCGCGGGTGATGTCGCGGAACACGGCATCGAGCGCGCCCTTCTCGGTCTTGAGATCGCTGACCGGGTGGCCCTTGTCCTTCAACAGGGCCGCGACGTCCGGCGCGATCGGCGCGCCGGTCTTGGAGGTCACGCTGAATTCGCAATACCCTTCGCGGCTTTCGCCCTGGGTCACTTCGCCGACGACGGCAAGCGTCTTGAGATCGCCCGCCACCGAACTGGCGGCGGCGGCGGCGACGCGGACGTGCACGGCGTTATGCAGGGGTGAGCGTTTCAGAAGATCTTCCGGCGTGCCGTCGGCCAGGATCTTACCGCGTGCGATGACCACGGCGCGCGTACAGACGGCTTCGACTTCTTCCAGAATGTGGGTCGAGATGACGACCGCTTTGTCAGAGGCCATCTCCTGGATGAGGGTCCGCACTTGATGCTTCTGGTTCGGATCCAGACCGTCGGTCGGCTCGTCCAGGATCAGAACGGGCGGGTTGTGCAGGATCGCCTGCGCCAGACCGACGCGGCGTTTGAAGCCTTTCGACAAGGTTTCGATGGGCTGGTCAAGGACGCCCGCGATCTCGACGCGCTCGATGGTTTCGTCGATGGCCTTGTCGCGTTCTTTTCCTGAAAGCATGCGCACATCGGCGATGAAATTCAGGAAGCTCCTGGGGGTCATGTCGCCGTAACACGGGGCGCCTTCGGGCAGATAGCCGATGCGCTGCTTGGCCTTCACCGGATCGACGGTAACATCCATACCGTCGACCATGGCCGTGCCTGACGTCGGTGCCAGGAAGCCCGTGACCATTTTCATCGTCGTCGACTTGCCGGCCCCGTTGGGCCCGAGAAATCCCAAGACCTCGCCACGGCTGACTTTCATGTCGATGCCGTCGACTGCCGTCAAAGGTCCAAACCGCTTCGTTAAGCGCGAAAGGGCGATCATCTCCGCCATGCCTTCGAACTCCCTGCGTGTTGTTTTCGGACAGGAAATAGAACGCCGGAAAGGCGTTTCAAGCCTCTGGACGAGGTTTGATTTCTGCCGCGGAAAGTGGACTTAACATACTGACCCGAAAAGAAAAGGACGGATTTCTGTCCTTACCTATTTGTAATCGTCAAAGGATCGACTGGCCGGTCTTTTCCCAGTCCGCCAGGAACGCGGCCAGACCCTTGTCGGTCAACGGATGTTTGAACATCTGCTTCAAGACCCCCGGCGGAACGGTCGCCACGTGCGCGCCCATCCGTGCCGCATCGACGACGTGCAGCGGGCTGCGAACGGACGCCACCAGCACTTCGGTCCGGAATTCGTAATTGCCGTAAATCTCGCAGATTTCGGCGATCAGCGACATCCCGTCCTGACCGATGTCGTCCAGGCGTCCGACGAACGGCGAAATGAACGCCGCACCCGCCTTGGCGGCAAGGATGGCTTGCGCCGCAGAAAAGCAGAGCGTCACGTTGACCGAAGCGCCGTCGTCCGACAAGGCCTTGCAGGCCTGGATACCGGCCTCGGTCAGCGGCACCTTGATCGTGACGTTATCGGCGATGGCGCGCAGCTTGGCGGCCTCGGCCAGCATGCCCGACGCGTCGGTCGCGGTGACCTCGGCGGACACCGGGCCTTCGACCATGTCGCAGATATCCTTGATGGCCTCCGACATATCGCGGCCGGACTTGGCGATCAGCGACGGGTTCGTGGTAACGCCGTCAACGAGGCCCAGTTCGTTGAGAGCGCGAATTTCCGCCACATCGGCAGTATCGACGAAGAATTTCATTATTGGTTCCTCCCAGTGGCAGGCATCTTCCGGAATGCAGCCGGGGAAATCAAGCCTAGTCCGCCTTGCGCAGTTGTTCCGCCGGCGTGTGCCAGGGCTGGCTCTCGCAGCCGGTCAGATCGGCGTCTGGCCACATGCTCTTGACCGCACATGTGAAGCGATCGCCCTCTTCGCTGGTCGACAGAAACGCGAAGACGCCGAGCCAGACGAAAAATGTCACGACGAACAACGTCTTGATGACCGTCGCCACGTTCTCTCGGGCCGTGAACGCCGCCAGCCGCTTACGGTTCTTGGCAAACGTCTCCATCACCCACACAATCATGTGGATGGGTTGGCGCAGGTAGGCGACGATCCATTTCTTGAGTTTGTTCTTGTCCATGATCGGGGCTCATATTCCGGTCGGGCGCATCAAATCGGGAGACGACCGTTGCTGACCATCCGACGCCTGTCCTACGACGACGCCGCCATTCTTATAAAAGGGGCCGAGAAAAAAGCCCAGAAAATCGGCGTTCCCATGTGTATCGCCGTCACCGACGACGGCGGCTACCTGATCGCCTTCAAACGCATGGATGGGGCTAAGGAACTTTCCACCACTCTGGCACAGGACAAGGCGCATACGTCCGCGATCTCCAAGAAAGCGACCGCCGACTATAACGCGGCGGCGGTGCCGGGAAATCTGACCAACGGCATCCAGACGGCGGCGGGCGGCAGATTTTCGACGGTGGGGGGCGGCATCCCGGTGGTCGTGGATGGGGCCGTGGTCGGCGCAATCGGACTTTCCGGGGGCGCGGCGGAACAGGACATCGCGTGCGCCGAAGCAGGACTACAGGCGTTCCTCAAATCCAACCCTACTTAGATTTGCGTTCTTCGCGGATATCCTCATAGAGGCCGTAGATCGCGGCACCGGAGATCACGATGACGATGATCGTGAACGGGATCGCGTGGATCGACTGCGCCAGCCCGCCGACAAACAGCAGAAACAGCGCGGTGCCGATAATGCCGGAAATGATACTATCCATGAGCCTACCTCTTTCCTGGCTTCATTATGCCATAGTCGCCGGCGGTTGTCGCCGGATTGTCGTTCAATTTACGCCGCCTCGTCGACGTGCCGCGTCAGCCACGCCGCCGTTCTGAGCAGCCGGGCGTCATCGCCCTTTTTGCCGATCAACTGAACGCCCAGCGGCATGCCCGCTTCGCCCTGCATCAGCGGCAACGTGAGGGCCGGCATACCGGTGTAAGTTCCAAGTGTGCAGAACACCGGGCTGCCGGTGGAATCCAGACCGACCGGTGCCTCGCCCGTCGATGCCGGTGTCAGAATGGCGTCGAAGTGCTCGAACACCACATCCAGGCCCTCGGCGAAGATATCGATCCGCTCCAGCCCGATGTTGTATTCGATGGCGCTGACCTTTCTGCCGCGTTCGATCATCGCGGCGAGCAGCGGGCTGATCTTGTCCGGGGCGCGCTCGAATTCGCGCGCGAAGTTCTTCGCCATATCCGCTTCCATCACACAGCGGTGCATTTCATAGATTTCGTCGTAGACGTCGGCGAGCGGTACTTCCTCCGCCCGATCGCCCAGGAAACCGGTCAATTCCTCAAACGCCGCCTGCGTCCCGGGCTCGGCCTGATCCCAGGCCGGCGTTTTGACGAATGCGAAGCGCGGTTCGATGGCCGGGTCTTCCGCCTGCGCGGCAACCAGGTCCGGTCTGGCGACCGGGCGCATTGCCCGGTCTTCGGCGTCGTAGCCGCTTACCGTTTCGCACAACAACGCCGCATCCTCGATAGAACGCGCGAACACCCCCACCTGATCGAGTGGCGGCGACTGCTTGAGAATCCCCGTCCGAGAGATCGAGCCGTATGTCGGCTTGAAGCCGACCACACCGCAGTATGCGGCGGGCCGGATTACCGAGCCGTGGGTCTGCGTGCCAACCGCACCCGGCACCATGAGCGATGCCACCGACGCCGCCGAACCGCTCGACGAGCCGCCGGGGGTCCGTGCCGCGTCGTGCGGGTTGGTGGTCTTGCCGGGCGTGTACATGGCGAACTCGGTGGTTACCGTCTTGCCCATGATGACCGCACCCGCTTCGCGCAGCTTTGAGACGACCGTCGCGTCGTCGATCGTCTGGCGGCCGGCATAGATCGGCGAGCCGCGTTCCGTCGGATAGTCCTGGGTATCGATGATATCCTTGATGCCCACGGGCACGCCGTTCAGCGGCCCGGTCGGCTTGCCGTCGTAACGCAACTTGTCGCAGGCCCGCGCCTGTTCGAGCGCATGCTCGGCATCGTAGGTCACCCACGCCTGCACCGTCGGTTCGAACTCGCCGATCCTGTCGAGACAGGATTTGACGAGTTCTTCCGACTTCAGCGCGCCATCGCGGATGGCTTGGGCGGCTTCAGCCAACCCCAGTGAGAAAGCACCTTGCATCTTTAACTTACACCGTCATCCGGATCAGCCCGGCCCGAAGAAGTACTCGGGCAGGAACAACGCGATCCCCGGGAAGTTATAGAGCAGCACCATCGAAAAGATGACGATCGCCAGATACGGCATGATCCCCGAGAAAATCTGCATCAACTGCACATGCGGCGGGGCCACGCCTTTCAGATAGTAAGCTGCCATCGCCATCGGCGGTGTCAGAAACGAAGTCTGCAGGTTGAGCGCCACCAGCATGCCGAAGAACACCGGCTCGACGTGGAAATGCTCGAGCAACGGCAGGAAGATCGGCACGAAGATGATGATGATCTCGGTCCATTCCAGCGGCCAGCCCAGCAGGAAGATGATGGTCTGCGCCAGCACCAGGAAGCCGACCGTGCCAACGTCGAGATGCAGGAACCAGTCCTTGATGATGTCGTGGCCGCCGAGATACGAGAACACCGACGCGAACGTCCATGACCCGATGAACAGCCAGCACACCATCGCCGACGTCTTGGCGGTCAGGTAGACGGCTTCCTTCAGCCGCTCCCACGTCAACGACCGATACAGAACCGCCAAAAGCAGACCGCCCGCGGCCCCGACGGCGGCGGCCTCGGCCGGCGTCGCCAACCCCATGAGGATCGCGCCCAGCACCGACATGATCAGCACCGCGAGCGGAATGAATGACGTCATCAGTTCATACGCCACATGCCCGATCGAGACATCGACGGTTTCCGGCTTCGGCGCCAGTTTCGGATTGATGGTCGCGCGCGTCACCACGTAGATCATGTAGAAGCCCGCCAGCATGAACCCCGGCAACAACGCCGCCGCATAAAGGCGCAGCGGTGAAATTTCGGCAATGGCGGCATAGACGATCAGCATGATCGACGGCGGGATCAGGATCCCCAGGCAACCGCCGGCGCAGATCACGCCGGACGCGAACTTGACGTCGTACTTGGCTTCGAGCATCGCCGGGAATGCCAGCATACCCATCAGCGTGACCACGGCGCCGATAATACCGGTCGCGGTCGCGAAAACGGCGCACGTCGCCAGCGCGGCGACGGCCATCGACCCCGGCAGATGCCGGGCCGCCAGTTGGAACGAGAAGAACAGGCGGTTGACGATATTCGCCCTTTCGACCACGTAGCCCATAAATAGGAATAGAGGCACAGCGACAAGAACATCGTTCGACATCACCGAGAACGAGTTCTGCACGAACAGGTCGAAAATCCGGTTGTCGAACAGCGTCTTCATGCGCAGCGGGTCATAATAGGCGTAATAGCCGAACCCGAGCCCCATGGCGATCAGGGTGAACGCAATCGGAAAGCCCAGCAGCACCACTAAGATGAACAAGCCGAGCATCATGATGGCGATTTGAGGATCGGTCATTTACTTGGTCTCCGGATGGGCAACTTTTGGATCCGCTTGAACAAGATCCTCTTTTTCGTGCAACAACATGGTCTCGGTCTCCTGCACGTCATGGAGACGCGCCGGCCAGTAGCCGTTCTGGATGCACTGAATGCAGCGAACCGCTTCGGCAATCCCCTGTAACAGCAGCAACACACCCGAGATCGGGATTAGCGTCTTGAAAAAATAAATCTGGATACGCGCCGGGCTCGACCAGCTCACTTCCTTGTAGAACCAGGCGTCGGCGGCATAGGAATAACCGTAGTAGACGAGGCAGAGCGCCCCCGGGATCAGGAAGGTCAGATACAGCACGAAGTCGATCCCGGCCTGCCACTTCAGCGGCATCAGCCGGTAAACGACGTCGCCGCGCACATGAGCGTCTTGTGACAGCGCATAGGCTCCCGCCATCATGAACAGCGCGCCGTACATCTGTACGCTCATATCGAACGCCCAGACCGTGGGGCTGTTCAAGACGTAACGCACGAAGACCTCGTAGCAGGTCGAAAGCGTCAAGATCATGATGCACCAGGCGAAGGTCTTACCGCTCCAGGCGCTCAGACTGTCGATAAAATGCAGTATCCGGGTCATTTTTCCCAACCTCGGTTTCTTGCGAGAAACACATTACGGTGGAAAGGCGGCACCGATGATCGGCGCCGCCCCCACGTTCAGACTACGTCATAGCCCAACGCCGTAATCAGAGCTTACCGAAGTAATGCTCGTACGCACCGCGATAGTCCGGCGCGTTGTTAAGCGCATAGGCGCCGTGGCGTTTGGCCCAGGCTTTCTGAGAGTCGATGACCTTCTTGAAGAACGGATCTTCCTTGCTGATCCGGTCGACGACGATGTCCCATGCCTTGAGCTGGTCTTTCATGACCGAGTCAGGCGTACGGTAGACGTTGACGCCGAACTTCTCTTTCAGCACCACGAGGTCCTGCGAATAACGTTCCATCGCCTTCCACGCCATGTCGGTCGAGGCGGCTTCGGACGCATATTCGAGGATCGAGCGCTGCTCTTCGCCGAGGTTGTCGAACAGCGTCTTGTTGAAGATGATTTCGAAGCATTCCTGCGACTGGTGGAACGAGCCCAGGTGATAGTGCTTGGAAACGTCCTGCATACCGAAGTCTTTATCCGACGTCGGGTTGTTGAATTCGGCGGCATCGATGAGCCCCGATTTCATGGCCGGCTGAATTTCGCCGCCCGGCAGCTGAACGACGGACATACCCATTTCCTGCAGAACGTCGGCGGCAAGACCGACGGTACGGTACTTGAGGCCCTTCATCTGCGAGGAGTCCTTGATCTGCTCCTTGAACCAGCCCAGCGGCTGCGCCGGCATCGGGCCGGTGAAGAAGCCAACCAGATCCAGTCTCAGCTTGTCGTGCATGAGTTCGTAGTAAAGCTCTTTACCCCCACCGTAAGCGATCCAGCCCATCAGTTCGTTGGCCGACCACCCGAAGCACGGACCGGTCCCGAACAGCGACGCCACCGGCGACTTCGAGTACCAGTAAGCCGTCACCATGTGCGCTCCGTCGAGAACGCCCTTGTGGACGGCGGTCTGCATTTCCGCGGTCTTGACGACAGCGCCGACGCCGAGCAGGTCGATCTTCATCGCGCCACCCGACATCTTGTTCACGCGGTTAACATAATCCTGCGCCATTTCGAGGAAGATGCCGCCGCCCCACGCAGCCTGGACCTTGAGGGTCGTGGCGGCTTTGGCAACATGCGGCGCCGCGACGGTCGCCGCGGCTGCGCCGGTCGCCGCAAGGGCAGAACCCTTGAGGAATTTCCGACGCGTTACAGTATCGGTTTTCTTGGACATTTAGTTTCTCCCAAAGTTTCATTCACCCCCCGCAGGCCGGCAACGCCGAAACATGCGTTGAGCATTTAGCATCAGGAGAGCCGAACACGTCGAACCCCCCTGTCACGGGCCGTTTACAAGAATCCGGGATGTATCGGATAAATGGAGGAGACCCACCCTGTTTCTGTTACTGTACTGTTGTTCAGCACCTAATTCTCATTATTGGGCTTACGTTACGTCGCTTGGCGATCAGCGTCAACGATATGGTATACCAACGACCATATCACGCCACCCGGTCACCGGGCTCTTTCCCGGCAAAGATCGCATCCAGGTTATCGAGCGCGCGGAACCCCATGGCATCGCGCGTATCCTTGGTCGCACTGCCGATGTGCGGCAGCAGGAACACATTGTCGAGTTCCCGGTAGCCGGGATGAATATCCGCCGGCTCACCGTTGAATACATCGAGCCCCGCCGCCGCCAGCTTGCCGGACTTCAACGCCTCGATCAGGGCATCGTCATCGACGACGGCGCCGCGGCTGGTGTTCACGACAATCGCGCCGTCGGGCAGCTTGGCGATCTTTTCCGCGTTCAAGAGGCCCTTGGTTTCCGAAGTCGCCGGGCAGTGGATCGAGAGTACGTCGGCGCTCTCAAGCAGGCTGTCGACGTTGGCGTGGAAGGTCGCGCCCTGCTCCAGTTCCGGGCTCAATTGCTTGCGGTTGTAATAATGGATTTCCATATCGAAGCCGCGCGCCCGCTTGGCCGCAACCTGCCCGACCCGGCCCATGCCGATGACGCCGAAGCGTTTGCCGGTGGTCTGGGTGCCGACCATGAAGGCGGGGCTCCAGTCCTTCCACTGCTTGGAGCGCACCAGCCGATCGCCTTCGGATGCGCGCCGGGCCGCGCCCAGCATCAGCAGAATTGCAATCTCTGCCGTCGCATCGGACAGCACGTCTGGCGTGTTGGTGACGATGATGCCCTTTTTCTTCGCCGCCTCGGTATCGACGTGGTCGTAGCCGACCGAAAAGTTGGCGATCACCTTGACGCGGTCCGAGAGCTTTTCGATCACATCGGCGGTGAAATGTTCCGAATGGCAGGGCAGAATCACGTCCGCCTTGCCCGAAAGCTCGATCAGTTCTTCGGATGTGTAGAGTTTGTCGTCCGGATTGAGGATCGCGTCGTAATCGCGCTTCAGCCGTGCTTCCACGGCCTCCGGCAGCTTGCGTCCGACAAGAACGGTCGGTTTGTCCGCCATAATCCCCCCATTATTTTCGGTTCATTGCCTTCTTCTTATGTTGTTTGCAGGCAAATCGGGGTCAATGCTTTTTTATGCCGCATCGCACGATGCGCGGCGCTACGGATAACGGCCGCGCTCCAGAATCTCGAGAGGGTATTCCCGATAGCTCATGCCCGCGGCACGTGCCCGGCGCAAACGTCGCAGCGCGATTTCGCGGGGCGGTGTCTTCCATGCGGCGGCATGCGCCTTCTTCCAGCGCCAGCGCCGCCAGCTTCGGCCCGGCACATAGTCCAGCGGTGGCCCCCCGTTATGACCGAGACCAACGTCGGCGGGCCCGGGGCCGGATGCATCGGGGGAAAATGTGCGAACAGGGAAAACGTTAGCCATGCCCGCATGATTCCACTAAACTGATCTTATGTCTATTATAATGGACAACGCCACGGATGGCCTGGACGACCCTCTGGGCACCCTGCTCGCCGCCCGCATCCGGCGCGAGCGCGATGCGCGTGGTTGGTCGATTGCCGAGCTGGCGGCGGCGTCGGGAGTCTCGCGGGCGATGATTTCGCGGATCGAACGCGCCGAGGCGAGCCCGACGGCGGCGCTTTTAGGCAAGCTTTCAGGCGCGTTCAGCTTGACGGTATCTCAACTACTCGCGCGTGCCGAAGCCGATTCCACACCCACGCGGCTGGTTCGGGGAAAAGACCGCGAGACCTGGACCGATCCGGAGACCGGGTATATCCGCCACGCCCTGACGCCGCCCGGCGCCGACCCGGAAATGGTGCTGATCGAGTTGCCGCCCGGCAAACGCGTCGGCTACCCGGCCTCCAGTTACACCGTCATGCGCGGGCAGTCGGTATGGGTTATGTCCGGCCAACTCACGATCCGCGAAGGCAGCGCGGATACGACCCTTGGCCCCGGCGACTGCCTCGCTTTCGACATGTCGGAACTGAAAGAGCGCACCTACATCAACCCGTCAGCGACCGAACTCGCCAAATACGTCGTGAGTCTGGCGCGGCGCTGAGCCGCTCAGTTCCCCGCCACCTTGCGCACCCACGCCGCAATCTTCTCGGCAGCGTCGGCAGGCGCGCGTTTGTGGTCCGTCGCGGGTTCGTACATTTCCTTGAACGGCGTGTCGGGAAGTTGCCGGAACCTGTCGTCCTTGACCTTCAACAGCCCTTTGTAATCATCGGTCGGCACTACGTTCAGCACCGGCAGACCGGCCGGCAACCGTTCGTAGCTGCGCACCTGGTTAAGCGGACTGTCTTCGGAGAACCATGCTAAATAGAGCTTCGCGGTGGTGCGGATCGAAAAGCTGCCCTTGGAGCCTTCGAAATCGTCGAAGTCATCCTGTTCATCACCCTTGCCGGCGGCGATCAGGCGCTCCGCTTTGTCCCGGCTGTCGGCCGTCTTTTTCTGCCAAAACCTGGATGCCACATCACCGCCGGGCGCGACGAGCACGACCCCGGTCAGCGGCCGCTCGCCGGCATAATACGCTGCGAAGATACCTCCCAAGCTGTGCCCGATCAGGAAATGTTTATCGACCCCGGCCGACTTCATCGTTGCGAACGCCTGATCAATCTCGGCAACGCCGTCTGCGGGTGGTGCCCCGTACGTGCGTGTCTTCGACCACGGCATTTCCAGATTGGCGACCCGAAACCCCTGCCCTTCGAGATACGCGGCGAGCGGCTTCACCAACCCATTCGGCATGCCGCCCTTGCCATGCAGGATAACGACGCCGATCTCCGCCGCTTGGGCGCAAAGTCCAGGCAACGCAATTAACGCAGCGACCAACGCAAACAAAGCAACAGTCCGATGAACATAACGGCGCATGGTTTTCAGTCCAGAACAGTCACATGGCCGATTGCCATGCGCGCCTATTCTAGCGCCGGAAGCGATGACGGCGTGCATGAAAGATTCTCATTCACCCGGCGGCGGCCAGAGCGGCCGGTGTCGAACGGCCGCGCCGATATCTGCCCATCATTTTCCGGTTCGTCACATTTGTTGTTACCTGGGCCAGGACCCATGGCCGAGGGGCAGACCTTTAATTAACCTTACCGCCGCGCTAGGAAGGCAGACATGGAAGCACTGAATGGCCTGCGCATTAAACTGTTCGGCGACGTCGGAACCGTCTTCATCGTCTCACTTGCGATCATCGCGAGCTTCGTCGTAACGGCGGCCGTCGCCCCCGCGGATGTCGAGCGCATCGCCACGATCGTCCTCGACGCAACCGCGAACAAGTTCGGCTGGATCTATCTGCTGGTGACGACAGGATTCGTGCTCTTCACCCTGTTCCTCGCCGTTTCCCGGTTCGGTAATATCCGCCTGGGGCCGGCCGACGAAGCGCCGGAGTTCTCGTTTCCGAGTTGGCTCGCCATGATCTTTTCGGCGGGTATGGGCGTGGGTCTGGTGTTCTGGGGCGTCGCCGAACCGATGATGCATTTCAATGAACCGCCGCTGGACATCGGCACCCCGCGCACTGCCGAAACCGCACAGATCGGCATGCGCTACGCTTTCTTTCACTGGGGCTTTCATCAGTGGGCCAACTTCAGCGTCGTCGGCCTCGCCATCGCTTACGTCCGCTTCCGTCATAGCAGTCGCGGCCTGATCAGTGAGACGTTACGTCCTCTGCTAGGGGAGCATGTCGACCGCGGCTGGGGCGAGGTTATCGACATCCTCACCGTGGTGTCGACGGTATTCGGTGTGGCGACCACGCTCGGGTTGGGCGCCCTTCAAATCAACAGCGGGCTCGCCAAGATGACCCCGCTTCCCTACGATTTCACGTCGCAATTCGCCATCATCGGCGCACTCGGCCTGATGTATATGGCATCGGCGATGACGCCGCTCGACAAGGGCATCCGCCATCTCAGTAACGCCAACATGATCCTGGCGGCGGCCCTGCTGCTGGCCGTCATCGCGTTCGGTCCGACATCCTTCATTTTTGGCGTCATGACGCAAACACTCGGCGAGTACCTCGGCCATCTCCTGGAAATGAGTCTGGTGACCAGTCCTTATTCCGACGAAGGCTGGGTCGAACAGTGGACCATGTTCTACTGGGCATGGGGGTTGAGCTGGGCGCCGTTCGTCGGCAGCTTCATCGCCCGAATCTCGCGCGGGCGCACCGTCCGCGAATTCGTGGTCGGCGTCATGATCGTACCGGTCGCCCTCAGCATGCTCTGGTTTTCCGGGTTCGGCGGATCGGCGATTTATTTCGAACTGTTCGGCGGCAATCCGGGAATTGCCGATGCCGTCGCGCGCGAGGCCCCGGCCGGTCTTTTCGTATTGCTGGAGCAACTGCCCTGGAGCGACGGACTTGCCGTCGCCGCCATCGCGCTGGTCTGCATGTTCGTGGTCACGTCGGCGGACTCGGCGACGTTCGTGCTCGGCATGTTCACATCCAAGGGCGTGCTTAACCCGACGCGGGTTTTGCGCGGCCTGTGGGGCACCCTGCAATTACTTATGGCAGCGGCGCTGTTGTTGAGCGGCGGGCTCTACGGCCTGCAGACCGTGTCGATCATCGCGGCGTTTCCGTTCATGATCCTGATGATCCTGATCGCCATTTCGCTGCACAAGGATTTCGCCTTCTATATCGCCCAGGAGAACGAGACCAACCGCCTGCTTCACGAACGCGTGGAGATGCTGCTGTTGCGGGAAGCCGAACGAGAAGAAGCCCGCCAGATCGCCGAGGAAACCCATCCGACCGCGCCGGACACGGAAGAAGAATCGCCGACACCGTCCTCGACATGAAACACGGGGGGTCAACGCCCCGGACGTTTGAATTTCTTTCGGGCCCGGTCGACCTTGGCGCGGATCACGCAGTCTTCGACGTGGTCGTTGACCAGCCCCATCGCCTGCATAAAGGCGAACACCGTGGTCGGTCCGACGAACTTCCAGCCGCGCTTCTTGAGATCCTTGGAGATCGCCGTCGACGTGGGCGATGTCGACATAGTCTGCGGCGTCGGGACTTCTTTGGGATCGGGTTCGAACCCCCAGAAATAGGCCGCAAGCGAACCGTGCTCAGCGACCATTTCACGTGCGCGTTTGGCGTTGTTGATCGCCGCCTCGATCTTGCCCCGGTGACGGATGATGCCGGCGTCCTGCAATAACCGCTCGACGTCTTTCTCGGTAAACTTCGCCACTTTGTTGTAATCGAAGCCCTTGAACGCCTTTCTGAAGTTTTCGCGCTTGTCGAGGATGGTGCGCCAACTCAGTCCCGACTGAAATCCCTCCAGACAGATCTTTTCGAACAGCCGGATATCGTCGTCGACCGGATAGCCCCACTCGTTGTCATGGTAAGGGAAGAAATCGTCCGTCGCCGCGCACCAGCCGCAGCGCGGTTTACCGTCGGGACCGGGAACGGTCTTGCTCATCGGGTACGTTCCTTTTCATGCGGCAACGGCGCCGCATCACCACTGGCGGCAAACGTACTTCATGTCCATGAATTCTTCCATGCCGAAACGCGACCCTTCGCGCCCGAGACCGGATTCCTTCACACCCCCGAACGGGATCGGCGGCCCGGTCAGCTTGGTGCGGTTGACCGCGACCATACCGAACTGCAAACCGCGGCTGAATTTGTAAATCCGCCGGGGGTCCATGGTGTGCAGGTAGGCGACGAGCCCGTATTCCGTAGCGTTGGCGCGCCTTAAGACATCGGCTTCGTCGTCGAACGGCAGAACCGCGGCGACGGGCCCGAATGTCTCATCCGACAAAATCTCGGCATCGTCCGGCACATCGGTCAAAAGCGTCGGCTGGAAAAAATTCGGGCCCGCTTCGTGCGGCATCCCGCCGGCCACAACCTTGGCACCCTTCGCCTTCGCGTCTTCGACATGCTCGACCTGTTTCTTGACGGCCGCTTCGTTCATCAGCGGGCCGATATCGCAGTCGTCGAG